>OLSA01001632.1_pt1 | contig 18043 bp, 17 predicted proteins | sample 1672731 | NCBI WGS metagenome assembly OLSA01 (sample SAMEA3136718, study PRJEB25190) | human gut metagenome | biome: human gut; feature: human-associated habitat; material: faeces | place: Austria | collected 2013
CATGTCGTCAGAGCCGGATTGAACATAAGGGGCTGCGGCCCCTTATCAACCCCGGAATTTTCGACAGACTAGTATATATAAGCGTAATGCAATAAGCTTTATTTGAGCCTGAGCCGGAGGTCGTCTCCCTCCAGCCGCAGCACCATGGTCTCCCGGGGCGCTACGAGGCGGGAAAAGAATCTGTCTCCGTAGCTTGCGAGAATGTCGTCAAGGCTCCTGTTGGTGGCCCAAAGGGTGGCCTTCCTGGCGCTCTGCCGCTCGTTGAGGATGGAGAACAGCGTCTCTCGGGTGACGGAGTTTATCATGGGCTCTGTGCCCAGGTCGTCTATTATCATGAGATCAGGGCCGAGGATGTCCGGACTTTCGCCCCTGCCCCGTATGCTCTCCATAAAGGCGTTGATGAGGTTGTAGGCGGAGGCCTTGTATACGTCGTAGCCCCTGGAGGATACCTCCAAAGCTATGGCGTTTAGCAGGTAGCTCTTGCCGAGGCCTGTGCCGCCCATGAGCAGTATCCCCATAGGGTCGCACTTTGGGAAGGTCATTGCGTACCCCTCGCACAGCTCCTTTGCCTTCAGGGCAATGCGCCTCTGGCGGTCGCACGGGTATATGTCGGAGCGAAACATTGCGAAACTCTGTTGCGTATCGATACCCGATGTGGCGTACATTTCTTCCAGAATGCGGGCTTTCATGCAGGGACAGAGCTTTTTCACCGTATCCCCCACATAACCGGTATCGTTACAGGCTTTACAGCGATAGTGTGGCAACATATGGTCTGGCGGCAAACCGGCCGAAAGAAGCAAATTCAGCTCTTCTTTGTCCAGCTGCTCAACTTTATTGCGAAGCTCAGACGAGTCCTCGTTCCGCATTATCATAAGGCCTGTGTCGAAGGCCAGACGGCGGCGCTGGTCGGCTATTTCCCTGAGCCTCGGTATGGCCGTACATGCGGCCTCCCGGCGCTCCCTGGCCTCCCGCTCCGCCCTTTCGCGGCTCATTCTGTATTCGTATATCAGCTCCGGCGTAGGCTTCATTTTTTGTCCTCCTCGTCCTCCAAGAGGGTTATTCCGATGCTCTTTAGATCCTCGTCGGAGTATTTGCGCTGGCCGTAGTTCATAAAGTAAGAGGATTGCTGCTTTTTGCCGCCCTCTGCGGCGGGCTGCTTTTCCAACTCCTCTATGGCCTTCCTGGCCTGCTGCAGAGTGGTAACGCCCTTTTCGTGCAGCTGCTCTATGAGCCGGCGGGTCCTGTCGAAGGGGTGGCTGTAGCCTGCTGAACGTTCAGCTGCCAGCAGCACCGCCTCCGGCTGCATGTGCCAGGATACCGTCCATGTGCTTACCGCTTCCTTTTCCCTGCGCCCCGGCGCGCCCTTTAGCCCGGCGCGGGAATAAATCTCCCGGGCAAGCTCCTCGGTGAGGGCGGCGGACTTAATGGCCTCCTGCACCCCTCCCTCCATGCGCATGCCCTCCAGTATGGCGTTCAGGTATGCGAAGGTGGGCTTATCTGAAGAGGTCATGGCGGGGCAGGCGGAAAGTATCTCGTCCAGCGTCATGCCCCATTCCTCGGTCCATTTCTTATACAGGGCAAGCTCGTCCTCAGTGGCCATGCGTCCCTTGCGCCAGCGGGCAAGTATGGCCTTTGCGCCGCCCTGAAGCTCGGTGTCCAGCTTTATGCGCTGCTCCGCGTCTGCGGCGGTAAGCACCCCTTCTTTGGCCCATTCCCGGGCCATCTTGTCCATGAACTGTATCTTGACGGAGGGCCCCTTCAGCTCCATGCAGCGGCGTACAAGCATTACTGCCGCCGCCTCCTCCAGGCCGAATACCTCTATCCAATCGTATATCTTTGAAAGCTCGCCGGGGGTGAGCACCCGCGCACCGCATACCTGACGAAGCGCCGAAACGAGCGGGGCGTACTTGCGGGTGCCGCCGGTGACGGGCCCTGCCTGAACGGATAAATATTCAACGCTTAACGGCTCCTGCTCCACTATGCGCAGCAGGCCCATGTCCTGCCAGTATAAGAAGGCCTCCACCGCCTTGGCGCTGTCGATGCCGAGGGACGCGCAGAGGTCGGCGTTTTCCAGCCTCCGGCAGCCGCACTGCATAAGGCCGAAAAGGTATACCTTGCAGTATAGCTCGGGTGCCTTGGGCATGTACTCCAGTATGAAGATGTTCTGCACAGAGGTACAGCCCATCAGGGCCGCACTCTGCTCAAAGCCGCAGCGTATCATTTATGGCGCCTTTCGTGAGTGTATTTTATAAAATCAGTATTTATACAGCATTTCTGCCGGTTAATTCATCTGTATGTGCATATATGGTATGTTACATTACTTTGCTCTTATCTTGCAGGTGAAATCATTGGTGGTCATCTTATACAGGCATACGGCATCCGCCATACTGGCGGTGAAGGGCGCCTCTATGCCCGCCTGATGCTTCATTATCCTGTTCAGGGCGTATATTTTTTCTTCCGTATACTCTATGAACTCCACATTGCCGGTACCTATGACGCTGGCGAAGGTGTAGCCATAGGCGCAGGGGTTCGCGTCTTCAATAAGCTCGCCCCGGCCGTCCAGCTCGAGGCATACCGTGGGGTTCTTTTTTAGTATTTCCAGCTTGCGGCCCTCTTTGGCGCTGTGAAAGTAGAAGGTCAGCGCGCCGTCCGCGTACTCATAGCCGTAGTTCAGCGGCACTATGTAGGGGACGCCGCCGTCTGTCATGGCGAGGCGGCAGACCTTGCACTCGGATACAAGCTCCAATATTGCGCATATGTCGGTTATCTCCCTGTCCTTGCGGCGCATTGCCCGTCCCTCCGTATATTTTTATTATGCCGGTTTTTCGCTTAAATTCAAAACACAGGGAGCGAGCTGGCTCGCCCCCTGTGGAAAAAAGCATCGTTTTACTTCTTTACGTCGTTATCGTTGAATGGGTCGCCGCACTGGGGGCAGAACTTGGGCGGGTTCTTGGGGTCATTGGGCTCCCAGCCGCACTTGTCGCACTTGTAAAGAGGTGCGGAGTCGGGCTTCTTCGCGCCGCACTCCATGCAGAACTTGCCCTTGTTCACCGCGCCGCAGTTGGTGCAGGTCCAGCCTTCAGCCTTGGGCTGGGGCTTGCCGCACTCCATGCAGAACTTGCCGGTGTTCACCGCGCCGCACTCGCACTTCCAGCCGTTGGCTGCGGGGGCCGCAGGGGCCGGCTGCTGGGCCGGCTGCTGGGCGGGCTGCTGATACTGCTGTTGCTGCTGACCCATCTGGAACAGGTTTCCTACGTTGCCGCCCATGCCCTGAGCCATGTTGATGCCGGCGAAGGCTGCGAATGCGCCTGCACCCTCGTTTTTGGCAGCATTCTGCATTGCCGCGCCCTGGGAGCTTGCCAGATATGCAGCCGCCATAGTGGGATCCCTGAGGGCTGCGCTCTGCTGCAATTCTTTGATGCGCTGCTCGTCCTCGTCGCTGGCCTTGATGGAGCTGATGCCAAGGGAAACCATCTCGATGCCGCGCAGGTCGCGCCACTTTGCGGAAAGCTCTTCGTTCAGGCACTGGGCCAGCTCTGTGGTGTGGCCGGGGAGGGAGCTGTACTTTATGCCCATATCGCTTATGCGGGCGAAGGCGGGCTGCAGTGCGGTCATCATCTCGGAGCGCATCTGGGAGTCTATGCGGTCCCGGGTGTAGCTGTCGGTGACGTTGCTGCATACGTTCTTGTAGAACAGCATGGGGTTGGTTATCTTATAGGAATATTCGCCGAAGCACTTTACGGATACCTCAAGCTCCAGTCCCGCGCCTATGTTGTTATATACCACGCGGAAGGGGACGGGGTTGGCGGTGCCGTACTTGTTGCCGATTATCTCCTTGGTGTTGAAGTAATAGATACGCTGGTCCTTCGCCGGGTTAGCGCCGAAGGTGAAGCGCTTCTTCAATATCTCCCAGGTGGACTTGAGGTTGTCGCCAAGGTTGCCGTAGAATATGGAAGGCTCGGTGGAATTGTCCCACACGAATTCTCCCGCCTGCGCAGAGAACTCCACTATGGCGCCCTGCTCTACGATCATCATGCACTGGCCCTCGTTTACGGCGATAATGGAGCCGTTGGTGATGATGTTGTCCTCGCCCTTGGCGTTGGCGTTGCGGCTGCCCGTGCGCTTTACGCCCTTGGTCATCAGGACGTTCTCCGGCATGGAGTCGCAGTAGAAGTATTCGCGCCACTGATCGGCCAGTACGCCGCTCAGCGCGCCTATTCCTGCCTGTAAAAGACCCATGTTGTTATATATCTCCTTTCAGAATGTAGGGAAATGAAATGAGTATCCATATTTAAGGCTATTATATCACATGTCGCCGTTTTGCGCTATTAAGACTTTGTAAACCTGAGGTGGCCGCGAAAAAGACAACAGTCCGCAGGACACGAACATGGAAAAACATGATATAAGCTCTTTACAACGGCAAAATTTGATATATACTATTATTAGATGTCCTTTGAATACGGACACAGAGAAGGTCAATTCCCCGGCAAATCTTATTTTATAAAACAGGAGCGGCAAAAAAATGGAAATGATGGACGCATTGGTAAAAGCGGCACCGGAAAAAGGGCTTGTTCTGACTCAGGTACCAAAGCCTGTGCCAGGCATGGGCGAAGTGCTTATCAAGATCCACAAGACCGCTATATGCGGCACTGACGTACACATCTACAACTGGAACCAGTGGGCGCAGGAGACTATAAAGCCCCCCATGGTGATAGGCCACGAGTATGTGGGCGAGATAGCGGAGTTGGGCCCCGGCGTAACGGCCTACCACGTAGGCCAGATAGTATCCGGCGAAGGCCATATTGTATGCGGCCACTGCCGCAACTGCCGTGCCGGCAACGGTCAGTACTGCCGCCACACAAAGGGTGTGGGCGTGAACCGTGACGGCGCGTTTGCGGAATACCTCTGCATACCGGCAAGCAATGTGGTGCCCATACCAGATGGTATCCCGGAGGACGTGGTATCCTTCTTTGACGCGCTGGGCAATGCCACACATACCGCCCTCATGTTCGATGTGATAGGCGAGGACGTACTCATCACCGGCGCAGGCCCCATAGGCATGATGGCCACCGCCATCTGCAGGCGCAACGGCGCACGCAGCGTAGTGGTCACCGACGTGAACGACTACCGGCTGGAGATGGCAAGGAAGATGGGCGCCACAGCCACGGTGAACGTAGCGCACGACAAGCTGGAGAGCATATTCGGGCCCCAGCACATGGTAGAGGGCTTTGACGTAGGCCTGGAGATGAGCGGCAACGTAGCGGCCCTGAACACCATGATAGACAACATGCGCAACGGCGGCAAGATCGCCCTTCTGGGCATACACCCGGGCAACATAGAGATAAACATAAACAAGGTCATCTGGAACAGCCTGACCCTTCAGGGCGTATACGGCCGCAAGATGTACGAGACCTGGTACAAGATGATAACCATGGTGGAGGGCGGCCTTGACATGACTCCCATGATCACCCACCGCTTCAACTATCGCGATTTCGACAAGGGCTTCGAGGCCATGAACAGCGGCAGGAGCGGCAAGGTAGTGCTTGACTGGACAAAGTAAGGGAATCCCGCAATAAAAAATAACATAGAAAGGAACAGCATATGAAATCCGCACTTAAGCATTACGGCGAGATGCTGGAGAGCATCAGGGAATCCGGCACCTATAAGAACGAACGCATAATCACTACCCCCCAGAAGGCGCGCATAGACACCACCGAGGCGAAGAACGTGCTGAACATGTGCGCGAACAACTACCTTGGCCTTTCCGACAGCAAGGAGCTTATCGAGGCCGCAAAGGCCAGCTATGACAAATGGGGCTTCGGCCTCTCCTCCGTGCGCTTCATTTGCGGCACCCAGGGGCTGCATAAGGAGCTGGAGCATAAGATAGCCAACTTTGTAAAGATGGACGACTGCATACTGTACTCCTCCTGCTTCGACGCAAACGGAGGCCTGTTCGAGACCCTGCTGGGCCCAGAGGACGCCGTGATATCCGACGAGCTGAACCACGCCTCCATAATAGACGGCGTGCGCCTCTGCAAGGCCAAGAGGTATCGCTATAAGAACAACAATATGGAAGACCTTCGCGCCCAGCTTCAGGACGCAAAGGATTCCGGCTGCAAGATAAAGCTCATCGCCACCGACGGCGTGTTCTCCATGGACGGCTACATAGCCAACCTTAAGGGCATATGCGACCTGGCCGACGAGTTTGACGCGCTGGTAATGGTGGACGACAGCCACGCCGTGGGCTTCATGGGCGAGCATGGCCGGGGCACCGCCGAGTATTGCGGAGTTGAAGGCCGGGTGGATATAATCACCGGTACCCTGGGCAAGGCTCTGGGCGGGGCCTCTGGCGGCTACACCGCCGCAAGGCAGGAGATAGTGGACCTGCTCCGCCAGCGCAGCCGTCCATACCTCTTTTCAAATACCGTTGCCCCCGCTATCTGCGCCGCGGCCTGCAAGACCATCGATATGCTGACCGAGAGCACCGCCCTCCGGGACAAGGTACACGAAAATGCCCGCTACTTCCGCGCCGAGATGGAAAAGTGCGGCTTCGACCTGCTGCCCGGCGAGCATCCCATAGTGCCCGTAATGCTCTATGACCCCAAGGTAGCCAACGAGTTTGCCGCCCGAATGCTCAAGAAGGGCGTATACGTGGTAGGCTTCTGCTATCCCGTGGTGCCCAAGGGCAGGGACCGCATACGTACCCAGATCTCTGCCGGCCATACCAAGGAGGATCTTGACTTCGCGGTCAAGTGCTTCAGGGAAGTCAAGGAAGAGATGGGATTATAAAAGCAAAAACTCAAAAAAAGCGGCTTTACGCCGCTTCAGAGTGTCAAAAAAGTGGCTAAACGCCACTTTTTTGAGTTTTCTCATTCGGTGCTTGCGCCTATGGCGCGGCCAGCACCTCATGCAGGGAAAGCCTTGCTACGCAAGCGCCTTTTGCGGATTTGCCGCACATGTCGCCAAATCCGAATAAAGCCATAAGGGGCTGCGGACCCTTATCAACCCCGGGGTTTTTGAGTATTTACGGGCCTTATAGGGGCTGATCTTCAAAAAGCTTCTTTAAGCTCTCGGAGTAGGGCGGGCGGCATATGCCCTTTTCCGTGATAATGGCGGAGATAAGCGAATTGTCCGTCACATCGAAGGCGGGGTTGTAGCACTTGACATCGGGCAGCGCAACAGGCTCCGCGAAGAATCTGCTCCGGATCTCTTCCCCGTCCCGGAGCTCGATATTTATGTCCTCCCCTGTGGTGCAGCTCATATCTATGGTTGAGGTAGGGCCCAGCACGTAGAAGGGTATGCCGTAGTGCTTTGCAAGTATGGCTACGCCGCTGGTGCCTATTTTGTTTGCTGTGTCGCCGTTGGCGGCTACCCTGTCGCAGCCCACCATGCAGCACTGCACCCAGCCGTTTTTCATGACTATTGACGCCATGCTGTCGCATATAAGGGTGACGTCCACGCCGGCGTTGTACAGCTCAAAGCTCGTAAGCCGCGCGCCCTGCAAAAGGGGCCTGGTCTCGTCCGCGAATACCCTTATGTCCATGCCACGCTCCCTTGCAAGGAACAGCGGCCCCTGCCCCGTGCCGTAGCGGGAGGTGGCCAGGGGCCCCGCGTTGCAGTGGGTCAGCACCCCGTCCCCATCGTGAAGGAGGGAAAGGCCGTATTCGGATATTTTGCGGCACATCTCCATATCCTCGCTGTGTATGGCAAGGCACTCCCGCTTTAGCGCCGAAAGCACCGCCTCCACAGGCATATCCCGGTGATCCTCCGCCGCGTCCAGCATACGGTTGAGGGCCCAGCTCAGGTTTACGGCGGTGGGGCGGGAGCCGTTGAGATAGCGGCAGTCCTCCACCCAGTGGTCGTAGAAATCGTCGAAGGAATCGTGGGGGGCCTGAAGGGCCAGGCAGTAGGCGCAGTAGCCCGCGCATATGCCTATTGCCGGAGCGCCGCGCACGCGGAGCATGGCTATCGCCTCGAACATCTCCTCTCTTGTGGTAAGCGCTATGTATTCCAGCCTGTTGGGCAGCAGCGTCTGATCGATTATCACCACCGAGCGCCCGTCGTCGGAAAGCTTTATGTTATCTGTATGAGTGACTTCTTCCAGAGGGGTATCCATGGCAGGGGGCTCCTTCCGCGTGTTTATATAAAAATAATACCCGTATCAGCCAAACATTGTCAACAGGCTGTGAAGTTGGGCAAAACAGCTTGAATAATTGGCGGGCGCTGTTTTATAATACAAAATTGTGAAGGGGCTGCCCTTTTCAAATAAGAAAAACTTAGGGAAAGAGATGTAAAAGCAAATGACCAAGGTTGATATTTTTTCCGGCTTTCTGGGCGCTGGCAAGACCACCCTTATAAAGAAGCTCATAGCCGAGGCCTACAAGGGCGAAAGGCTGGTGCTCATAGAGAACGAATTCGGCGAGATAGGCATAGACGGCGGCTTCATGCAGGACGCCGGGATAGAAGTTACCGAGATGAACTCCGGCTGCATCTGCTGCAGCCTGGTAGGCGACTTCGGCAAGGCGCTCAGGAAGGTTGTGGACGAGTACGCCCCCGACCGCATACTTATAGAGCCCTCCGGCGTGGGCAAGCTCAGCGACGTTATACGGGCGGTGCAGAACGTAGGCTCTGACGCCCTGCAGCTCAACAGCTTCACGGCCGTTGTGGATGCAAACAAGTGCAAGATGTACATGAAGAACTTCGGGGAGTTCTTCAACGACCAGGTAGAGCACGCCAACGCAATTATACTCAGCCGCACCGGCGAGATAAGCGGCGACAAGCTGGATACCGACATAGCCCTTCTCCGGGAGCACAACCCGAATGCCTCCCTCATAGTCACCCCCTGGAGCGAGCTGACAGGCGCCCAGATACTGGAGGCCATGGAAAAGCGCAACACCCTTGAGGCAGAGCTTGAGCTTCTCAGGGAGGAGAGCCGGCATGAGCATCACCACCATGACGATGACGACGATGAGCACGAGTGCTGCGGACATCACCATCACGACGATGACGACGATGACGATGAGCACGAGTGCTGCGGGCATCACCATCATGACGGCGATGACGGCGAAGAGCATGAGCATCATCACCATCACGACGGCGGGGAGTGCGACGATCCCGAATGCGAGTGCCATCACCACCATCACCACGCCGATGAGGTGTTTACCAGCTGGGGAGTGGAGACTCCCAAGGCATTTACCATGGACGAACTCAAGGCAGACCTTGCGGCGCTGGACGATGGGGAGAAGTACGGCGCCGTGCTGCGCGCCAAGGGCATAGTAAAGGGCGAGGGCTGCTGGATACACTTCGACTACGTGCCCGGCGAGAGCAATATACGCACAGGCTCCGCTTCCGTTATGGGCCGCCTCTGCGTCATAGGCTCCAAGCTCAACGAGCATGAGCTTTCCGAGCTGTTCGGCGTCTGATGAAGGGAACGTAAGCGCTTTATGAAGGAGATCCCAGTATACATGTTCACCGGTTTCCTGGAGGGGGGCAAGACCCGCTTTATGCAGGAGACGTTGGAGGACGAAAGGTTCAATTCCGGCGAAAAGACGCTGCTTTTGCAGTGCGAGGAGGGCATTGAGGAGCTGGACCCCTCAAGGTTCCCTGGCGGTGGAAAGAACATACTGATACAGGAGATAGATTCCCCGGAGCAGATAAACGCCGCTTACCTGAACGAGCTGGCGAAAAAAGCAAAGGCCGAGCGGGTGCTCATAGAGTACAACGGCATGTGGAACCTGAACGACCTTGCTCAGGCCATGCCGGAAAACTGGATAGTCTATCAGGAATTCATGTTTGCGGATGCCCGGTGCTTCCTCAGCTACAACGCCAACATGAGGAGCCTCATGGTGGATAAGCTGATGACAGCCGAGCTCATAGTGCTCAACCGCGCCACGCCGGACCTTGACAAGATGGAGATACACAAGGTAATCCGCGGCGTGTCCCGCCGTGTGAACATCGCCTACGAGTACCCTGACGGGAGGGTAGAGTACGACGAGATAGAAGACCCCCTGCCCTTCGACGTGAACGCCGACCCCATAGTCATAGAGGACAGCGACTATGCCCTGTGGTACAGGGACATGTCCGAGGAGATGGAAAAGTATTCGGGCAAGACGGTGCGCTTCAAGGCCCTCATAGCCAAAAACGCCAAAATGCCCGACAACATGTTCGTGGCGGGCCGTCACGTCATGACCTGCTGCGTGCAGGACATACAGTACAGCGGCCTCGTATGCAAGTGGCTGGACGCAAACAAGCTGAAGAACCGCACCTGGGGCACGGTGACTGCAAGGATAGAGCTGCGCTTCAGCAAGTTTTACGGGCGCAAGGGCCCGGTACTAAACATAATCTCAGTGGAGCCTGCCGAAAAGCCCGAGCAGGAGGTCGCAACTTTTTATTGATGAAGTACAAAATAAATATCCCGCGGCGCAGCCGTGGGATATTTATTATTTTATTGCCTATATTTTTCCAGCCTTTTCCCTGCCCACAGAGCCAGCGCCAGCTTGGCGAGGTCCGGCAGTATGAAGGGAAATACGCACTTGGAGAGGGCGGCAAGAAGCGTTATGGGACCCTTCGTGTCGCCGTAAACCTTTACGAACCAGAGGGTGCCGAAGGCATAGCAGGCCAGCAGGCCGAGGAACAGCGCCAGCGCCTTAGCCCAAAGCCCCGCCTTATTGCGGCAGAGCAGGCCATAGATGGGGCATATGAGCAGAAAGCCAACTATGTAGCCGCCGGTGGGCCCGAGAAGCGCCCCCATGCCGCCGTTAAAGCCGGAAAACACCGGCGCGCCCATAGCGCCCAGCAGTATGTACAGCGCTATGGCTATGGCCCCGTCCCTTGCGCCCAGAAGCAGGAGCGTCAGGAAAACGCCGAAGGTCTGCATGGTGAAGGGGGGCTGAGTGGGTATCGACAGCCATGCGCAGGGGGCGAGAAGGGCCGCGCAGAGGGCGATGCGTGTCATGCGTTTTGTAGTCATACGGTAAGTGTTATCTCCTCAGTTTTAAAGAAATAAGCCGGGCAAGATCCTCCGCGCTGCCGGAAAACAGTTCCCCGGCGTCCTCATAGAGCTGCCGCCGCTGTGCGAATATCTCCCTGAGCCTGCCCGCTCCGCCAGAAAGGAGCGGCCTGTCTGCGGCGTCTATATCCGCCACGGTTTCTTCGATATCGCGGAATATCCAGATTATATCACCGGTGCGGCGCATGAATTGTATATTCTCACCTTGGCACACTATGCCGCCCCCCGTGGATACTATGCCGCAGGGCTGGTTTCCCAAGGAAAACAGGGCTTTTTGCTCCATCTTTCTAAAATGCGCCTCGCCGTATTCCTTAAAAATTTCGGGTATCGTCATTCCGGAACTACGCTGAATGATTTCGTCGATATCGTAAAAGGGCAGCTTCAGCGCCTCCGCCGCGGCGCGGCCCTTGGTGGTCTTGCCGCAGCCCATCATGCCAATGAGGTATATCATAGCCCCTCCATGCAGTTCAATATTCCCAAACACAGCGCCGCCTCCGCCGCAGCCAGGCCCCGGAGGGCTATGCAGCTGTCATGCCTGCCCCCTACAGTTATCCGGGCGTTTTGCAGCTCCCGCAGGTTTACCGTGTGCTGGGGCTGAGTTATGGAAGGGGTAGGCCGGAAAGCCACCCTGAGAAGCACAGGCGCGCCGTTGGCCATGCCGCCGTTTATGCCGCCGGAATTATTGCTCTCGAAGGTTATTTTGCCGTCTTTTATCCTTATGCCGTCGTTGGCTTCGCTGCCATGCATATCCGCCATGCGGAAGCCCGCGCCGAATTCGACGCCCTTCACCCCGGGAACGGCGTACATTATTGAAGCTATTGAGCTTTCCAGCCCCTCCCATAGAGGGCCGCCGGTCCCTACGGGCAATCCCAGCGCGCAAAGCTCCACGCTGCCGCCTACGGAATCGCCCCGCTCCGCCGCCTCGCCTATCCTGTCCTCCATGGTCCTGCGGGCGCTTACGTCCAGAACGGGAAAGTCGGATCCTCTCAACCTGTCCAGCGTATGTCTGTCCACCTGCAGCGGGTCGAAGGGAGAGTCCAAAGCTCCGCCGATATCGTAATAATGCCCGCCTGCGGTCATGCCCCTTTGCATCAGCAGCTGCCGGGCCACGGCCCCTGCGAATACCAGAGGCAGCGTCATGCGGCCGGAGAATATACCGCCGCCGGAGGGTATGCCGCCGTATTTTATGTACGCCGGGTAGTCGCAGTGGGAGGGACGGGGCAGTGAGGATATGTCCGCGTAATCCTTCGGTCTAAAGTCCGAATTTTCAAATTCCACACGAAGCGTATCTCCCGTGGTCACGCCGCCGCGCACGCCGGAAATGTATATTGGAACGTCGGCCTCCGTCCGGGAGGTAACGCCTTTTTTGCTTACGCCCCTGCGCCTTTCAATGTCCCGGGAAATGATTTCCCCGTCCAGCCTCAGCCCCTTTGGCAGCTCCATGGTAAGGCCCATCCGCTTTTCGTGTGAGCCGCCGTAGATATCAAGCTTTATGCTTCCCCATGGCCTCATGATATGCTGCCTCCCAGCTGTCTGTATTCACCAAAGAACCCCGGCGCGGATTTGCTGACGCACTCCGCCCCATTAAGCTCTATCCCGCCGCAAAGGCCCGCCGCCATTATCAAAAGCATGGCTATGCGGTGGTCGTTATGGCAGAGGCAGGCTGCGCCGTGCAGCTTCCCGCCGCCCCTTATGGTGAATCCGTCGGGAGCCTCATCTATATCCGCCCCCAGCCTTTTAAGCTCGGTTGCGATGGCGCTTATCCTGTCGCACTCCTTGAAGCGCAGCCGCCCGCCGTTTTTGACCACGGTGCTGCCTTCTGCCGCCAGAGCCGCCAGCGCTATGGCGGGGGCAAGATCCGGAGTGTCGGATACGTCTACGTCTATACCGCGAAGCCGGCCGGGGGATACCGTGACGCTGCCGCCGCCCATATCCACCCTTGCCCCCATGCGGTCCAGTATGCTGAGCATTGCCCTGTCTCCCTGTATGGAACCGGGGTCCAGGCCCGTCACGGTTACGGGACCGTATACCGCGCCCGCCGCTAAAAACAGCGATGCGTGGGTATAGTCCCCCTCAACGGTCACGTCCGCGGCCTTGAGCCGCCGGGGCTTTACCAGTATGATGTCCCGGCCCATCCATTGGCTCTCGCCGCCGAATGCGGAGAGCGAAGCGCGGGTCAATTCAACGTAGCTTTTGCTCTGTAGGGGAGTGGTGAGCCGTATGCGGCTTTCCCCCTCCAGCAGCGACAGCGCCAGCAGCAGCCCGCTTATATATTGGGAAGAAACGTCTCCCCTTATGGGAAACTCCCCGGGGCCGAAGCTCCCGGAGACGCTGAGCTTCTCCGCTGCTACACCCTTGCTTTTGAGAAGCTCTGTTACGGGCTCCATTGGCCGGGCGGCCAGCGACGGTGACAGCATAAACTCCGCCCTCCCCCCAATGAGGGGAGCAACGGGGTAAAGCAGCCTGTATGTGGCGCCGGAATCCCGGCAGTCAAGGCGGAGGACGTCCGGCTTTGCGTTTATGCCTGTTATTTCAAGGGTGTCGTCCCGGAATACGGCTGCGGCCCCGAGGGCGCGTATGCAGTCGAGGGTAGCGGTCAGGTCGTCCGGCAGCTCCCCCGGCAGACCCCGTATGACGCTTCTGCCTTGGGCCAGGGCGGCGCATATCATGTATCTGTGTGCGGCGCTCTTTGAGGGTATGGCTGTCACGGAGCCATGGGGCCGCCCGGAAAACCGCGTCATCGGGCCAGACTCAGCGCCCTGTCGCAAAGCTCCCCTATGGGCATGGCGATCACGGCAGCCTGTCCGATCTTTTTCAGGAACACGGCGTTGACGGTTTCGCCGTCCCCCTTCTTATCCAGCAGCATTGCGGCGCGGAAGGCATCTTTGTCTATATTCTCCATCTCTGTGGGCAGTCCGGCGGCGGAAAGGGCGGATATGAGCTGCTCCGCCGTGCCCGGCTCGGTCAGCCCCATGCTCTCGCCTATTTTTGCCATGGCTACCATGCCTATGGATACGCCGCAGCCGTGCAGCAGCTCAAAGCCGCTTGCCCGCTCCAGCGCGTGGCCTATGGTGTGGCCGAAGTTCAGCTCCCGGCGAATGCCGGTATCCTTGGGGTCAGCCTGAACGTAGCCCGCCTTTATCATGGCGGTGCGGTATACGGTTCGGGTGAGGTCGTCCTCCCCTGAGTTAAGGTCGCCCGAGGATATGGCGCCGCACTTTATGACCTCAGCCATGCCGGAGGCGAGGTGCTCCCTGGGCAGTGTGGAAAGGAGGGCTGTATCTGTCACCACCAGTACGGGCTGGTAGAATGTGCCTATGAGGTTTTTGCCCCGGGGATGGTCTATGGCCACCTTTCCCCCGATGGAGGAATCCGCCTGGGCCAGCAGCGTGGTGGGACAGTGTACAAGTGGCACGCCCCGCCTGTACGTGGCTGCGGCAAACCCCGCCGCGTCCCCTACGGTGCCGCCGCCAAAGGCTATCACCGCGTCTGAGCGGCCTATCAGGTTGTCCATAAGGCCGGAATATATGTCGAAAAGCCTGTCGCGGCTCTTTATCTCCTCGCCGGGGGGCAGTATGATGCTGCCGGCTCTGACCTTTGCCCGCTCCAGCGTGGCCATGATGGTATCGAGGTGCAGCTTTGCCACAGTCTCGTCCGTCACCACCGCCGCCCTGCGGAAGCCGGTGAACAGGCCCTCTTCCTTTATCATGCCGGGACCTATCTGTACGCTGTATTCCCGGTTGTCTGCGTTTACGGAAATTCTCATGTCAATTTACTCCAAGGGCATCTCATGCCATACTATTTCAGCACCTATAATAACACATATCCGTCCCAATATCATCATAGCGTCTGGAAAAAAACCGTGGCGTAGTGTAAACTATATATGATTAAAAAAGCGACAGGAGGCTTAAATATATGCTGGAAAAACTCAGGAAGGCTATGAAGACTGCCGATATAGACATGCTGCTGATACCCTCGGCAGACCCCCACGGTTCGGAGTACCCGGAGGAATACTTCAAGGCACGCAAGCACTTTTCGGGCTTTACGGGCAGCGCCGGAACTCTGCTCATATGGCAGGGGGGCGCCGGGCTCTGGACCGACGGACGGTATTTCATTCAGGCAGCGAGGCAGCTTGAGGGCAGCGGCATAGACCTTTTCAAGATGCGGGAGCCGGGCGTTCCCACGGTGGATGAGTTCATAGCGGAAAACATAAAGGGAGGCGTATTGGGCGCCGACCTTCGCACCATATCCGCCAGCGAGGGCATGGAGCTTGAAAAGGGCGGAGCCATATTAAAGGACTGCCGCAGCCTGATAGACGGCTGCTGGGAGGGAAGGCCGGAGCTTTCGGCAGAGCCCGCATATGTGCTGCCTATGGAGCTTGCGGGTGTATCCGCCGGTGATAAGCTCGCCGCTGTCCGCGCCGAGATGGCAAAGTGCGATGCCAATGCATGCATATTTACGGATCTTGCGGATATAGCGTGGCTGTTCAATATACGCGGCAACGACGTAAAGTATCTTCCCGTGGCCCTGTCCTACGCCATAGTTGAAAAGCAGAAGGCATATGTATTCATGGATGCTGCCAAGGCGGCCCCCATAGCGGCCCACCTCAAGGCTCTGGATACAGAGATACTGCCATATGACGCCATATATGAGTTCATAGGCCGCTACGGCGAGAAGGACGCCGTCATGTGCGCGCTGTCGATACTGAACTATAAGCTGTATCAGGGCATAGCGCGATGCAGGGTGGTGGATATGGATCCGGTGCAGCTTATGAAGGCGGTAAAGAACCCCATAGAGCTTGAGAACTTCCGCAAGACCCACATAAAGGACGGCGTGGCCGTTACCCGCTTCATGCACTGGGCAAAGACCCACGCAAAAGAGGGATATACCGAAATGCAGGCCGCAGATGTGCTTGAGGGCTTCCGCAAAGAGCAGGAAGGGTATATGTACCCCAGCTTTGAGACTATCGCGGGCTACGGCCCCCACGGAGCCATAGTACACTATTCCGCTACCCCTGAGACGGATATACCCGTAAAGCCGGAGGGGCTGCTGCTGGTGGATTCCGGCGGGCAGTACATGGGCGGCACCACCGACATAACCCGCACCATAGCCCTGGGGCCCTTGACAAAAGAGGAAAAGCAGGCCTTTACCATAGTCCTGGAAAGCATGCTTGCGCTGCTCACCTTCAGGTTCCCAAAGGGCTGCGCGGGCTTTAACCTGGACGCCATAGCCCGGGCTCCATTCTGGAGCAGGGGCATGGACTACAACCACGGCACAGGTCACGGCGTAGGCTATATGCTTTCGGTACACGAGGGCCCCAACGGCATACGCTGGCAGCGCCGGGTAAAGTCCGAGGATGCGGCCTTCGTTCCGGGCATGATAACCTCGGACGAACCGGGCATATATATCGAGGGCAGGTACGGCGTTCGCCACGAGAACCTGACGGAGTGCGTGGAAACGGAGCCCGGCTCAAGGTATCTGGAGTTCCGGCCCATAACCTTCGCGCCCATAGACCTTGACGCCATAGATGAGGAGACGCTGACCGAAGCGACAAGGCGGCAGCTCAATGCCTACCATAAGGAGGTCTACGCCAAGCTTGCCCCCAATATGAGGGAGGAAGAGCTTTCGTGGCTCAGGGAATATACGAGGGAAATATAGCGTGGAGCGTGAACCGCAGGATAAAAAGCTATTCCATAGGTGGGGCGAGCTTGCCTTCGCGCTGGGCACCTTCTTCATAGCCTTAGGAGTTTCGCTTATGGAAAAGGGTGGCCTCGGCATGTCAATGGTAACGTCACAGTCCTACATAATATCCCTTGCCGTGCCTTTTTTCACATTCGGCATGGCGGACTACCTGCTTCAAGGGGTGCTGCTCATAGGGTACTATATAATAGTACGCAGGTTCGACTGGAAGAACATACTGTCCTTCTTCTCCGCCTTTATCTTCGGCGTGGTGCTGGACGGCATAATGTGGGTGATGCGGGACCTTCAGGCGGCAACCCTTGTACAGCGCATATTCTTCTTCGCAATGGGGATGCTGATAAACTCGCTGGGCGTGGCCTTATTTTTCCAGACCTACCTGCCATTGCAGGTGTATGAGCTGTTCGTGACGGGCATCGTGGAGCGGTTCGGCTGGAAGCTCCACAGGGTAAAGACCTGCTTCGACATGTGCTGCTGCCTGTCCTCCGTAATACTTTCCCTGGTATTCTTCGGGAAGCTCAGGGCAATAGGTGTGGGGACGGTGGTGTGTGCGCTGTTTTCCGGTACTCTCATAGGCCTTTATACAAAGGTAATGCACAGATACATAGACTTCTCCCCCGCCTTCCCGAAGCTTTACGCCTTCTTCAGGAAGGACGCGGGAAAACAGGCATAGCAAATATACACATATAATTTGGAGGAATAAACAAATGCAAAGAAAACCCGGAAGCGGAGGACGGCAGAAGCGCATATCCGGCAGCGGCAGCGTATTCAGGCGGGGCAGCGGCCTCGGCACAGGGCCTGTAGGCTCGGGCGGCGGCTTCGGGGGCAGACTCCGGGGCGGGCTCTGAGGCAATGCTGCCCGGTGTCTCGTCCGGGACTGTCTCCTGCATGGCTTTCCGGCTCAGGGAGAGGGCGGTCTGGGCGGCAGGCAGCGGCCCTGCAATGACCGCCGCCAGCCCCAGCACCACCCGGTGGGCAAAAACGGTCAGCACCAGCAGCAGGGCCAACGCCAGCAGGAATGCCCCCAGCTGGCCTGTCCGCTCCGTGCCGCCCCGCTCTGTCTGCCGCATGGCCATCCCCTCCCCGTCAAAATGCTATGACCATTCTATGCAGTCAGCTCGCCAGCCAGCACAGCTGCGCGATGCTCAGCCGAGGCTGCAGAGCCCGGTTGATGGCGCTGCCCAGCAGGGCCGCCCCGTGGGCGATGACACTGTCCAGCTCCCGGGGCGTGACCACCAAATCTTTGCCCTCCCGGGCTTCCATCAGGGTGGGGATGCCCGCCGCGAGCACCGGGACCCCCAGCCGGGCGGCGGCCAGATGCTTGCGGCTGCCGGGCTG
>OLSA01001633.1_pt1 | contig 18040 bp, 17 predicted proteins | sample 1672731 | NCBI WGS metagenome assembly OLSA01 (sample SAMEA3136718, study PRJEB25190) | human gut metagenome | biome: human gut; feature: human-associated habitat; material: faeces | place: Austria | collected 2013
TACTGAGTGCGTGTTTTTGCCTTAGCTTCTGAACTACCAGCGTTTTTTGTGCTGGTGTCGCTCGTCTTCCAAAACCAAGGCTTGCAAATTTTTTAGGTAATCGTTCTCCGCACGCAGTCGCTGCACTTCGGCCAACAGATCTTCTTCTACCTGCTTCGGCAGCTGCTTTGGCGGACGACCCTTACTGCTGCGGCCACGCCGTTCGACGGCAAAGCCTTCCGGCCCTTCCTCCAGATAGATTCGCTCCCATGATTTGATTCGATCTCTGCTGTTTACCTCAAATCTACGACAGGTTTCGCTGTAACTTAATTTCTCTTCCTGCATGGTTTCAATCACCAGTTTTTTGAATTCCGGCGTATATCGTTTGTTTGGTACTCCTTTTGGCATAGAAAAACACCCCACTTATTAGATAGTATACCATACTGTCTAACAAATGGGGTGCAGTTCAGTGTTTACTGCGCGGCGGTTTTTGTTTAATGATGATGTGAGAGGCTACGAAGTTTTACGTTCGTTCTCTACGGTTTTCCCAGGATCGGGTGTTGCGGGCGTGTCAGGCTCAGTCGAGGGCGTTTTCGTAGGGGTCGGCACAGGAGCTGGCGTCTCCATCCCACTGTCCGGCTTCTTCGTCGGGGTAGGGGTCGGGCACAGCCGTCGGCACATTGGCGGTGGGAATCACCACGCTGCTGCTGCCGGAAGCCGCCCGATTCGCATACGCCACCAGAATATCATCGGCACTCCTATATAAAAGGTACACGATCTGTCCGTTGGTGTTACACCAGAAGTTCAGTACCGTGCCGTCCACACCGGCGGCTGCCTTGACCTCGGCTGCACCGGCGGCAGTACCATCGGGCGTGTTCTGCGGGGTCAGCAGGTATTCACCGGTGCCCTCGCGCTGGGCCAGTGTGCCCGTAACGGTGGGGCGCTCGTCCCGGACCTGACCGGCCCATGCGGCCAGCGTGGTATCGATTTTTTTATTGCTGTCCTGGATGTAAGCCGTCCGCGCTTCGGTATACTTCTGTGCGCCCAGCCCGGTGGCGGCCGTCACGCAGGCCTGCGCCTCGGTGACTGCTTTTCTCTCCCGTCCGGTCTCCAACTGGCGGGAAAAGGCCGGCACGGCCACACTGGCTAAAATGGCCAGGATAACCAGAACAACGACCAGCTCCACCAGGGTAAAACCACGGCGGCTTTCATATTTCCGGCGTCGCAGCAGCATAGCGGTGCCTCCTTGTATTTTTCACATCCTGGGCAGGAATTACTGCCCAAAAATCGACTGCACACGCTTGGCGTGGGCACCAATATTGTTATATTCCAGTGCCAGATACCCCTTCACCCAGGCGTCCAGGCTTTCGTCCTCGCCGTAGGTGCCGTAGGTGCCGTCCACCTTCATGTAGTCGTTGGCGGCGGTCACCACGGGGGTCTGCTGCTTCATAGCCAGCAGGTATTTGTAGTAGCCCGTCAGCGGCAGACCGGCCTGCTGGGCAATCGTGGGGGCCAGCATCACCATGTCTATGCGGTTCAGCGGGTCGGCAGTGCTGGTGGCGGCGTCGATGTTCTCCAGCGGGTAATTGGCCCAAATGAAGAACGGCGTGCTGCGCTCCAGAATTTGCAGGTCGTTGCCCTCGGTGCGGGTCTTGTCAGCCACGTGGTCCACAAAACTGGGGGCGTGGTCGCCGGCAAACGCCAGCACTACCTTGCGGCCGGTCTCCTCGTACTGTTTGGTAAAGTAGTCGCACAGTTCCTGCACGGCGTCGTCGCTCATGTGGATACAGCTCAGGTATTCGTCCATCAGCTCGTCGTACTCGCCGTAGTCGGTGGCGGCGTGTACAATATCCAGCGAAGCATCGTTCATTGTGTAGTCGCCGTGGCTCTGGATAGATACCAGGAAGCCGAACCGCGGCTTGTCCTCGGGCATGGCTTCGTACAGCTTTTCGAAGTCGCGGTAAGAGGCCGAGTCGGTCTGATACGGGCGGTTGCCGTAGTACTCCTTGGTGGGGAAGTCGTCTTGGAAGTGGGTCTCGTCGAAGCCCAGTGCCAGCCAGGCAGAGTCGCGGCGGTAGTTGGAGTTTGTGTAGGGGTGGGCAGCCAGCGTGCTGTAGCCCAGGTCCTTCAGGTAGCTGACCAGGCTGTTGGCGTTGTGCAGGTTCAGCCAGTTGAAGGGGGTAATGGAGGGCATCAGCATCAGCGAGTTGCTGGACAGCATCTCATACTCGCTGGAATTGGTGCCGCCGCCTACGTGGGGGCTGATGGTGTGGCCGTACACAGCGTTGGGCAGGTTCTTGGTAACGGGCATGACCTCGGTGTCGGCCTGCAAATCGGTCACGAGGTCAAAGTCGTAGAAGCTCTCGGACAGCACCAAAATGATGTCAGGGTAGTCGGTGCTGGCGGATTCTGCCGTGGCGGAGGGAAAGTCCTCGGCCATGGCGGCCGCGGTGACGGCGGCATCATCGCTGTAGTTCTCCGGCTCAATGATGGGGTCGGCCATCAGGCTGGCGGCCTCGATGGTACCGGCCAGGTAGCCGTACTTATAATAGGTATTCTGCCAGGCCCAACCGTAGGTGGTTTTGGGCTTGACCGAAACCGGCCCAAAGTAGCCGAAAAAGAGTACGCAGAACACACCGGCGGTACAACCCAGTACCCGCACACCGCGGGCGCGCCAGCTGGCGCGCTTGGGGCAGTCCTTGACTAGCTGCCCCTGCACAAAAGCAATCGCCAGCACCGGCAGATACCACAGAATGATGGTGCGCACGGTGGCGGTAATTTGCAGTGTGTAGCTGCCCATGACCTCGGCGGCGGTGCCCAGGTTTAGGATGTCCTGGGGCATCAGGGCCGAGCCGTGCAGATCGCGGGTATAGTAGTTGATGAGTGCGATCACGGTGAACAGTGCACCGGAGATGCCGGTGGCGCGGCTCCACTTGCCCAGGATGGCAAACAACACCAGTGTCAGGCAGAAGGCGGTCAGGGCGTTCAGCGGGGCGTACAGCGGCCACTGCATGGCCAGAAAGTCCGGCGTAACGCCGTCGGACAGTTCCAGCTGATACCGCGCAATAAATGCGGCAGTGATGGCCAGTGCAAAGGGCAGGATCCCTTGCAGGAAGAAATTCTTCCAGTTGAAATTTTTCAGTTTTTGCATGGAAATAGATAAGACCTTTCTATACTACATAATATTACAAATTACAGTATAGCATATATTGCAACAAAAATAAAGACGCCGCCTGTTGGTCGGGCGGCGGTGTTTGTTTGGTTTGTGGGATGCTTACCGGCGGGTATTGCGCTGCCAGATGGCAAACAGGCCGTCCAGGATGAGCGTTTCCCGGTAGGTGATCTCGGTCACGCAGCAATCGCGAACGCTGTAGGGCAGAGTACCGGTGGCGATCACAGGGGCGGCGTCGGCATGCAGCGCGGCGCGGAACTGTGCTACCATACCGTCCAGCATGGCCGAGGTCCCGTGCACGATGCCGCTGTGCAGGCAATCGGCGGTGTTTGTGCCCAGCAGACGGCGGGGCTTGGCTTCCAACTCCACCTGGGGCAGCTGGGCGGTATTTTTTACCAGTGATGCCAGCGAGCACTGCGGCCCTGGAAGGATAGCGCCGCCCACCAGGGCGCCGGTGTCGTCCACGGCCCGCACCTTCACCAGCGTGCGCCCTCCGGCGATGCGGCTGGCGGTGGGGTCGCCGGCCAGCATGGCCCGGACGCAGGCGTATTCACCCACCGGCAGCTCCCGGATGGGACGCTCCAGCGTCCGATCCTCCCACCGGCGGGGAAAGTAGGACAGCAGGTCGCCCAGCGTGGTGATGCCCAGCTTTTGCAGGGCCTTGGCCCGTGTCTCGCCGATGCCCTTGATGTACCGGATGTCGGTGTTGAGATCGGCCATGGCGTCAGAAGCCGCTGAAGGCGGAGAAGTCGGCGGGCGGCGCAAACAGAGGCGGCTCCTGCACGTCCTCCGCCGCAGAGGGCAGCAGCGCCTCCTCCGGCGCAGGAACGTACTCCACGAATTGGTACTTCAGGCCGTTCTCCTCCATGAGCTCACTCTCACTGTCTACCTGCCACCGGGGGTCAGCGTCCAGATCGGGGAAAAAGGCGTCGGCGTGGCCGTCGGCAAAAATCTTGGTGATAAACACCCGGTCGCACAGGGGCAAAAAACGGCGGTAGACGCTTTCACCGCCGATGATCCAAGCGTCCTCCCCAGCCTGAAACACCGCCTCCACGGGGAAGTGGACGATCTCCGCGTTTTCCGCGGTAAAGCTCCGGTCACCGGTGAGAACGATGCTGCGGCGATGGGGCAGCCCTCTGCCGCCGGGCAGGGATTGCAGGGTCTTGCGGCCCATGAGGACGGTCTTGCCCTCCGTCAGGGCGCGGAAGCGCCGCATATCGGCGGGGATATGAAACAGCAGGGCGTTATCCCGGCCGATGCCCCAGTGCCGGTCTACGGCTGCAATGGCGTACATGGGCATTCCTCCTTAAATGGCCACGGGGATCTTGTCCTCGAAGGGCTGGGGGTCGTAGCCCTCCAGCGAGAAGCTGTCCCGTGTGAACCGGTAGAAATCGGAGACAGACTTGTCCATCACAAAGCGGGGGGCGGGACGCTCGTCCTGCTCCAGCAGCTTTTCGATGATGGGTACATGGCGGTCGTAGATGTGGGCGTCGGCAATGACGTGTACCAGCTCACCGGCCTCCAGACCGGACACCTGCGCCATCATGTGTACCAGTACGCTGTACTGCACCACATTCCAGTTGTTGGCGGCCAGCATATCCTGACTGCGCTGGTTGAGAATGGCGTTGAGGGTGTTGCCGGAGACGTTGAAGGTCATGGAGTAGGCACAGGGATACAGCGCCATCTCGTGAAGATCCTGAAAGTTGTAGATATTGGTGAGGATGCGGCGGCTGGCGGGATTGTGCTTCAGGTCATACAGCACCCGATCCACCTGATCCATCTCCCCCTCGGGGTATTGGTGCTTCACCGCCAGCTGGTAGCCGTAGGCCTTGCCGATGGAGCCGTTTTCATCGGCCCAGCTGTCCCAGATGTGGCCCCGCAGGTCGTGGATATTGTTGGACTTCTGCTGCCAGATCCACAGCAGCTCATCGATGCAGGTCTTGAAAAAGGTGCGGCGCACGGTGAGGATAGGAAACTCCTGGCGCAGGTCGTAGCGGTTGACGATGCCGAACTTCTTTACAGTGTGGGCGGGCGTGCCGTCCTCCCAGTGGGGACGCACCTGCTGGTCGGTGTCCCACACCCCGTTTCGCAGGATGTCACGGCAATTTTCCTTAAAGATCTGGTCTGCACGGCTCATAAGCATACCCCCTGTGTGTTTTTCCTCATTGTACCAGATTCACCGGCGATTGGAAACACAAATGTGAGGGATAAGAAAAAAGAAATTGTGTCCTGCCGATACTTCGGGTATACTGTATGCTGGTTGAAAATGTGAAGGAGGTATTCTTCTGATGAAATATGATGTGTTGATCATCGGCGCGGGCCCCGGCGGCATCTTCTCCGCCTATGAGCTGATGCAGCGGAAGCCGGCGTGGAGGGTGGCGGTGCTGGAGGCGGGCAACCCGCTGGAGAAGCGGCACTGTCCCATCGACGGCGACAAGGTCAAGTCCTGCATCCACTGCAAGACCTGCGCCATTATGAACGGCTTCGGCGGCGCCGGCGCCTTCTCCGACGGCAAGTACAACCTGACCAACGAGTTCGGCGGCACACTGTACGAGTACATCGGCAAGCAGAAGGCCATGGAGCTGATGCACTATGTGGACGATATCAACGTGGCCTGCGGCGGCGCGGGCACCAGGCTGTACTCCACGGCGGACAGCGGCTTCAAGCGCCTGTGTCTGCAAAATAATCTCCACCTGCTGGATGCCTCCGTGCGGCATCTGGGCACCGACATCAACTACAAGGTGCTTGAGAATCTGTACGCCCAGCTGAAGGAGCATATCGACTTCCACTTCCTGACGCCCGTAAAGGCCCTGCGCGTCACGGAGGACGGCGGCTACGAGGCGGAGACGGACAAGGGCACGTTCTGCGGCAGCAAGTGCATCATCTCCGTGGGCCGCAGCGGCAGCAAGTGGATGGAGTCCGTGTGCGAGGCGCTGGACATCCCCACCAAGTCCAACCGGGTGGATATCGGTGTCCGGGTGGAGCTGCCCGCCGAGGTGTTTGCCCCCATCACCGATGAGCTTTACGAGAGCAAGATCGTCTATAAGACCGAGAAGTATCAGGACAAGGTGCGCACATTCTGCATGAATCCCCGGGGCGCGGTGGTCAATGAGAACACCAACGGCATCGTCACCGTCAACGGCCACAGCTACGAGGATCCGGCCATGCACACGGAGAACACCAACTTCGCCCTGCTGGTATCCAAGCACTTTACCGAGCCGTTCCGGGACAGCAACGGCTACGGCGAGAGCATTGCCCGGCTCAGCAATATGCTGGGCGGCGGCGTGATGGTGCAGCGGTTCGGCGACCTGATCCGCGGCCAGCGCAGCACCCCAAAGCGCATCGAAAAGGGCTTCATGACCCCCACGCTGGCGGCGACCCCCGGCGATCTGAGCCTTGTGATGCCCAAGCGTATTCTGGACGGCATCATCGAGATGATCTACGCGCTGGACAAGATCGCTCCCGGCACCGCCAGCGACGATACGCTGCTCTACGGCGTGGAGGTAAAGTTCTACAACATGGAGGTGGCGCTGGACGAGAATCTGGAGACGCCCCACAAGGGGCTGTTCGTCATCGGCGACGGCAGCGGCGTGACCCACTCCCTGTCCCACGCATCGGCCAGCGGCGTCTATGTGGCCCGCTATCTGGCGGACAACGCATGATACGGCAGTAAAAGGAAAGCCCCGGCGCGGGGCTTTCCTTTTTTAGATGGTGCGCGGCAAGAAAACCGCAAAAAGCACTACCAAAACGGCGTGGACTGTGGTATAGTGTACATTGGATATTTACCGAAAGGGGGGAGCCGCCGTGAAGCGCGCCGTGAAAAAGTGCATCCTGCTGCTGGCGGGGCTGGCACTGGCCGCCGCTCTGTCCGGCTGCACCGTGTTCGACTCCTCCGTGGAGCAGCTGTTCACCCTGCCCCGCATGGCGCCGGAGTACGCCGGCCTTTCCCAGCAGCTGGACAGTCTGATCTCCCAGGGCTACGAGTACGCATCCCCCTCCGGCGGACGGAACATCCAGTCCGTGCAGATGGTGGATCTGGAGGACGACGGACGGCAGGAGGCGCTGGTGTTCCTGCGCCGCAGCACCGACGAAAAGCCCCTGAAGATCATGGTGTACCGGCTGGACGAGAACGACAGCTACCGTCTGTTCTGCACCGTGGAGAGCAGCGGCACCGTCGTGGACAGCGTGTACTATCAGGATCTCGACGGCGACGGACGCCGGGAGCTTATCGTGGGCTGGCGCATCAGCGCCGATGTCCAGACGCTGGCGGCCTACTCCATGGAGCCGGAGCCGGTGGCCCTTATGTCCTGCAGCTACAGCAGCTTCAGCATTCAGGATCTCAACGGCGATGGCGTGCCCAGCCTGCTGGTGCTCCGGGCCGACGGCGAGATGGGCCCCATGGCGGAGTTTTACGGCTGGCAGGACGAGCAGATGGGCGTATCCTACCGCTGCCGCCTGTCCAGCTCCATGACCGCCCTGAACCGAGGCAGCGTCGTCACCGGCATGGTGGACAGAGACGTGCCCGCCGTGTTCATCACCGGCGTGGATGCCAACAGCATGGCCGTCACCGACATCCTCATCTACCGGCAGGAGGCGGGACTGGTCAACGTGGCGCTGGACAAGACCAGCGGCGTCTCCACCGCCGTCTATCCCTACCGCCAGCTGGCCCCGCAGGACATCGACAACGACGGCATTATCGAGGTGCCCTGCCCCTTGGGCGATACTGCCGCCGAGCAGACGGACGGCCTTGTGGCATGGATGACGTGGCAGACGGACGGGCGCTTCGCTCAGACCGGCAAGACCTATTACAGCCCCTCCACCGGGTGGTATTTCACCATCCCCATGAGCTGGTGGGGCTGGGAGGTGGACACCGTTACCGGCGGCATCCAGAACGAGAGCCAGATGACCCTGCGCATCAACGGCGACTCCGTGCTCACCATCTACACCATCACCGGCGAGAACCGGGACAGCCGCAGCCGCATGGGACACCGCATCGTCCTGCGCCGTCAGGCTACCACCGTCTACGCCGGCGAGGTCTACGAGATCGCCCCCTACTACGGTATGGATGAGGATCTGCTGCGCCGCTGCTTCAACCTCATCCTCGGCACATGGAACAATTCCTGAGAAAGGAGCATCCCTATGAAAAAGGTCTTGGTTCTGGAGGACGAATCCAGTATCCGCAGCTTTATCGTTATCAATCTCCGCCGCGCCGGCTACGAGGTGGTGGAGGCGGAGACAGGCGAGGAGGCGCTGGAGAAGCTGAAGCAGCACACCGACGTGCGCGTGGCCCTGCTGGACATCATGCTTCCCGGTATCGACGGCTTTGAGGTCTGCCGCCGCATCCGCGCCACCAACGCCGCCATCGGCATTATCATGCTCACCGCCCGCTCTCAGGAGATGGACAAGGTCACCGGCCTTATGACAGGCGCCGACGACTACGTCACCAAGCCCTTCTCGCCCGCCGAGCTCACCGCCCGCGTCGACGCCCTCATGCGCCGCTCCGGCGGCGCCTCCGTGGATGTCGGCGAGATCGAGCAGCCCCCCTTCCTTCTCAATACCCGCAACCGCACCCTCGAGAAGAACGGCCAGCGCATCAAGCTCACCCAGGTTGAATACTCCATCATGAAAATGTTCATGGAGAACCCCGGTAAAGCCCTCTCCCGCGAGGAGATCCTCGACCTCGTCTGGGGCCACGACTACTTCGGCGAGCTCAAGATCGTCGACGTCAACATCCGCCGGCTCCGTCTCAAGATCGAGGACAACGCCACAAACCCCATATACATCACGACCATCTGGGGTTACGGATATAAATGGGGATTCTGACGCCGGCGCGCAAAATACCTGCCGCACCTATCTCGTTGAAAAGGAGTTGAGGAATATGCCTGCCAAGCTGCCCAAGGTACAGGGCCTGCGCCGCCGCTGGCTGGCCGGGAGCATCGGCCCCGTGGCCGCCATCCTGCTGCTGGTGGGTGTTCTGATCTCCGTGGGCTTTGCCAGCAACTACTACAACAGCGCCCGCTCCACCCTGCGGGCCAAGGCGTCCTCCGGCGCGGACTACTTCAACACCTACGTCATGACCGGCTACAAGGAGTACTACCGCAGCGCCACGCTGTACGCCGCCACCTTTGACGACGCCGACCGCATCGAGCTGCAGTTCCTCAACAGCGCCGGACGGGTGGAGGTCACGACGCGGGGCCTGACGGCAGGTACCTACCCCGGCACACCGGAGGTGGCCCGGGCCGTGGAGAGCGGCACGGTGCAGGACTTCGTGGGCCTGGACGAGACCACCGGCGAGCGGATCATCGCCGCCTCCAGCCTGCTGAAGTTCAACGGGCAGGTGGTGGGCGTCATGCGTTACGTCACCGGCATCGGCGAGCTGGATCGGCAGGTGTTCCTGACGGTGCTGGTGGTCTGCGGCGTCATGGCCGCCGTCATCTGCCTGATCTTCCTGTCCAGCTCCATCTTCATTAACAACGTGGTGGCGCCGGTGTCGGCGGTGTCGGAGGCGGCCAAGCGTATCTCCGGCGGCAGCTACGGCATCCAGATCCCCAACAAATACGCCGATGAGATGGGCGTGCTGGTGGACAACATCAATGATATGTCCCTGAAGATCAGCCAGAGCGAGAAAATGGAGTCGGAGTTCATCTCCTCCGTGTCCCACGAGCTGCGCACGCCGCTGACGGCCATCAACGGCTGGGGCGAGACGCTGCTGGAGGACGAATCCTGCGATGTCCAGCAGCTGCGCCGCGGCGTGCAGATCATTGTGAAGGAGTCCCGCCGCCTGACCAATATGGTGGAGGAGCTGCTGGACTTCTCCAAGATGACCGACGGCCGCTTCACCTTACAGGTGGAGGATACCGACCTGCAGGCGGAGCTGGAGGACGCGGTCTACACCTACCGGGAGCTGTTCCGGCAGGACGGCATCTCGCTGGAGTACACCAGCGACAAGGCGCTGTACGACGAGCCCATCACCGGCGACCCGGAGCGGCTGAAGCAGGTGTTCTGCAACGTGCTGGACAACGCCGCCAAGCACGGCGGCTCCGGCAAACGCATCGTCGTCCGTCTGACACAGGAGAACGAGGCCTATGTCATCACCATCCGGGACTTCGGCCCCGGCATCCCCGAGGCGGAGCTGCCCTATGTGAAGCAGAAGTTCTACAAGGGCTCCTCCCGGGCGCGGGGCAGCGGCATTGGTCTGGCGGTCTGTGATGAGATCGTGCATCTCCACGGCGGACAGTTCGACATCGGCAACGCCGCCGGTGGCGGTACGGTGGTCACCATCCGCCTGCCGCTGAAGCGGGAGACGGAAAAAGAACTGTAAAAAAATCGAACAACTGTTGCATTTTTCGGCGAGCTGTGCTATGCTTGCCATAGAAAGGATCATTCAGGCATATGGAAAAGAAACAGGGCGCCTTCCGCACCACCATCGGCGGACAGGCGCTGATCGAAGGAATTCTCATGCGCGGCCCGGAGAAGGACGCCATCGTGGTTCGCTCGCCGGAGGGACTGGTCACCAAGGTGACGGAGCGGAAATTCATCAAGGACCGGTATCCCATTCTGGGTATTCCCATCCTCCGGGGCGCTGTGACGTTCATCAGCTCCATGATCACAGGCGTCAAGGCGCTGATGTTCTCGGCGGACTATTTCCCCGACGACGAGGATGCCAAGCCCGGCAAGTTCGACCAGTGGCTGGAAAAGCACGTCCCGGCGGAGAAGCTGCTGTCGCTGGTGGTGGCATTTTCCGTCATCCTCAGTCTGGGGCTGACGCTGGTGCTGTTCATGCTGCTGCCCACGTTCATCGCCGGGCTGTTCCACGCGCAGAGCGCCGCTGTCCATAACATCATCGAGGGCGTGGTGAAGGTGCTGGTCTTTCTGACATACCTGATCCTCTGCTCCAAGCAGAAGGATGTGCGCCGGGTGTTCTGCTACCACGGCGCGGAGCATAAGACCATCTTCTGCTACGAGGCGGGCCTGCCCCTGACGGTGGAGAATGTCCGTCCCCAGCCCAAGCACCATCCCCGCTGCGGCACCAGCTTCCTGTTCGTGGTCATCATTGTGTCCATTCTGGTGTCCAGCATCGTGTTTCCCTACATCAACTGGCAGAATATCTGGGTGCGCATCGGGGTTAAGCTGCTGCTGCTGGTGCCGGTGGTGGGCGTGACCTACGAGTTCAACCGCTTTGTGGGCGCCCACGACAACGCCGTGACCCGCATCCTGTCCGCCCCCGGTATGTGGATGCAGAACTTCACCACCAACGAGCCGGACGACTCCATGATCGAGGTGGCCATCGAAGCCATGAAGCTGGTGATCCCCGCCGAACAGGGGAAAGATCAGTGGTAAAAGGGGATAACACGACGTATTATGGCGATCACATATAACAATCTGTATTTGGATATACGCCAGCAGCTCCATGCGGCGGGGCTGCCCGCCGCCACACTGGAGGCCCGGGAGCTGGTGTGCTGCGCCGCCGGCAAGAGCCGGGAGGAGCTGACCCGCGACAGCCGACTCTATGTCCCCGACACGGTGGAGCGGCAGGCGCGGCAGCTGGTGGAGCGCCATCTGGCCGGTGAGCCGGTGGCCTACCTCATCGGCGAGTGGGAGTTTTACGGCCTGCCGCTGGACATCTCGGAGCGGGTGCTCATCCCCCGCCCGGACACGGAGGTGCTGGCCGCCGCCGTCATCGAGGGCCTGCGGGGCGCGGAGAGCCCCCGGGTGCTGGATCTGTGCGCCGGCTCCGGCTGCATCGGTCTGGCGGTGGCGAAAAATGTCCCCGGCAGCCATGTGGTGCTGGGGGAGATCGACGAGGGCGCGCTGCGCGTCTGCCGCCAGAACATCCGCCGCACCGGCCTTTCCGGTCAGGCGGTGTCCATGCAGCTCAACGCGCTGGAAAAAGCGCCCAAGCGTCTGGGGGAGTTCGACTGCATCGTGTCCAACCCACCCTACATCCCCGACGGGGACATCGCCGGGCTGGATCCCTCGGTGCGGGATTACGAGCCGCATCTGGCCCTGAAGGGCGGCGTTGACGGACTGGACTTCTACCGCGCCATCTGCGATGGCTGGCGGACGGCGCTGCGCCCCGGCGGACGGCTGTACTTCGAGGTGGGCATCGGACAGGCCGACGACGTGCTGCGCATCATGCGCGCCGTGGGCTTCGGCGATATCGAGGTGCTGCCCGACCTCAACGGCATCCCCCGGGTGGTCTGGGGCATCCTGCACACGGAGCTGTGAGCTGTCCTGTTTTCGGGACAGCGCGTCTGATAACATACAAGACACAACAAACAGAGGAGGACGGAACAATGGCAGCGAAGAAAGAACCTGCGGCCCAGAGCACGGCGGTGTCCGACAAGAAAAAAGCGCTGGAAACAGCTATGCAGCAGATCGAGAAGATGTATGGCAAGGGCTCCATCATGCGCTACGGCGCGGAGAGTGCCCTGAATGTGGAGGCCATCCCCACCGGCTCTCTGTCGCTGGATCTGGCACTGGGTATCGGCGGTCTGCCCCGTGGCCGTATCGTGGAGATCTACGGGCCGGAGTCCTCCGGTAAGACCACGCTGGCTCTGCATGTACTGGCCGAGGCCCAGAAGATGGGCGGCGAGGTGGCCTTCGTGGATGCCGAGCACGCGCTGGATCCCACCTACGCCAAGGCGCTGGGCGTCAATGTGGAGGATATGCTCATCTCCCAGCCCGATACCGGCGAGCAGGCGCTGGAGATCACGGAGGCGCTGGTGCGCTCCGGCGCCATCGACGTGGTGGTGGTGGACTCTGTGGCCGCGCTGGTGCCCCGCGCCGAGATCGAGGGTGAGATGGGCGACAGCTTCGTGGGCCTGCACGCCCGCCTGATGAGTCAGGCGCTGCGCAAGCTCACCGGCGTCATCAACAAGACCAACTCCATCGTCATCTTCATCAACCAGCTCCGCGAGAAGGTGGGCGTCATGTACGGAAACCCCGAGGTCACCACCGGTGGCCGGGCGCTGAAGTTCTACGCCTCCGTTCGCATCGATGTGCGCCGCATCGAGACGCTGAAGTCCGGCGGCGAGGTCATCGGCAACCGCACCCGCGCCAAGGTGGTGAAGAACAAGGTGGCCCCCCCGTTCCGGGAGGCCGAGTTCGACATCATGTACGGCGAGGGCATCAGCAAGCTGGGCGACCTGCTGGATCTGGCGGTGAAGCTGGACCTGGTGCAGAAAAGCGGCTCCTGGTTCAATATGGGTGAGCTGCGCCTGGGTCAGGGTCGTGACGCGGCCAAGCAGTACTTCCGCGACCATCCGGACGAGGCGGATAAGTTGGAGACGGCGGTGCGGGAGAACTTCCACAAGCTGATGGGCAGCCAGTCCCGGGTAGCGGCCAAGGCCGCCGGACGGGCGGTGGACGTGTCCGCCGACGATTTTGACGACGAAGACTGATGCGGATCGAGCGCATTGAAAAATCAAAGCACAAGCAGGAGCGCGTGCTGGTGTTTTTGGAGGGGGGCGACCTCCTTCGGATCACCGGCGCGGAGCTTCTGCGCTTTGGTTTATACAAAGGTATGGACTTGCCGCCGGCGCTTGTGGTAGAATTACAGGCGGCGGCACAGCAGTCTCAGCTGAAGCAGACCGCGGCGCGGATGGCGTCGGGACGGATGCTGTCCAAAAAAGAGGTACAGCACCGTCTGACAAAAAAGGGCGCCACAGAGGAGCAGGCGGCGGACACCGCCGACTGGCTGGAGACGCTCGGCGCGGTGGATGACGAGGGCTATGCCGGCGTTATCGTGCGGCATTACGGGGCCATGGGTTATGGCCCGGGCCGGGTGAAACAGGAACTGCACCGCCGGGGCGTGCCCCGGGAGCTGTGGGACGAGGCGCTGGCACAGCTGCCCCCGGCGGCGGACGCTGTGCGGAAGGTGGTGGCTGCCAGACTGCGTGGGCGGCCCATGACACAGGAGGACAGCCGGAAGCTGGCCGCGGCATTGCAGCGGCGTGGTTTTTCCTGGAATGACATACGGCCCGTGCTCAATGAGTGGGGGCAGGAAATAGACGAGACGTGAGGTATACAACGTGAAGGTTGCATTTATTTCCCTTGGCTGTGCCAAGAATTTGGTGAACACAGAGCAGATGATGGCCCTGTGCCGCGATGCGGGGCATACGCTGCTGAAGGCACCCGCCGGTGCAGACGCTGTGGTCATCAACACCTGCGGGTTTATCGACAGCGCCAAGGAGGAGGCGATCGACACCATATTGTCCGTGGCGGCGTTGAAGGCCGAGGGGCAGGTGGGTAAGATACTGGTGACGGGGTGTCTGACCCAGCGCTACCAGCAGGAGATACTGGACGAGCTGCCCGAGGTGGACGGCATCATGGGCACCGGCAGCTACGGTGAGATCGTGCCGGCGCTCTCGGAAATGATGGCCGGCGGTACGCCCCGGCGCTTTGCCGATATCCACGGGATGATCGACGAATTCGACCGGGTGCTGACGACGCCGGGGCACTATGCCTATCTGCGTATTGCCGAGGGCTGCGACAACCGCTGCGCCTATTGCGTGATACCTTCTCTGCGCGGGAAATACCGCAGCCGCCGCATGGAGGATGTGCTGGTCGAGGCGAAGCATCTGGCTGACGCCGGAGTGAAGGAGTGCATTGTCATCGCTCAGGATATTACCCGCTACGGCATTGATCTGTACGGCGAAAAGAAGCTGGCGGCGCTGCTGCGGGAGCTGTGTAAGCTGGACTTCCGCTGGATCCGGCTGCACTATCTGTATCCGGATGAGTTTACCGACGAGCTGATCGACACCATCGCCGCGGAGGAGAAGGTATTGCCCTATCTGGATATCCCCATCCAGCACTGCAATGACAGGGTGCTGAAGGCCATGAACCGCCGGGGCGACAAGGCGGAGCTGCTGGCACTGTTCCGTGAGCTGCGGGAGCGTATCCCCGGCCTGGTGCTGCGGACCAGCCTTATCACCGGTCTGCCCTTCGAGGATGAGGCGGCGTTTGAGGAGCTGTGCGAATTTTTACAGGAGGTGCGCATCGAGCGGGCGGGCGTGTTCCCTTATTCTCCGGAGGAGGGGACGCCGGCGGCGCGTATGCTGAACCGTGTGGACACCGCCGAGGCCGAGCGCCGGGCGGAGCTGGTGGTGGACGTACAGTCCCGAATCATGGACGACTTCAACGACAGCCGCATGGGGACGGTGGCAGAGGTGCTGTGCGACGGGTTCGACCAGGAGGCCATGCAGTTCGTGGGACGCAGCTATGCCGAGAGCCCCGATATTGACGGGCGCATCTATTTCACCGCCGACCATGAGGTGGAGGCGGGTGAGTTCGTGCCGGTGCGTATCACCGGCACCATGGACGGCGAGCTGACCGGCGAGTTGGCGGAGTAAAAGGGGGCTTTCCCTTTGCCCGGCACTGTGCTATAATGCTGCGAGAGATAAAAGCGAAAGGTGGATACATATATGACTACGGCGAACAAACTGACGATCCTGCGGGTGCTGATGATCCCTGCGTTTCTGGTGGTGCTGTACTGGGGCTTTCCCGGCAGCCGCTACGTGGCGCTGGGCATCTACATCGTGGCCTGTTTGACCGACCTGCTGGACGGCTACATTGCCCGGCACTATAATCAGATCTCCGATTTTGGGAAATTCATGGATCCGCTGGCGGACAAGTGCCTCGTCATGGCGGCACTGTGCTGGTTCGTGGAGGAGGGCACCTTCGCCGCGTGGGTGCTGGCCATCGTGCTGCTGCGGGAGTTTGCCGTGTCCGGTATGCGCTTGGTGGCCGTGGAGAAGGGCCGGGTCATCGCCGCTGGCTGGTCCGGTAAGGTCAAGACAGCCAGTACTATGGTGTGTATCTGCCTGATCCTGCTGGGTATTCCTCAGGTGTTGAACTATGTATGCCAGGGTATCATTTTGGTGACAACGGTGTATTCCGGAGTTGAGTATTTTGCCAAGAACGCTGATGTGTTCAAAGAGGTCAAATGACTTGACACGGTGGGAAATTCCTGTTACTATTAACTGAACCGAATAGCGCGTTGATCGGAAAGAGTATGTCCATCCCACGGGGAAAGAGAGAGGGGGCCGCCGGCTGCAAGCCCCTTTACCCGCTGCGGGCAGAAAGTGCGTCCGGGAGCGCGAGGGATGTGGATGCCCTCCGCATGGCCTGCGTTATGGCCGGACTTGAGTGATAAACGAGAGTGGAACCGCGAAGTCTTTTTCGCCTCTCATGCCCTACGGCATGGGAGGCGTTTTTGTTCGGCATAATAATATAATGTAGATAGAAGGAGAACCGTTATGTATCTGTATAATTCCGCCACCCACAAGAAAGAGGAGTTCAAGACCCACACCCCCGGCCATGTGGAGATGTACACCTGCGGCCCCACCGTGTACCACTTTGCCCACATCGGCAACCTGCGCTCCTATATCATGGAGGACGTGCTGGAGAAGTACCTGCGCTACGCCGGATACGACGTGAACCGCGTCATGAACATCACCGACGTGGGGCACCTGACCTCCGATGCCGACGAGGGCGAGGATAAGATGCTCAAGGGCGCCAAGCGTGAGCACAAGACCGTCATGGAGATCGCCAAGTATTACACCGACGCGTTTTTCGAGGACTGCCGGAAGCTGAACATCAAGCGTCCGGATGTGGTGCAGCCCGCTACCGGCCTTATTGACGACTATATCAAGATCATCACCAAACTCATCGACACTGGGTACGCGTATCTGGCTGGCGGCAACGTGTATTTCGACACCAGTAAGCTGAAGCGGTACTACATCTTCAACGACCACAACGAGGAGGATCTGGCCGTGGGCGTCCGCGAGGGCGTGGAGGAGGACACCAACAAGCGCAACAAGAACGACTTTGTGCTGTGGTTCACCAAGTCCAAGTTCGAGGACCAGGCGCTGAAATGGGACTCTCCCTGGGGCGTGGGCTATCCCGGCTGGCACATCGAGTGCTCCGGTATTTCCATGAAGTACAACGGCGAGTATCTGGACCTGCACTGCGGCGGCGTGGACAACGCCTTCCCCCACCATACCAATGAGATCGCCCAGAGCGAGAGCTATCTGGGCCATCCCTGGTGCCCTCACTGGTGCCATGTGGCGCACCTGAACACCGACCACGGCAAGATGTCCAAATCCAAGGGTGAGTTCCTGACGGTATCGCTGCTGGAGGAGAAGGGCTATGACCCGCTGGCCTACCGGTTCTTCTGCCTGCAGAGCCACTACCGCAAGAGTCTGGTGTTCACCTGGGAGAACCTGGATAACGCCACCGTGGCCTACAACAAGCTGCTGAGCAAGATCGCGGCGCTGAAGGATGAGGGCGAGGTGGAGCAGGACACCTTTGACGAGTACAGGGCCAAGTTCATGGCTGCCATGGACAACGACTTGAACACCTCTATGGCTGTGACGGTGCTGTATGACGTGCTGAAGGCCAAGACCAACGGGGCCACCAAGCGGTATGTGCTGGCGGACTTTGACCGGGTGCTGAGTCTGGATCTGCTGGAGAATGCCGCCCGGAAAAAGGCAGAGCAGAAGCAGACCGCTCTGGCCTCCGGCGGGTTCCAGATCGTCAGCGAGAGCGGCGAGACGGACGCTCAGGTGGAGGCTCTGCTGCAGGCCCGCTACGATGCCAAGAAGGCCAAGGACTTCGCCAAGGCCGACGCCATCCGGGACACGCTGAAAAGTGAAATGCTCCGCCTTGATACTGAGGAATTGAACGCCGGGGCGTATATCCTCCGCTATACCAACATCATCAGCAACCGGTTTGATACAACCACCTTCAGGCGCCTCTATGCCGATCTCTACAAGGATTTTACCAAGGCCGTCAGCTCGCGCCGATTCAGCGTCAGTTGCTAATCGGCACAGAAGGGAGAGACAGCTATGATGATACTGGATGAATTATGGAATGGCACAGCCAGTC
>OLSA01001645.1_pt1 | contig 17940 bp, 15 predicted proteins | sample 1672731 | NCBI WGS metagenome assembly OLSA01 (sample SAMEA3136718, study PRJEB25190) | human gut metagenome | biome: human gut; feature: human-associated habitat; material: faeces | place: Austria | collected 2013
GTGATATCCTTCGTAAACAATGGAACAAATATAGAATTGAATATGATTATGCAAAGGATATTTCTTTTGATGATACTTGCAATACTATCTTTATGATTATGCAAAAAATTATGCTGAGATAAAATAATTAATAGGGTGGAATGATGGAATTCTTTGATTTGATTTATTCTACTCTATTGTCTTTTGTTACAGATGACTATACAATTTACAGAGATTGAAAAATAAGAGGGAATGGAATGAAAATAATCATTGCAGGAGCTGGTAAAGTCGGCAAGACATTAACAAAAGAATTAAGTGCTGATGGATATGAAATCACATTGATCGATAAAAATCCAATTGTTCTAGAAACAATCAGTAATCGTTATGATGTTATTACATATGAAGGAAATGCAGCAACTGTAGAAACATTAGAAGAAGCTGGTATCAATGAAACGGATGTATTTATTGCGGCTACAAGTGCAGATGAAGTCAATGTATTGGCATGTATGACTGCACGTGCATTAAATAAAGATGTACATGTTATCGCAAGAGTTAGAGATCCTGAATATGTTTCTGGTTTATTGAAGTTGAGTGATCACTTTCATTTGTCACTTGTAATTAATCCTGAAAGAGAAGCTGCAATTGAAATTGCTAGTTTATTGAAGCTTCCAGAATTCAATAAAGTTGAACACTTCTCGAAGTCTAGAGCAGAAATTGCTGAACTTAGAATTGAATCAACTTCTAGAATCAAGGATATCAGACTGGCAGACTTACATAAACGTGTACAGGCACAGGTATTGATTTCTGCAATCTTAAGAGATGGCAAAATCATATTGCCAGATGGTAATACAGTATTAAAAGAAAATGATCGTTTATATATCACAGGTACAGATCAGGAATTACATGCATTATTAAATAATATTGGTGTTGTAAAGAAACCTGTTGGACATGTATTGATTGCTGGAGGAAGCAGAATTGCGTATTATCTTGCAAAGAGTCTTGAAGAATCTGGCATTCGTTCAACAATCATTGAACAGGATGAAGAAACTTGCACAATGCTTGCTGGATTGCTTCCAAAAGCTACAATCATTCATGGTGATGCTTCTGATCATTCTGTATTAGACAGTGAAGATCTTGAAGATTATGATGCCTTTGTATCATTAACAGGTATTGATGAAATCAATATGGTTTCTTCGATTATGGCAAGACAGAAGAAGATTCCTACTGTCGTTACAAAGCTTGGAAGAGGAAGAATCAATGCATTGACAGATTTATTGGATCTTGGTTCTGTGATTTCTCCAAAGGATCTTGTATCAATGCATATTGTTCGTTATGTACGTGCAATTCAGAATAAGCAGGGTGCTGCTTTAACGATTCATAGAATTGCAGAAGATCGCGTTGATGCATCTGAATTCCGTGTTGATGAAACAACAAAACATTTAGGAATTCCTTTAAAAGATCTTCATATCAAAAAGAATATCTTGATCAATTCTATTGCTAGAGGTAATTTGTTCCAGATTCCTAATGGTGATTCTACATTAGAAAAGGGAGATATTATTGTCATTCTTTCTGATGAAACAACAACAATTCATCAAATCAATGATATTTTTGAGGATTGAATCATATGAATTTTAAATTTGTATTGCGTATTATTTCTTACATTTTGTTGATTGAAGCAGCTTTAATGGTTCCGTCTGTTGGAATTGCATTGTATCAGCAAGAATGGAATGCGTTGTATGGATTTTGTGTAACGTATGCCATTCTGTTCTTGTGTGTTGGATTGCTGTTCATCATCACAAAGAATTATCAAAGAGGTCATTTCTTTGCTCGTGAAGGACTTGTAACAACAGGTTTGACATGGATCGTTATGAGCGCAATTGGATGTCTTCCATTTGTATTCTCAAATGAAATTCCTCACTTTGTAGATGCAATGTTTGAAATGGTATCTGGATTTACAACAACTGGTTCATCGATTCTTCTAAATGTAGAAGAGATGTCATATAGCTTGCTGTTCTGGAGATCATTCAGCCACTGGGTTGGTGGTATGGGAATTCTTGTATTCTTGCTTGCAATCGTTTCTGTTGGCGGCAAGAATGGTGGATTTACAATGCATATCATGCGTGCAGAATCTCCTGGACCAGCTTCTGGAAAAATTGTCCCAAAGATGAAAGATACTGCCAAAATCACTTATAGTATCTATGCGGCATTGACAGTGATTGATACATTGTTATTGATTGTTGTTGGTAAAATGCCTGTGTTTGATGCGGTATGTATTGCTTTTGGTACAGCTGGTACTGGTGGATTTGGTGTGAAAGCAGATTCTATGGCTTCTTACAGCCATGCAGCAATCAATATCACTACAGTATTCATGTTGTTATTTTCTGTTAACTTCTCTGTTTATTTCTTGATTTTGACAGGAAAAGCAAAAGAAGCATTAAAAGATGAAGAATTTATCTGTTTTATTTCCGTTGTTTTCTTGGCAATTGTTGGATTGTTTGCTACGGCATTACCATTCTATAAACAATATGGTGATTGCTTAAGAGATGCAGCGTTTACGGTTGGAACGATTATTTCAACGACAGGGTATGCAACAACAGACTATAATCAATGGCCGTCAATGGCACATACGATTGTTCTATTATGCATGTTTGCTGGTGCATGTGCTGGCAGTACTGGTGGTGGATTTAAACAGGTTCGTCTTGTTATCTTGTGGAAGACATTAAGGAGAAATGTACATAAGTTCTTGCATCCAAGTGAAGTAAGAGTCATTGAATATAACAACCGTCCCATGCCTGAAAGTATTGTAAATAATATTTCATCCTATTTGATTGTGTATGTATTCTTGATTATGGCTTCTACATTTTTGATCTCTGTAGATGGATTTGACTTTGAGACAAATTTCTCTGCAGTTATGGCAACAGTCAATAATATTGGTCCTGGTTTATCTCTTGTAGGGCCAGTCAGTAACTTTGCATCTTTCTCAATGTTTTCTAAGATCATACTGACATTTGATATGTTGGCAGGTAGACTTGAAATTATGCCAATTCTTATCTTGTTCTCCAAGTCAACTTGGAAACGTGCTAGATAAATATAAAAATGGTTGAACAAATTGGTTCAACCATTTTTTAACTATTCACTTGTTTCAGGTGTTGCGGTAGCTTCTACCTGAATGGATTCTCCTGTTTCAGGATCTTGAACGATCATGAAGTTTTTTAAAGAAGAATCAGGTGTTGTGATTTCAGAACGATACTTGAAATAATCTGTCTGATAGATCATCAATGAAATATTGAATGCATTGTTGACTCTGGCAGTGTTATTTGTGATGTAGGAATCATCAACACTTACACTCTCATCTGCAGGTACAAATTCATTTGTTGCGGCATAGTATGTTCCTTTGTTTGTTGTCCAGTCACCATCTGGAAAATAAACGATGGATTCCTGCTGTGAGAAGTAATCAGTACCAAGATAGAAGCGAGGATCATAGTTCAAGTTATAAAGATTTAATACTGTTGGTAAAATATCATATGTACTTGTAACGTCAGTGAATGTTTCGTCTCCTAGAATAGATGGACAATAGATGACAAGAGGAGAACGGAATTCATTCATCCCTTCACTTCGATCAATGGTTGTACCATCATCATCAATTGCTGGTGTGCAGTCATAGAGATAATTCAAATCCATATTCAATGGATGATGATCCGCGAAGAATACGATTGCGGTATTATCTAGTTTTCCAGCTTCTTCTAAAGTTTCTAGAAGGTATTCCATACCTTTATCTAGTTCCATAGCCTTTGAAATATAATGTTTTACATCTTCTGGATAATCTGGATGAACTTTGTTGATCTCATCTAAGTATTTATTTCCTAAAACATCCCAGTTTGTGTTATATGGGAAATGTGTTGAAGATGTAATATACATTGTCATAAACTTATCTTCATTGATAAATTTATCTGTAGTGAATCTGAATAAGTCATAATCAGACTGCCATCCAGGAATTGTGATATCTTCACCATATTCTTTTTTGAAATCTGTCCAGTCTTCATAGTCTTCACATCCTAGACTTTTCATCATTTCTTTACGAGGATAGAATTCATCGGACCAGTTATGATAGGCATGTGTAGAATAGCCTGCAGCGTTAAACAAAGAGAAGATGGAATTTGTCCATGTATTATCCGCAAACTCTGCATATACGTTTGTATCTCTTCGAGGAACAAGAGATGTTTCCGAAATGATTTCTGAATCAGAAGTTCCTGTATCAAATTTAGGTGTATAGTGATGTGAGAAGTTCCAGCCTTGTGTCATCATTTTATAGAGAGTAGGAGTTAATACTTTATCCATACCAATATAGTCATAGGCTTCAATCATGACATAGATTAAACTCTTGCCATCTAATAAACCCGTTTTTTCATTGTAACCTTCAATATTCTGATTCATTAAGTAGCTGTCTACTTTTTTACGTGTTTCATTATCATCTGCATCTGATAATTCTTGCCACTTTGCATCGTCAATTTTTCGTGTGCTGTCTACTTTTGTGTATTGTTGTTCTTCTTGTAATGTTGCTTCTTTTTCTGTGAAAATCGTTGCGATATCTCTGAGCAGGAATCTTTCAATACCATATTCACGAACTGCACGTTCCTGGAATGTTGGGTATGTGTACTGTTCCCAGTCTCCATATACAGATGTGAGTAATAAACCACATTCATCTAATGCTAATGCACTGACAAGGACAAGAATTGTATTCTTGTAGTTTTTCGATTGGTATAGTTCAAAGAATTTTCTTTGAATCAAGACATAGGAAAGTGGGATCAAAATCATGAGCCAGTACAGTGGAGGCATCTGACGAATATATTGAAGTACATATGAGACCATTGCACCAGCTAGACCGCCAGCTGTTTTGAGTGTTGCATAGGAATGCATCATGTTATGAATGCCAATCTGGAATAATGCATAGACTGGCAAGATAAAACAGAAAACAGTATTGAGAATGCGAGATGCTTTCAATGGGAAAAAAGATAAGATTGTTGCAAGTATTCCCGCAAATCCAAAGGAGAATAATGTGATTCTTAGAACTGATAAATCCAATGTGAATCCAAACTCAATGACTTTAAAAATGAATTCAGAAATCAACATTGTGATAGATAAAGAAAGGAAAGAGAAAAGAATAAATGGAACTTTCTTTCTATTTTCAACTGGTTTAAGAAAGGAAAAGAAGCATTTCTTTTCTGCAGGTTTTTCTTCAGAAACTTTTTCTGCAGTTGTATCTGCAGCTTCTGTTTCCTGTTCTTCTTTTGTTTCTTCTACATTTTTTTCTTCAGAAATTTTTTCAACAGTTGTATCTGCAGCTTCCGTTGCTTGTTCTTCTTTTATTTCTTCCACATGCGTGGTATGATCTTCATGCAATTCTTTTTTATTATGCAATATGCTTTTATAACTTCTGTTTGCCATGATTCCTCCTTAAAATATACCGGTTAAGTATACTATAAAAGAAAGAAATACTAACAGAAAATCTGAAGAAGTTAGTATAAATTAACGGATTCTTGTACTGCTAACCACATCATTTGTTTCAATGCATGCACGAATACGCATGATATAGACAGGATCCTTATCTTCATATGTAACTCCAACAAGATACCCTGTTGTATCTGAAATGAATTTCTTGTTTAGTTTCTTAGCATAGTTTATCATTGGTGCAATATCTAAAATATTGATATGTGTGAGATCTTTCATATATACGATCTGTGTAATACATAAACCATTCGGAATTGTAATTGCATTATCTGGGATTTCAACATGCATTTTCTGATAGATAGAAAGATATGTGCCAATACCAACATTTGTTTCAATGATTTCATCTTTGATATCTCCATTTAGTATGTCTTTTGAAATGAAGATTGGTGTTGTTGTATAAAGAAAATAGTTACTATATGTAGTAGGATCAACAAGTTGATTCTTTTTGAATGGCGGGTAGATATCAATCTTAGTATCAACAGATTGGTTTAAAGATACATTTGCATCATAGGTAGATATTGTTGATAAAACATGTTCCATTTCAAAATGAATGAAATCAATTTTTTTTTGAATGCTTTCTATTTCTTTATGTAATTCAATTTCAACTTTTTTAAAACGTGAAAGATATTCCTCGAGAGAATCTAAATGCTCAGATTCATGGATATCCTGCAAAGAAAAATCAAAAGCACGCAGTTTCTTTAAATGAATGATAGATGCATAGTCCTGCATGGAGTAATCATAGTATCCATTTTCTAGTTTTTCAGGATGTAAAAATCCAAGATTTCGATACATACGGATCGTTTCTGTATTAATTGCGGTGAGTTTTGACAATTCATTGATCTTCATATTTCCTCCTGATTATGCATAAAAACGCTATCATAAGCACTTGACTCTGTAGCGGATACAGGGTTTTAAATTATTATATGAGATTTTTCACAAATTACAATCTCGATAAAAGGGGGAAAACATGGACTACAAAAAGTTCGAAAAAGTGAGCGGTGCAAGCCTGCTTGCAGCTTCATTAGCTCTCGGCCTTGTTACTGGATGTTCTGGTAAAGAAGGCTCTGGCAATACTTTTACTGGTACTGCCGAAGGTAAAAATGGTGATGTAACTGTTGAAGTTGTTTATGAAAACAACGAAATCAAGAGCGTTAAGGTTACAGACCAGCAAGAAACAGAAGGCATCGCAGATCCTGCATTGGAAAAAATTCCTGCAGCAATCGTAGATGCACAAACACCTAATGTTGAAACTGTATCTGGTGCAACAATTACATCTGATGCAATTATCAACGCAACAAAAGAAGCTTTAAAGAGTGCTGGTGTAGATGTTGATTCTATGGGGTCAAGTGCACCACACGAAAATGTTCCTGTAACTTATGAAGCTGGTACATACACAGGTACTGCAGAAGGTTACAATGGTCCTGTTACACTTGGTGTTACATTCTCTAAGGATGGTATTGAAGACATCGAAGTAACAGATAGCAAGGAAACAGCACATGTTGGTACTGTTGCTTATGACATCCTGACAGAAGATGCAAAGGAAGCAAATGGTTCTGGTATTGATGTTGTATCTGGTGCTACTTTTACATCTAAGGCATTCAAGGACGCTTTAACAAATGCAGCTGAACAGGCAAAAGCAAGTGATTTAGATGGTTTTGCAAGCAACACAGTTGTTCATGAAGCTCAGGATCCAATTGAAGGCGAATATGATGTAGTAGTTGTTGGCGCTGGTGGTGCTGGTATGGGTGCTGCTGCACAGGCTGCACAGAATGGTGACAGTGTTGCTGTATTAGAAGAAAATGCTGAAGTTGGTGGTAACACATTAGTTTCAGGTGGTCAGTTCCAGGCTGTTATGAACTACCTCGTATGGGATCCAGCAAATCCAGATGCTACAAGTGCAAAGTGGGATTATGATGGAAAAACATATGACAAGGTAAAGGCTGCACAGGGGCAGCTCTCTACATTAAAGACAATTCTTAACTGGAATGAAGATGCATTTGATGAAGATTACTTCAAGGATAAGGAATATGTTCCTGGTGAAATCGATGAAGTAAGTAAAGCTGGTGTACATCCAGAATACTTAGAAACATTAAAGGCATTAAAGAAAGAAATCCAGGCATATGTTGACTGGGCTGATAAGAAGATTGCTGCAGGTGCAAAGGAAACAGATTTAACATTGTTCTCTACAGTTAATTTGCATATCTTCCAGACATACTATGGTGGATTAAGACAGTCTCATGATAAGAAGAGCTGGATCTATGGTGATTTTGATCTTGTGAAGCAGTTCTGTACAGAAGGTACTGAACTCAAGACTTGGTTAGAAGATCAGGGTGCAAAGTTCAATGATGCAATCACAATTACATTAATTGGTGCACTATGGTATAGAGAAAACGTTAACCTTGGCGGTGACCTTGATGGTGATGGTACACCAGAAGCAGCTGGTAACTGGGGAACATATTTCGCTACAACAGAAAATACAATCCTCAATACATCCAAGACTGCAAAGGATAACAAGATTATGACTCGTACAAAAGCTGAAAGCTTAATTGTTGACAATGGCAAGGTAACTGGTGTCAAGGCTAAGATGTATGATGGTACAGAAGTAACGATGAAGGCTAAGAAGGGCGTTATCATGGCTACTGGTGGTTTTGCATCTAATATCGAACAGGTAATGGATACAAATGAATACTGGGATTCTTCTTACATCACAAAGACAACACAGACAACAAACAGATCTTCTCTTGTTGGTGATGGTATCAAGATGGGTGAAGATGTTGGCGCAGCTACAACTGGTCTAGGTTATACACAGATGATGCCTATTTCTTGGGTAGATAATGGTGACTTGGCATTTGGTAATGGTTTGTATGGTGTTTATATTAACCCAACAACAGGTAAGAGATTCGTTGATGAATCTGCTGAACGTGACGTTCTTTCATTAGGCGAATTCCAGAATGGTATTTCTGCTGAAGGTGCACAGGGTGTATTCCTTGAATTCACAAATGCAGATACAGCTATTACATTCCCATATCCATATGATAAGTATGAAGGTAATAAGCCTGTTGAAATCTCTCATGATGATGTTGAAGGCAGAGTTTACTATGTAAAGAGTGCTGAAGAAATTCAGAAGGTTCTTGATAAGTATGGAATGAAGGCTAAGCCAGAAGATATCTATAAGACAATTGAAGCTTATGATAAGTCTATCTTAGCTGGTGAACAGCCAAGTGATGGTGTAGCAAAGCATCAGTCTACAGTTCCAGTTGGTACAGTGGATGAAAAGGGTAACTACTCCTTAGAAGGACAGTTATTACGTATCCGTGTCATGGCTCCATCTACACACCATACAATGGGTGGTTTGACAGTTGATACTGACCGTCACGTATTAGATGAAAAGGGTAATGTTATTGAAGGTCTCTATGCTGCTGGTGAAGTTACTGGCGGTATCCATGGTGGTAATAGACTTGGTGGTAACGCTATCGTTGAAATCTTCGTTTCTGGTAGAACAGCTGCTAATACAATTGATGCTGAAAACAAGTAATGAATGAAAAGGACATGCAAAGTGCATGTTCTTTTTTTCTGGACACACAAAAAGAAATCTCATTCTTCGGAGATTTCTTTTTCTAACTGTTCTTTTAATTGTGCGAAGTTCTGTTTTCTTTCTTCTGTAACAATTGGATATTGTGGATCCATGTCTTCTAATGTATGCAGAATAATTTCAGATACAACATATCTCATATACCATTTGTTGTCTGCGGGTACAACGAACCATGGACAGTGTTTCGTAGAAGTTTCATTGATAGCATCTTCAAATGCATCTTGATATGCATCCCAGTATTGTCTTTCTTCCACATCTCCACTGGAGAATTTCCAGTTCTTTTCTGGTTCTTCAATTCTTGCCAGAAATCGTTTTGCCTGTTCCTTCTTGGAAACATGCAGGAAGATTTTTACGATTCTAACGTTATTCTGATAGAGGTATTCTTCAAAGTGTTTGATGTCTTGATAGCGTCGCTCAATGACTTCACTTTCTTTGATGCGTTTTGCATGTGCCTGTGATTTGTAAAGCTCTTTGACTTTTCCAATCAGTACATCTTCATAGTGGGAACGGTTAAAGATTGCGATTTCACCTTTGGCTGGAACCTGCTGAGCAATTCTCCATAGAAAATCATGAGCAAGTTCTGTAGAAGAAGGAGCTTTGAAAGCAGCTTCATACACACCATGTGGAGAAAGGCATTGCAAAACATGAGCGATGGTACCATCTTTTCCAGCTGCATCCATTGCCTGGAATACAACGATCAATCCTTCCTTTTTATCTGCATACAATTTTTGTTGAAGTGTATCTAATTTCTTCTCATTTTCAGCCATCTTTTTTTCGGCATCTTCTTTTGATAAACAATGCGAAGTTTCATTTGTAGAAACTTTGTGGATATGAAAAGTTTCTTTGCCATTATACATATAGTCTTTTAACATAGGTTAAAGCCTCACTTTAACTGCATTGTAGCACAATGCAATGTGAAGAAAAGAAATACTTTTCATTTGTTTGTTTTTTGAATAAACTAATGGTAGCAGGAGGCATGATTATGAAACAGCATCGTATCGCAGTGAGTTGTGGAGAAGGATTTGCATCTGGATTTTTAGCAGGACACTTAAATATATTCGCAGCACAGGAAGGAATTTCAGATAAAGTTATCTTTATTCGTATTCCATATATGGATTTATATGAACATCAGCATGAATTTGATATGGCAATGATATTGCCTCATATTGAATGGAAAGTGAAAGAAGATACAAAGGAATATGATATTCCTTTATATATCATTCCATTTAAAGTTATTATTAAACCAAGAGCTGCTGACTTTGTTCAGGATTGTGCAGATATTATGGCTTTAGCACGTGAAAGAGGCAAAGGTGGATTGATTCGCTTCCCTGGAGAAGAAAGAACATCAGAAGTTACACGTTTATGTTCACATGCACAATGGGTTGCAGAACATATGGATGATTAATCAAACTGCTTTAGAAAATGCTTTGTAGAAGCATTGAGATATTCTTTGTCACGATAATAGAAATTTAAATTTCTGATTGCTAGAGGATCATCCAAGATGAAATACAGTACAGATGGATCATGTATATTCTTATCTTCTGGAACAATATTGACTGTTCCATCACGAATGATTGAATATCCATATCCATTTTTTGTCATGAAGTATTCTGTAATCATTTGATCTACATACATGGCATAATTTGCTTTTGCATCATAATGTTGAAAAATCGTTGCACTTCTTGAATACAGATCACTGTCTGGACGTAATGAAATATATGGCAGCTGTTCAAAGTCTTTGAGATTGACACTTTACTTAAAGCAGGTTGAGAAATATATAAAAGCTTTGCGGCTTTAGGAAAACTTCTTGTTTGATATAGTGCAGATACATATTTGCTTTGTGTTGACATAAATCACCTCATAAATAATTACTTATAATTCGTATAATTACCATATATTTGTAATTACACGAATGTAGTACTAAACTCTTCCTATCAGTAATAACTGATGTCAGGTACACATAAAGGTACAGGGAAAATTGGTGTGAAAACAAAAGTGATGAAAAGTTTATTGGCTGATGTAATGTGTTCAGCAACATTAAGTGCATGTTCATCTTCTACTGCTTCTTCTAGTAAAAGTACTGACGGAAGTGAAGAAGTGATTCAGGTAGCAACAGGACAATCTATGGCACCATTCTGTTACTTAGATGCAGATGGAAATTCTGTTGGCTATGACATTGATGTATTGCATTCGATAGATGAATATTTAGATGAATATACATTTAATATTTCAGCGATGGATTTTTCAACATGTGTTGTTTCTATTGACTCTGGTGCTGCAGATATTGTTTCTCATCAGCTTGGAAAAAGTGAAGAAAGAAAAGATTGTTGCTGGTGCTAGATACATTGAAGAAGAACTGAGAAAACTTGGTTGTGATGTTTATCCGACACAGACAAACTTCATTCTTTTTGAGCCACATATGGATTATGATGAAGTACGTGATCAGTTGATTGAAAAGGGAATTCACATTTCTACACATATGATGGATCGTGTTTCTGTATCTACGCAGGAAAATAATGAATATTTTATTCAATGTATGAAAGAAATCTTGGAAGGAAGCAAATAAGCTTCCTTTTTGATGAATTTGTAAGATAATATTCTGTATTATTAGAAATGGAGTTAATTTATGAGCTTGAATTTTGCGTGTGATTATATGCAGGGATGTTTGCCATCCATTATGGATCGTTTTGTAGCAACAAATATGGAAGGTACTGTTGGGTATGGACAAGATCAGTATTCGCTTTCAGCAAAGAAAAAAATTAAAGAAGCATGTGACTGTGAAAATGGAGAAGTAGAGTTTCTTGTTGGTGGAACGCAGGCAAACCAGACTGTCATTAAAGCATTGCTTCGTAACTATCAAGGTGTGATTGCCTGTGAAAGTGGTCATGTTGCGGTGCATGAAGCTGGTGCGATTGAAACAACAGGACATAAAGTAATTACGATTCCTGGCAAGCTTGGCAAGCTGGAAGCTTCCAGTGTTGCATCTTACATGGAAACTTTCTTTGGTGATGAGACATATCCACATATGGTACAGCCTGGCATGATCTATATTTCTCAGCCTACAGAATATGGTACATTGTATTCTAAGAAGGAATTGGAAGCATTGCGAAAAGTATGTGATGCATATCATTTATATCTGTATGTAGATGGTGCTAGACTGGCGTATGCATTAGGATCTAGTGATAATGATGTATCTTTAAAGGATATTGCTGAATATGCAGATGCTTTCTATATTGGCGGTACAAAGTGTGGAACATTGTTTGGAGAAGCAGTAGTCATTCCTGATCAGAATCTGATTCCTTGTTTCTTTACGACAATCAAGCAAGGTGGTGCATTACTTGCCAAAGGTAGATTGACAGGAATCCAGTTTGATGAAATGTTTACAAATGATCTGTATTTAAAAGCTGGAAGAAAAGCTGTAGAGTTTTCTAAGAAGATTACAGATGCATTTGCGGAACATGGCTATGAAGTTTATATGCCTACATATACAAACCAGCTCTTTATTAATTTTGAAGATACAGTATTGAAGAAATTTCAGGAAAAGGTTTCTACAAGCTTCTGGGCAAAAACAGATGATACACATACACTCATTCGTTTAGCAACTTCCTGGGCAACAACAGAGGAAGAAGTGGATGAACTGATTGCATGGATGAAAGAGTGTATATAATTATTTCCCTGGAAAATAAGCGAAATGACAGGTTTTTTCACCTGTCATTTTTTTGAATTGTACTGATGATTTTTGTGTGGGAAATTCGTTCATACAACAAAGGTTTCTGCATTGAAATGCGAAACAAGGATACAATAAACCATGCAAAGAGAAGAAATATACATACAATACGCAAAAACAGTGAATCTTGAAAAAGAAAACGTAATACATCTGGAATATAGAAATATAGATACAATACACCATAGCGAATCAAGAATTGATACCACGTTGCATCTTTGCTAGATGCATCTACAATCTGCATATGTGTGAATTTCTTGCCAAATGTTTCTCCATTTCGAATGCAGTTCCATAGTGCATATATAACAAAATAGATCAAGATGACATGTATTTCGACATGAATGATTGATAATACAATGGATGTAAATCCTGTAATGAAAATACAGCAGAAAGAATCTAAAATAACAGAAGTCATCCATTTGGAAAGTGTTATTTTCTTTCCTTTTGTAAAACTCATTTCATCCATTGTGTTTTTTGAAGGTAATACATTTTTCAAAGGAATGACACAAGCATAGCCAAGGAAACCACCAAGTGTATTTGCCAATAGATCATCTACATCAAACAATCGATAGCCTCTTGGATAAATGAAGAAGATTCCAGTGAGCTGTGTAATTTCAAAAAACAATGATAATAGAAACGAAAAGAGAATTGTTCTTTTTAGATTACATGCAAAATAATAGTGTAGAAACATGCCGAATGGTATCAGCATTAGAATATTGAACAGAAACTGATAGATAGCTTTATTGTGAAGAATGATAGAAATACCATGAAGATGCTTTGCTTCTTTAATGATGTCTTTGATAAATGTAAATGGAATGAGTTGTGTTCTTCTTGAAGTCATCATTGCGACTTGATTTTTGTCTGGTAAAGGAAGAATGACAAGAAAGAAAGCACACAGTAAATACAATACAAATGAATATATCAATAATGTTCTGATAGCGATGATACTTCCATACTTGTGATAGTTATATAACATGTATGGAATTGTGATGAAGAATGCTAGTAGTGGAAAGAAAAGAATTGCCTGTTGAATGATCCATAGATATGTATGCATGATGTATCCTCCTGTGTTTTCATTTTAATGCATATCTTTTTATTGAAATCTTAACTTTTTTTAGGGAATTATGAAAAAAGTTGTGAATATTACTTTTAGAGAGACATGACTCTAGGAGGTAGATATGAAAAGTTATGAACTGTTTAAAGACACTGTGAAAGAAAGATTAAAGTATGTATTGACTGTAGAATTCAGAAAAGGAACCATTCGTATTGATCATGTGGAAAAAGTGGGAGAAACATACGAAAGTATTGGTGTGAAACTGGAACATGTTCCCGCAATGGTACGTGTGAATTTAAGTGACTGTTACAGAAAATACCAGCAGGGTGAAACAATTGCTTCGATTGTTGAAATGATCAAAGATGTCATCGTTGAAAATACGCATATGCAAGTGCCGGATTGGTTAACAAACTATGATATTGTGAAAGATAAACTGTTTATGCGTGTGAGACATCATATAAATGATGGTTGTACGTTACAGAACTATCCACATCAAAGAATGTGTGATCTGATTTTGACATATCAGATTGAAATATCGAATCACAATGGACAGTTGAATAGTGCTGTTGTTACAAATGAAATGATAAAGAAGTTTGGTGTATCTTTAGAACAGTTTGAAAAAGATGCTATGGGTAGCTGTAAAAAGAACTATCCTGCAAGAATTCGTGATGATTACTTTCCTTCTGAAGAGAATCATCCAAAAGTTGTGATGGTAACAAATGATCAATTCTTAAATGGTGCTGCAGTATTGTTCTATCCAGAAACGATCCCTGAACTGTTGGAAATCTTTCCAGAGGGTTTTATTTTGATTCCGGCGTCGATTCATGAATTGATAGCATATTCTTTATCTTCTAGAAAAGATTATGAAGAAATTGATAAAACAATTGCGAGATGCAATACAAAATATTGTGATAATGAAACGTCTGTACTATCAACCCATGCTTATGTATATGATCCAGAAGTGAATCGTTTAGAAACAAGTGAAGAATACTGTAGAAGAAAAGATATTTCATATGATCCAAAAACATATGAAAGAGAAAAAATCAAATGCGAAAATGAAGTAGACGAAGAAGAGTGGTGAATCAGATGAGCAGGAATGATACGTGTTCCTGCTTTTTTATGATCTGGTCGTGGAAGTGAAATGCTGCTAAAATAAATTTATGAATTCTTTTTTGACAAATACTTCAGAAATAACATTTTTGAATCAAATCAAAGATAATTTGAAGCGATGTGATTCGTTTGTTTTTTCCGTGAGTTTTATTAAAAAAGCAGGCCTTGTTTTGTTATATAAGGAATTGGAATCTGCAATCCAAAGAGGGTGTAAAGGGAAACTGATTACTTCAACATATCAGAATTTTACAGATATTGAATCTCTACAGCTTTTTTTAAATCTGGCAAATACCTATGATAATTTTGAATGCCATTTAGATGATGCATGCTTTATGAGCGAAGCATATGAAACAAAAGGATTTCATTCTAAAGGATATGTTTTTACATATGGTGAGGATGTAGATATCATTGTTGGATCTTCGAATATTACACGTTTTGCGTTATTGAAAAATATTGAATGGGATCTGTTAATGAAAGATACAATACATGGCTGCTTGTATCAGGAAGTGATGCATGAATTTAATTATCTTTGGGATAAAACAAATGTATTAACAAGTGATGGAATTCAGAAATATGCTAGAAAATTAAATTATGCCATTGAAAGATGGGATATGGATTATGATGTAATACAAAGTGAAATCAAACCAAACTATATGCAGAAGAATGCACTGAAAGAATTGAATCGCTATCGTGCGATGGGTGTGCACCGTGCAATGACTGTCTGTAGTGCGGGAAGCGGAAAGACGTATCTTTCTGCTTTTGATGCTTTAAATTTTAATCCTGATAGATTGTTGTATATCGTACATGAGAGTTCGATTCTATCTAAAGCGAGAGAATCATTTCAAAAAGTATTTGGAAATCAAAAGACATATGGCATGTATACAGGAGACAGTAAAGAAATCAATGCAGATTTTGTATTTGCGACAAATATTACGATGGCAAATAATCTGGAACTGTTTTCTAAGGATACATTTGATTATATTGTAATTGATGAATGTCATCATGCCGTAGCTGAAAGCTATCAAAAAATCATTTCATACTTTGAACCGGAATTTATGCTTGGTTTGACTGCGACGCCAGAAAGACTTGATAACCAGGATGTGTTTTCGTTGTTTGACCAGAATGTGCCATATGAGTTAAGACTGCGCGATGCAATTATCAATGATCTTGTTGTTCCATTTCATTATTATGGCATCCGAGATACTTTAGTAGATTATGATCTATCAAAAAAACAGGAACATCAAATGCTTGCACAGATTGTTGATGCACCGCATTGTAAGTTTATTTGTGATGAGATTGAAAAGCATAGAATAGATGGAAAGTTAAAAGCACTTGTGTTTTGTAGAAATCAAACACATGCAAGAATGATGGCTGAAGCTTTTCAACAACAAGGATATCACGCAACGTATTTAACGGGAAACAACAGTGTTGGTGAAAGAATACGTGCATATGATGATTTACAAAGTGATGATAAAGAACTGGAAATCTTATGTCCTGTAGATATTTTGAATGAAGGTGTGGATATTCCTGGTGTGAATATGGTGCTTTTCTTACGCCCAACGGAATCTTCCACTGTATTTATTCAACAGTTAGGCAGAGGTTTACGTAAGTATGCGAATAAATCATTTGTGACGATATTGGACTTTATTGGAAACAGCTATAAGAGAAGTGTACAGATTGCTTTAGCACTTGGCAGCTTATCGAAAAATCTCGTATTAGAGAAACGTCTCATGATGGATATGGTCAAAGATAATTTTTCTTGTCTGGATTTGTATCAGTATGGTGTCAGAATTGAATTGGACCATGAGAGTCAAAATGAAATTATTACATATCTTGAAAATGAGAATTTCAACAGTAAACAGTATTTGAAACAGGATTATCTCAATTTTAAAACATATATTAACTGTGAGTTTTATCCAACACACATGGATTATTTAAATAATGACTGTGCTCCAGATATTATGAAATTCATGAATATAAAATATGAGGGCAAGAAAGCAAGCTGTTATTATCTTTTCTTGAAAGAAATGCAGGAAAGTAATCTTCCAGTCTTTTCAGATGAGCAGATTACATTCTTACAATATTTATCAAATCTATTGCCACTTGTTCGTCCATATGAATATCAGGTCGTATCACTGTTAATGGAAAAGAAAATGCATGTAAGAGAGATGCAGAATATACTTTCATGTGATCTAGAAGTCTTTGAGCATGTCATAAAATTCATGATCAAAGAAGGTGCGTTGAGTAAAGATGAAGATGGATATTGTTCATTGAATGTTGCATTCAATCCTGAATTGAAAGAACATGTGAATGATTTGATTGCCTATGGCTTGACAAAGTATGAAGCGGAACAGTATCAGGTCAATGAACCATTCATCACATTCAATAACTATCGTATGGATCAGGTACAAAGAAAATTATTGAAAGATCCAAAGTCTAATCAGAAAGGTACATATATTTACGGTAAGACAGTTGTGATATTTGCTTCTTTAAAGAAAGATGCAAGTGTAGAAGAGAGAAAGAATTATATGGATAAGTTTCTTTCCTCGTCTGTATTTCAATGGGAAAGTATGAATCATGTTTCTCAAAAAGAATATGAAAGTCTAAGAGATAGTGAATTTGCTTATGTATTTGTAAGAAAAGTAACTTCAGAAAATGGAATGGTATTACCATTTACATATGTTGGAAAGGGAAAACTGACAAATCCTAGAAAGCAGGAAAAGAATCAGACATACTTATTTGATATTGAAATGGAAGAAGTACTTCCAGACTATCTGCAGTATGATTTTGGTCTCACAAGGATGAACTGATGATGAAAACAATACATGTTGTATGTGCTTTAATATATGATGAAAATCATAGAATCTATGCTTCGCAGCGTGGCTATGGTGAAATGAAAGATGGATGGGAATTTCCTGGCGGAAAAATTGAAAGTGGTGAAAGTGAACAAGAAGCTTTAAAGAGAGAAATTCT
>OLSA01001652.1_pt1 | contig 17917 bp, 15 predicted proteins | sample 1672731 | NCBI WGS metagenome assembly OLSA01 (sample SAMEA3136718, study PRJEB25190) | human gut metagenome | biome: human gut; feature: human-associated habitat; material: faeces | place: Austria | collected 2013
AGCAGCAGAACGACCGCGAGAACTGGTACATGATCGACTCGTCGTTCATCACCACGCTGCCCGACACGTGGGGCATCAACCAGCGCTACATCATGCTGGCGATCAACAACTGGGACAAGGAGTACCAGCGGGTCTTCCTCGGCGGCCTGACATGCGACAGCGAGGACTTCTACAACTCGGAGTGCCACACCAACGCGATCTTCCTGCCGAAGCTCGAGAAGGGCAACACGCAGTACATCGGCTTCTTCCATACGGGCGCCTACCAGGAGGCGCTGGGCGGCTTCGGCGGCATCCAGCACTGCCTGATCCCCGCGCCGAAGCACGTCATCATCGACCGCGACAAGTCCGACAACGAGTACTACACGCGCCTGTTCGCCAAGGAGCAGTCCTACCGTTCGATGCTCCGCATCCTCGGCTACTGACAAAGAGGGAGGGGGCAAGCCGATGCGCTTCGGCCAATCGGCTCGGTCCGGCCAATCGGTGCGATCCGGTCATTGCCTGCGGTTCGGCCAGCCTGCGGTTCGGCCAATCTGCGGGGCCCGACTTCCGCTCCGACCGTTTTATAGAGGAGCCCGGCAAAATGCCGGGCTCCTTGTTTGTCCCGCCGCCCGGGCAAATCCGAATCCGGATCGCACGAGGCGGACCATCCTGTTTTTTTATATTATTTTTTATACATTTGTCCGGACTAACCGATCACGACACGATGAGACGCAAATTGCTGACCACCCTCCCGCTGCTGCTTGCACTGCTCGGCAGCGCCGCCGCATCGGCGCAAACGACACCGGCCGCACCGCCGGCGCAAACGACACCATCGACGCAACCGGCTCCGGCCGGACAGGCACAACCGGCAGCCGACGGCAGTGAAGCCATCCGGGCCTGCTACGCGGAGTACCTGAACGACATGCTCCACGGCGGCGGCCGTCGGGGCGATACGCTGCTGCGGGAGATGCTGACGCCCGAATGCTACGAATGGTTCTACCGCGAGGTGGAAGCCACGGACGCCAATCCGCTTCTCCGCGCGCAGGACACCACGGAGGATGCCCTCGCCACGCTGACGGTCGAGCCGCTCGGCGGCGACTGGTACATGGTCCGCTACCGCTGGTGGCGCACCGACACCCGACAGATCGAGATTCCGCTGAAGGCGCAGCGGATCGACGGCCGCTGGCGAATTGTCCGCATCACGCCGATAGACGGCGGCAACCGCTACGGCGACTGACCGGATACCCCTCGCGTCGCACCACACGACAAGGCAAATTTACGGGCGGAGCGTGCTCTTCCGCCCGTTTTTTGCGGCAGACAGCGTGGAAACAGCCCAAAAATTCCTACCTTGCGACTCCGAAACGGGCATAAAACGGACACAATGGAGCAACGGAGGAGCAGGAAAAGCGGGTATGGGAGACGAATGGTCCGGGGCATGCTGACCCTGCTGGCCGCGTCGGTGTGGACAGTCGCCGCAGCGCAGGAGCCCGCCGGAGCAGAACCACTCAACGGGGGCGCACCCGCCGCAGCACAGACTGCCGCCGGAACGGAGCAGACAGCTGTCGGAGCGGAGCCATTCGCCGGAAACGCATCCGTCACGGCGCAGGAGCCCGCCGGCAACGGGCCGGGCAGCGTACCGGACAACCTGCCGGGCAAAAAGTTTATCCACCGGCTCGGCGTCGAGTACCGTCCCGAATACATCTTCCCGTCGAATCCCTTTGTGGCCGGGCGCAACGCCTCCGGGCAGCCGATCGACTTTGCGCAGTCGCTGCATCTGCGCTACGCACTGCAATACCGGCCCGAAACCGCCGCGGCGCGCATCTACGGCGACGTCTACCAGGGCATCGGCATCGCCCGCTACGACTTCGGCAGTCCCAGCGAAACCGGCGACCCGGTGGCCGTCTACCTCTTCCAGGGGGCGCGCATCGCCCGTCTGGCGCCGCGCCTCACGCTCCATTACGAGTGGAACTTCGGCCTCTCGTTCGGCTGGCACCCCTACCATTCCGACACAAACAGCTGGAACGGCATGACGGGGTCGCGCCTGAACGCCTACCTCAACGTCGACTTCTACCTGCGCTGGGCCCTCTCGCGGCGTGTGGGGCTCGTCGTCGGGCCGACACTCACCCACTTCTCGAACGGCAACACCAAATTCCCCAACGCCGGGCTCAACACCGTCGGGACGAAGGTCGGCCTGACGTGCGATCTGGGCACACCGGCTGATGCCGCCCGACAGCCGCAGGCCGTGCGCCCGCCCTTTCCGCGGCACATGAGCTACGACCTCACCCTCTTCGGATCGTGGCGCCGCAAGGGCATCCGGCTCGACGGGCGGCTGATCCCCTCGCCCGAGGCCTACCCCGTCGCGGGCATCAGCTTCGCGGCGATGTACAACTTCGGCTACCGGTTCCGCGCGGGCCTCGCTGCCGACGGCGTCTACGACGGCAGCGCCAACGTCCGCACCGAAGACTACATCGTCGGCTGGGGCGAGGAGGACCCCGGCTACACCTTCCACAAGCCCGGCATCGACCGGCAGTTGAGCCTCGGCCTCTCGGCCCGCGCCGAGTTCGTCATGCCGCTCTTCACCGTCGGCATCGGCATCGGCGCCAATGTCCTGCACAAGGGCGGCGACCTGGCGGCCGTCTACCAGCTCGTGTCGCTCAAGATCGCCGCGACGCGCAGCACCTACCTCCACATCGGCTACAGCCTGCAGAACTTCCGCGACCCCAACTTCCTGATGCTCGGCATCGGATACCGCTTCAACAACCGCACGCCCCGTCTGCGGTAGGCCGCCGGCGAAGGAGCCCGATTTATTTGGCGGCTCCGATCCGTTGCATTATCTTTGCAGGCAAAACGGAGCGCCATGCAGATCACCAAAGCCGAATTCAAATGCTCCTCGGAGCGCATCACGCAGGTTCCGAAGGACGACCTGCGCGACATCGCCTTCATCGGACGCAGCAACGTGGGCAAGTCGTCGCTCATCAACATGCTCACCGGCCGCAAGGGGCTGGCCAAGGTCTCGGCGACCCCGGGCAAGACGCGGCTCATCAACCACTTCCGCATCGACGACCGCTGGTACCTGGTCGACCTGCCGGGCTACGGCTACGCCCGCACCTCGAAGACGCAGCGCGGCGAGTTCTCGAAGCTCATCACCGACTACGTCCTGCGCTGCGAGAAGATGCACTTTCTGTTCGTACTGGTCGACATCCGCCTCGAACCCCAGGTGATCGACCTGAACTTCATCCGCCTGCTCGGCGAGCACGGCGTGCCCTTCGGCCTGATCTTCACCAAGGCCGACAAGCTCTCGCGTGCGCAGGCGCAGCGCAGCGTCGACCGCTACCGCGCCGCCCTCTCCGAAGAGTGGGAGGAGCTGCCGCCGATGCTGGTCAGCTCGTCGGCCGACGCCTCGGGACGCGACGCGATCCTCGACCTGATCGGCGAATGTCTGAAAGTTTGATTCTTTGTTGAAAAAACACCCGACGAAAAGACTGTTTTTTCATCCTATTGTCCTATCTTTGCAACATCTTATAATATCCCGCTGTTATGGCAATCCACAAAATCAAAATTTTCACCGGCCGCGGTTCCGAGTACCTGGCCGAGAAGATCGCGGCGAGCTTCGGCACCACGCTCGGGCAATCGGAGGTGCTGAAGTTCAGCGACGGCGAGTTCCAGCCCTGCTACAACGAGTCGATCCGCGGCTGCACGGTATTCATCATCCAGTCGACCTTCCCGCCCTCGGACAACCTCATGGAGCTGCTGATGATGATCGACGCCGCACGCCGCGCCTCGGCCTACAAGGTCGTGGCCGTGATCCCCTACTTCGGCTGGGCACGGCAGGACCGCAAGGACCGCCCCCGCGTGCCTATCGGTGCCAAGCTCGTCGCCAACCTGCTCATGGCCGCCGGTGTGGATCGCATCATGACGATGGACCTGCATGCCGACCAGATCCAGGGATTTTTCGACATTCCCGTCGACGCACTCTACGCCAGCGGCATCTTCATCCCCTACATCCAGAGCCTGCAGATCGAGGACCTCTCGATCGCCGCGCCCGACATGGGCGGTGCCAAGCGCGCCAACACCTACGCCAAGCTGCTCGGCACGCCGATCATCATCTCGCACAAGGAGCGCGCCAAGGCCAACGTCGTGGGCAAGATGACCGCCATCGGTGAGGTCGAGGGCCGCAACGTGCTGATCGTCGACGACATGATCGACACGGCCGGCACAATCTGCATGGCCGCCGACATGCTCATGTCGCGCGGCGCGAAGAGCGTGCGCGCGGCGATCACCCACCCCGTCCTCTCGGGCCCGGCCTACGAGCGCATCAACGACAGCGCCCTGCAGGAGGTGATCGTCACCGACACCATTCCGCTCAACCCCAACAAGGACCTGCACAAGTTCACGGTGCTGTCGGTCGCCGACATCTTCGCCGACGTCATCGAACGCGTGCACAACTACAAGGAGATCTCCTCGATCTTCTTCAAGTAACCGGCCCGACCGGCATAGACACAGGCGCGGGGGAACACACCGATGTATTTCCCCGCGCCTGTTTTGTGTGTCTGTCCCGACGGAAACAGCCCCGCCACCGGACCCGTAAATTTTGCTGCAGCACCGCCCGACGGGCCAAAATACCGCGCCGAGCCGAAACACTGCTCGACGAGCCGAAACATCGCCGCCGGTCTGCGCTCTGCTACTTGAGGGGCGAATCCGGCTCCCGGGACATCACCAGATAGAACATCCGGTCGAGGAAGGCCGGGGCGAACTTCTTGACAAAATATGTCGCACGCCCCTCGATCTCCATCAGGCAGAGCCGCTTGCGGCGCAGGATGCCGCGCCCCACGATGCGGGCCACCTGCTCGGCGGTCATCATCTTCGACTCGTCGCGCGGCGTCTCACCCTGCTGCGACCCGTTGGCCGTGAGGGCCGAGAAGCGGACGTTCGAGGCCGTGAAGCCCGGGCAGGCGATCATCACGTGCAGCCCCTTCTTGAGATTTTCGATGCGCAGCGTCTCCAGGAAGCCCGTCATGGCATACTTCGAGGCCGAGTAGCCGGTGCGGCCGGGCAGTCCGTGCAGACCCGCCACCGACGAGATGCCGACGATCGAACCCTTCGTCGCCTGCAGGTAGGGCAGCGCGTACTTGCAGCAGTTGACCGCCCCCCAGAAATTCACATCCATGAGGCGGTGGAGCACCGAGAGCTCCACGTCGTCGAAAATCGCACGCATCGAGAGCCCGGCGTTGCAGATCAGCACGTCGATGCGTCCATACTCGCGCACGGCCGTTTCGATGAGCTCGCGGCACTGGTCGGGTACCGTGACATCCACGCCGCAGTAGACGGCCTGACCGCCCTGTGCGCGGATCTCCCCCGTGATGAGCTGGAGCTTCTGCACGCTGCGGGCCCCCAGCACCACGCGGGCGCCCTGCGCGGCGTAGACCCGCGCCATTGCCTCACCGATGCCCGACGAGGCGCCGGTGATGACGATCACCTTCTCCTTGAGTGTCTTCTTCATATGTTATTGTTGTTTTTCCGTCGTCGATTCGCTCTCCTTTCCGCCGATCTCCACGCACAGCCCGTCCCACGCCAGATGCACGCCCGCGGGGAGCGTCGGCTCCGTCTCCGCATAGCGGCCGATCTCGTGCGACATGTGCGTGAGGTAGGCCACGCGCGGCGCGACGCGCCGGATGAGCGCCAGGGCCTCCGCCACGTTGAAATGCGACGGGTGCTCCTTGAAACGCAGGGCATTGACCACCAGGGTGTCCACCCCGGCGAGCTTCTCCACCTCGGCATCCTCGATCGTCTTGAAGTCGGTCAGGTAGGCCAGCGGCCCGATGCGGTAGCCCGTCACGGTGAAACGCTCGGAGTGGTGGCCCGAAACGGGGATGATCTCCACGCCGCAGACCGTAAAGGGGCGCGAGACGTCGATCTCGTGCAGTTCGATCTCCGGCACGCCGCGGTACTTGTCCTGCTCGAAGGCGTAGTCGAAATCCTTGCGCACGCACGCCAGCGTCCGCGGTGCGGCGTAGATGTCCACCCGGTGGATCGTCGGCGGGTAGTCGACGAAGTTGAAGGCCCGCACGTCGTCCAAACCGCCGATGTGGTCCTTGTGCTCGTGCGTGAGCAGAATGCCGTCGATGTGCCGCACGCCCGTGCGGAGCATCTGGTAGCGGAAGTCGGGCCCGGCGTCGATAATCAGCCGCACGCCGCGCGTCTCGACCATGGCCGAGGTGCGCAGCCGCCGGTCCCGCCGGTCGTCCGACGTGCAGACCGCACAGCGGCATCCGATGACGGGCACGCCCTGCGAGGTGCCGGTTCCCAGAAAGGTGAGTTTCATGACGGCAAAATTAATAAAAATATGTCAACGGCGCACCGCGTGGCGGAAGATTCGCCGCCCGGGCGCCCGCCATGCGAGCTGCGGGCCGTCACACGGTGCCGCCGTTGATCCTCAAGCGGGTCCGACGGCCGCCTCCCGACCCGGATTCCACCTCGCAGGCCCGGCAACCGCCGTCCACCATGCGACCAGCCCACCTTGCAGACCCGGCAACCGCCGCCCGCCATGCGACCAGCCTCACCTTGCAGCCCCGGCAATTGCCGTCCACCATGCGACCAGCCCACCTTGCAGACCCGGCAACCGCCGTCCGCCCGTCATGCCGCCCTTCTCCATACAGGCCTAACCGCTGCCGCACGGCGCAGGCGGTCCTCACGCGAAGCAGACGGTTGTTTCACGGCCCCGCCGCCCCTCCACAGCCAAAAGGGGCAGAGGGGACAGCCGAAAGGGCCCGCAGTTGGCAGGGGGGGGGTGCGGAGGGAAGGGGTAGCAGAGGGAAGGGGTTGCAGAGGGAAGGGGTCGCGGAGGGGAGGGGTGCAATCGGAAGAGCCCGCAGCCGTATCCGGCAGAGACCCGCAGGGAGTCCGACAGAGTTTTTCGCAGGCTTTGTACCATTTGCAAGCCTAAATATACGTTTTGAAAGGGTACAAACGGCGTCGCAGCCCTATTTTTATCTCCGGAAGCGGTTCACGCCGCGACCACACACCCATCAAATACAACCCGTCGCGGCGCCGCGGCAACGCAGCGCCCCCGCGGGCGGAAGCAGGGACCGGCATCCTCTGCGCCTGGAGGATTCCCTCCCCTTCCGCCCTTCAGTACGGCACCCGGAGACACACGGATCCGGGTGTCGTTTTGTCGGGTCATAGTCGTATTGTCGGGACATATTTGTATGTTCGTATTTTTTTTTGTACCTTGTAGGAATGATACTCTACGCCCTCATCTATTTCCTCAACGGAATCTCCCTCGCCTTCTTCATCACGGCGGGCATGCGGATGTTCTTCTACGCCCGCAGGACCGGCTCCCGGCCCCACCTGCTCTTTGCCATCTGCCTGGGTTGGATGGCCCTGATCCAGGTCAAGGAGTTCTTCTGCAACTTCATCCCCTTCTACAACTACGAGGTGCTCGGCCCCGCCTTCACCTTTCCCGATCTGTTCACGCTGCCGCTGCTCTCGCTCTTCTTCTTCGAGCTGGTCATGCCCGGACGCATCAACCTGCGCTACGCCCTGCGGCTGCTCGCGCCGTTCGCGCTGCTCGGCGGCACCTACCTCGTCGGGCTCCTCTTCTTCGACAGGACGATCTACCTGTCGCTCGGCGAGGTGATCGACGACCTGCCCGCCCTGCTGCCCGCGACACTGCTCCTCTATGTCGTCTACGCCGCCGGATACTGCATCTTCGCCTTCATCCGCATCGTGCGCTTCTCGCTCCTCTACACCGAGCAGATCGCCCAGGCCTACTCCTTCACCGAACGCATCCACCTGCGCTGGATGCGCTGGATGGCCGGCATTCTGGCCTTCTACCTGATCTCCTACATCGGCATCATCGCCTTCACCACCTCGGAGAACTACATCGTCTTCACCTTCGCCCTCTCGCTCGCCGTCTGGGGCGTGCTCTACGGCTGTGTCATCCAGTACCGCATCCCGAAGATCATCCTCAGCTACTGGCGGTCGCAGCCCGCACGCGAACAGCAGCCCGAAGAGAACGTCTCGGAGAAGAACGAACGGATCGAAGCCCTGCGGGCACAGGTGACCGAGGCCATCGACACGCGGCGGCTCTACCTCAATCCGGGGCTGACGATCGTCGACATGGCGGCCGAATGCGGTACGAACCGCACGCACCTCTCGCAGTTCTTCAACAACGAGCTGGGCCTCTCGTTCCGCGACTACATCAACCGCTGCCGCGTGGAGCACGCCGTGCGGCTGATGGCCGAACACAACTACAAGATCGAGGAGCTGGCCCTGCTCGCCGGATTCGGCAGCACGACGACCTTCTACCGGGCCTTTGCCAAGGAGAAGGGGGGAGACGCCCCAGCGGTGGCAGGAGCAGCACGCCCAATCCAAAGCGCAGCCGGCGGAGTCCGCCGCCCTGCCCGGAGCGGAGACGCAGGCGGAAGAGCTGCCGGAAAAGGTCGGTGCCGCAGCCACGGTCGAATAGCCGGACCTCCGCCCATTCGATCCGGCTTGCCGTGCCCCTCATCCAGGCTGTCGCGCCGAGCCGCCCGTCCTGCCTCGATCCTCACTGCCCGACCAATCCCCCGCCCGATCCACGCTGCCGGGTCAACGTCCCTGCCCGATCCAACAGCCCCGCCCGGCTCGCCCGTCCCGCCGCGCCGCTCTTCCGACCCAGCCTTCTCCCATTCGGTCCGGGCGTACCGCGCCCCTCATCCAAACTGTCGCGCCGATCTGCCCGTCCTGCCTCGATCCTCACTGTCCGAGCAATCCCCCGCCCGATCCACGCCGCCGGGTCAACGTCCCTGCCCGATCCAACAGCCCCGCCCGGCTCGCCCGTCCTCCCCTTCCGGCCGACCCGGCCGCCGGACTGCCACTGCCGGACTGCCGCCGCCAAACTGCCGCCGCCAAACTGCCGCCGCCAAACTGCCGCCGCCAAACTGCCACTGCCGGGCAACTTTTCACCCTCCCCGGCCATACGCCCGACAGGTGCATCCGTCGCGTCAAAAGGGGCATTGCGAAACAAACTTGAAAACTTTTTTGGTTTTTTGAGTTTTATTTTTATATTTGTATCCGGATCAACAAGGCAGGATCATGACTCAGAAGGAACGGATCGTCGAACAGGCCATGCGCATGTTCGCGACACAGGGCATCAAGGCGGTGCGCATGGATGACATCGCCCGCCAGCTGGGCGTTTCAAAACGCACGCTCTACGAACTCTTCGGCGACAAGGAGGGGCTGTTGTATCTGGCGCTGAACTGCTATTTTGAACACACGCGCCGCCGGCGCGAGGCGCTTACGGAGGGTGCGCGCAACGTGCTCGAGGCCCTCTTCATGGTCCTGACCGACGTGCTGGACTCCGCCGGCGAGGCCAACCGCATGCTCGACAACCTGAGGAAGTTCTACCCTGCGGTCTACGACCGCTACACGAAGGAGGGGACAGCAAAGACGCGCAGCGATTTCGGCAAGATGCTTGAAAGGGGTATCGCCGAAGGGCTCTTCATCGACCGTTTCAACATGGACCTCGCCATTACGGTCCTCTACTATACGGCCTCGGCCATCGTCTCGCGCAAGGACCTGCTGCTGCCCGAGGGGATGACCGAACGCGAGGCCTTCGTGCAGATCGTCAGCAACTTCTTCCGCGGCATTGCGACGGCCAGGGGACTGGAGCTCGTGGACGACTACCTGAAACGCTACGACCCCGCTCACAGCAGGACAAAATGAACAGCCATCCACCGTCATGAAAAGAACGATCCTGACTCTTCTGCTGCTGCTCGGCACATTCGCCGCCCGGGCGCAGCTGCGGCTGACGCTCGACGACGCGCTCCGGCTGGCCCTGAGCGAGAACCCCACGATCCGCATGGCGGAGATGGAGGTCGAGCGCTACGACTACGTCAAACGCCAGACGTGGGGCGCCCTGCTGCCGCAGGTCTCGGTGAGCGGGCAGCTCAACCACAACTTCATCGTGCAGCAGATGTCGAAGGGCTTCTCGCTCGGCAACGACCCCTACACGACCGTAAGCGGTGCGGTGGACGCCTCGCTGCCGCTCTTCGCCCCGCAGGTCTACCGCATGCTGCGGCTCAACGCCGCACAGATGGCCTCGGCCGTCGAGGCGGCACGCGCATCGCGCATCGACCTGGTCGCCGAGGTCAAAAAGGCCTTCTACAACATCCTGCTGGCCGAGCAGTCGCTCGCCGTGCTGCACGAATCGGAGGCCACGGTGCGCCGCACGGTCGAGGATACGCAGTTGCAGTACGACCACGGCCTGGCCTCGGAGTACGACCTGCTCACGGCCGAGGTGCAGTTGAGCAACCTGCGCCCGGCGATCCTGCAGACCGAAACCTCGATCCGCCTGGCGAAACTCCTGCTCAAGATGTACCTCTCGATTCCCGAGGAGGTCGAGATCGAGGCGGCGGGCGAGCTGGACGCCCTGCGCGGCGAGGTGCTTGCCGGCACCGACGGCCTGACCTCCGACCTCGGGGAGAACAGCGACCTGCGGCAGCTCGAACTGCAGGAGGAGATGCTCCGGCTCCAGCTGCGGGCCGAGAATGCGGGCCGCCTGCCGACGCTCGGCGCCTTCGGCAACTTCACGCTCACGGGCAACAACATGGGCACGGTGAAGTTCGACATGGCGGGCGGCGGCATGTCGAGCATCAAGGACGGCTACTTCTGGCAGCATCCCCTCTACGCCGGGGTGCGCCTCTCGGTGCCGCTCTTCGCGGGGCTCGTGAAGGCCAACCGCGCGCGGGAGCTGCGCAACCAGATCGCGCAGATCGCCCTTCAGCGCGACTACGCGCGGCAGCAGCTCGACGTGCAGCTGCGCTCGGCGCTCAACGACCTGATGACGGCGCGCGAGACGATGTTCGCGCAGGAGAAGACCGTCGCCCAGGCCCGCAAGGCCTACCGCATCTCCGACACGCGCTACCGCGCGGGTGCCGGGACGATCCTGGAGCTCAACTCCGCACAGCTGGCGCAGACGCAGGCCCAGCTCAACTATTCACAGGCCATCTACGACTACCTCTCGGCCAAGGCCGAGTACGACCGCCTCATCGGCCGCGAAGAGTAGCCGCAAACCCGTAAACGGACATGAACGCTATGAACCGAATCCTGATTCCGATCGTCGCAGCCGCCCTCACGGCCTGCGGCGGGAGCCGCACCGCGGCCGATACACAGACCGACGTGCGGGTGCTGACCCGCTGCGCGGCGGCCGAGGCGGACACCGTACACCTGACGGAGGTCTTCACCTCGGAGATCGAGCCCTTCCGCGAGAACGACATCACGCCGGCAGCCTCGGGCGTGCACATCGACCGCATCCTGGTCGACGTGGGCGACGCCGTGCGCAAGGGCGACCTGCTCGTGACGCTCGACCCGACGCAGTACACGCAGCAGCTCGTGCAGCTGCGCACGATCGAGGACGACTACAACCGCCTGCTGCCCGTCTACGAGGCGGGCGGCATCTCGGCGCAGCAGATCCAGCAGGCGCGCGCCCAGCTCGACGTGCAGCGCGAGGTGGTCGCCAACCTCCGGCGCAACATCGAGTACCGCTCGCCGCTGACGGGCGTGGTCACGGCGCGCAACGCCGAGGCCGGGGACCTGCTCACCGGGCAGCCGATCCTGCACGTGATGCAGATCGACCCGCTGAAGGTCGTGGTCAACATCTCCGAACAGTACTACCCGGCCGTGCGGGTCGGCATGCCCGTCGACCTGCGCGTGGACATCTTCCCCGACAGGACGTTCGCCGGGAAGGTCTCGCTCATCTATCCGGCCCTCGACGCCGCGACGCGCACCTTCAAGGTCGAGGTCGAGGTGCCCAACGCACACGGGACGCTGCGCCCGGGCATGTACGCCCGCACGACCTTCGACATGGGTGAAAAGTGCGGCACGCTCGTACCGGACGTCGCCATCCAGAAGCAGGTCGGCACGGCCGAACGCTACCTCTACGTCATCGTCGGCGACACGGTGGCCGAACGCCGCGCCGTCGAACCCGGGCGCCAGGTCGGCGACCGCGTGGACATCCTGCGCGGCGTGGCGCCGGGCGAGCGGGTCGCCACGACGGCCCTCTCGCGGCTCTACGACGGAGCCCGGGTCGAGCTGGCGGCGGAGTAGCGCCGCACAGTCCGACGTCCAACGCAACGTTCAACCCGTCAGAGAGCCCCTTCCGCCATGAAAATCTACGAAAGTGCCGTTCGCAAACCGATCTCCACGGTCCTGCTCTTCGTCGGCGTGATGGTCTTCGGACTCTTCTCGCTGTCGCGACTCTCCGTGGACCAGTATCCCGAGATCGAGATTCCCCAGATCTCGGTCATCACGATGTATCCGGGCGCCAACGCCGCCGACATCGAGACCAACATCACGCGCGTGCTCGAGGACAACCTCAATACGGTGAACAACCTCAAGAAGCTGACCTCCAAGTCGCAGGACAACGTCTCGATGATTACCGTCGAGTTCGAGTACGGCTCCGACCTGAACGAGGGGGCCAACGAGATCCGCGACGTCGTCTCGCGCGTGCAGTCGATGCTGCCCGACGAGGTGGACTACCCGACAATCTTCAAGTTCTCGACCTCGATGATGCCGATCATGATGCTTGCCGTGACGGCCGAGGAGAGCTATCCGGCCCTGAGCAAGATTCTCGACGACAAGCTGGTCAACGTCCTCAACCGCGTCGACGGCGTGGGCGCCGTGTCGGTCATCGGCGCGCCGGAGCGCGAGGTGCAGGTCAACGTCGACCCCACGAAGCTCGACGCCTACGGTCTGACGGTCGAGCAGCTCGGACAGATCATCGCCGCCGAGAACGTCAACATCCCGAGCGGCACGATCGACATCGGCAACAACACCTTCAACGTCAAGGCCGACGGGGAGTTCGACCTCTCGGACGAGCTGCGCCGCGTCGTGGTCTCGAACGCCGGGGGCCGCACGGTGATGCTCACCGACGTGGCCGAAATCCGCGACACGCTCGAAAAGGCGACGATGGACGAGCGCGTGAACGGCCAGCGGGGCGTGCGCGTGATGTTCCAGAAGCAGTCGGGCGCCAACACCGTGAACATCGTCCACGAGATCCAGCGGCGCCTGCCCGCCATCGAGCAGTCCCTGCCCCGCGACGTGAAGATGGAGCTCATCTTCGAGGGTTCGCAGGAGATCACCGACGCCATCGACTCGCTCTCGGAGACGGTGCTCTACGCCTTCCTGTTCGTCGTCCTCGTGGTCATGATCTTCCTCGGGCGGTGGCGCGCCACGCTCATCATCTGCATGACGATCCCCGTGTCGCTGATCTGCTCGTTCATCTACCTCTTCGCCACGGGCTCGACGCTCAACATCATCTCGCTCTCGTCGCTCTCGATCGCCATCGGCATGGTCGTCGACGACGCCATCGTCGTGCTGGAGAACATCACCACCCACATCGAGCGGGGTTCGAGCCCCAAGGAGGCGGCCATCTACGCCACCAACGAGGTGTGGCTCTCGGTCATCGCCACGACGCTCGTCGTCGTCGCGGTCTTCATGCCGCTGACGATGGTCCCCGGCATGGCGGGCATCCTCTTCCGCGAGCTGGGCTGGATCGTCTCGATCGTCGTCTGCGTCTCGACGACCGCGGCCATCACGCTCACGCCGATGATGTCGGCCTACCTGCTCCGCCGCGAGGGCGGCGTGCACGACTACCGGGGGCTGGGCGTCATCTACAAGCCCGTCGACCGGGCACTGGCGTGGCTCGATGCCGCCTATGCGCGGGCGCTCGGCTGGGTCGTCGGCCACCGCCGCATCTCGGTCTTCTCGATGATGGGGCTCTTCGTCCTCTCGCTGGGGCTCATTACGCAGGTGCCCACCGAGTTCTTCCCGCCGTCGGACAACAGTCGCATCGCCGCCACCGTCCGGCTCGAGCAGAACCTCTCGGTCGAGTATACGGCCCGCATCGCGCGGCAGATCGACAGCATCCTCTACGCCGAATTCCCCGAGGTGCGCCTCGTCTCGGCTTCGGCCGGTGCGAACTCCTCGGACAACGCCTTCGCGGCGATGCAGACCACCGGGTCGCACATCATCAACTACAACATCCGCCTCGCGGAGGTCGAGACGCGCGACCGCTCGATCTACACGATCTCCGACCTGCTGCGCCGCAAGCTGGACCGCATTCCCGAGATCCGCGAATACACGGTGACCCCCGGCGGGCAGATGGGCAACATGAGCGGTTCGTCGACTGTCGACATCAAGGTCTTCGGCCACGACATGGAGCTCACGAACGCCATCGCCACGGACCTGCGCGACCGCATGGCGCAGCTCGAGGGCACGCGCGACGTGCGGCTCTCGCGCGAGGACCTGCGCCCGGAGTACAACGTCGTCTTCGACCGCGACCGCCTCTCCTACTACGGCATGAACAGCGCCACGGCGTCGCAGGCCGTGCGCAACCGCATCGACGGCCTCGTGGCGTCGAAGTACCGCGAGGACGGCGACGAGTACGACATCGTCGTGCGCTATGCCGAGCCCTTCCGCACGCGCGTGGAGGACATCGAGAACATCACGCTCCACAATGCGCAGGGTCGCCCCGTGAAGCTGCGCGAGGTGGGCCGCGTGCAGGAGGAGTTCGCCGCGCCGGAGATCCAGCGCGAAAACCGTCAGCGCGTCATCACGGTCGAGTCGTCGCTCGGCGCGGGCGTGGCGCTGGGCGACGTGGTGGCCGAGGCGCAGCGGCTCATCGACGACTACCCGCTGCCCGACGGGGTCGATCTGGAGCTCGGCGGCACGGTCGAGGATCAGGGCGACGCCTTCTCCGACCTGGGCATGCTGTTCGTGCTCATCATCCTGCTGGTCTACATCGTCATGGCCACGCAGTTCGAGTCGCTGAAGTTCCCCTTCATCATCATGTTCACCATCCCGTTCGCCTGCACGGGCGTCTTCCTGGCGCTGTGGATGACCTCCACGCCGCTGTCGCTCATCGCCCTGATCGGCGCCATCATGCTCGTGGGCATCGTCACGAAGAACGGCATCGTGATGGTCGACTACATGAACCTGCTCATCGAACGCGGTGCGGAGGTCTCCGAGGCCGTCGTCGCCGGCGGCAAAAGCCGTCTGCGTCCGGTGCTCATGACCTCGTTCACGACGATCCTCGGCATGCTGCCGCTGGCCATCGGCACGGGCGCCGGGTCGGAGACGTGGCAGCCGATGGGCATCGCCGTGATCGGCGGCCTGACCTTCTCGACGATCCTGACGCTCTTCATCGTGCCGGCACTCTACTCGATTCTGGTCAACCGCTCGCAGCGCAAGGCCCGCGAGCAGCAGGCCCGCCTCGCCGCGGCGCAGGGCGCGGACAACCGATAAATGCAAGACAACCCATGAAAGCAGTATTTCTCTCCTACAACCAGGCGCTGACCGACCGCGTGAACGCCATTCTGGACGGACAGGGCATCCGCGGCTTCACGCGCTGGGCGCTGACCGAGGGGCGCGGATCGGTCGACGGCGAACCCCACTACGGCACGCATGCGTGGCCCTCGGTAAACGCCTCGATCCTGGCCATCGTCGGTGACGAGCAGGTCGCGCCGTTGCTCGAAGCCTTCCGCGCGATGGACGAGGCGACGCGCATGCAAGGATCGCGCGCCTTCGTCTGGAACATCGAGCAGGCGATGTAACCGCACCGCTCTCACGCCATGAGCTTCCCCACCGGGGCCCCATCAGAGCGCTCCGCCGCCGAGGCTCCATCCGAGAACGCCCCACCGCCGGAACTTCCCCCTTCCGTGAATGCTCCCCGCCGGGACTTCCTCTCCTGTGAGGGCTTCCCACCGGCCCCTTTGCGTGAACACTCCCCGCCGGGGCCCCATCAGAGCGCTCCGCCTCCCCTCCTCCGACAACGGAAGAGCCCGGACGTTGATCGTCCGGGCTCTTTTTGCACGTTGACGCGCGGGGCACGTCAGGCGGCCGTGGCGTTCTCGAGCTTGCGCATGATCGAGAAGATGAAGAGCGCCGAAAGCAGGCACAGCACGATCAGCACGCTCCAGACCATCCACAGCGCCATGCCGCTTCCCCAGAGGTAGCCGATGAGCGACGTGGCGTAGTTGCCGATGGCCGTGGCGGCGAACCAGCAGCCCATCATCATGCCCTTGTACTTCGGAGGCGCCACCTTCGAGACGAACGAGATACCCATCGGCGAGAGGAGCAACTCGGCGAAGGTCAGCACCAGATAGGTCGAGATCAGCCAGTTCTGCGACACGAACATGTTGCTGGCACCGGCAGCCTTCACCTCGGCAGGCGACATCAGACCCATCGAACCGATCGTCAGGATGAGGAAGCCGCCGGCGGCGATAATCATGCCCATTCCGATCTTGCGCGGGGCCGAGGGCTCCTTGCCGCGGCGGGCGAGCGCCGTGAAGATGGCCACCGAGATCGGGGTCAGACCCACGACATAGAAGGGGTTGAACTGCTGGAACTCCTGCGGCAGGATGTGCACCGGATCGGGCGTGATCGTGTAGCGGTAGATCAGTACGCCGACGGCTACGGCCACGGCGGCGGCGCTGATGATCTTGCCGCGTCCCTTGTCCGACTGGAAGAAGCCCACGAGTCCGTAGACGCCGACGAGCACCAGCACGAGGTTGAAGATGTCGAAGCCCATGCGCGTGACGCCCGTAGCCTCGGAGGTCGTGTAGTCGCGGGCGAAGAAGGTCATCGTCGAGCCGTTCTGGTGGAAGGCCATCCAGAAGAAGATCACCACGGCGAAGACAAGCATCAGGGCCGTGATGCGCGACTTGGTCTGCGCGGGGGTCAGCTCGGCAGCCTTGACACCGGCGGCCGAAGCGGCGGCAGCCTGCTGCTTGGCCGTCACGTCGGCATGCTTGAAGGTCTTGCGGAAGCCGACATAGATCAGGTAGGAGATGACAAGCGAGATGCACGCCACGCCGAAGCCCATGTTGTAGGCGCCGGAGAGCTTCTCGATGTAGTGGTGCGAGAACTCGCCCAGATCGGAGGCCGAAGCACCCATCGACGCGGCCAGCTCCTGCAGCTTGGCCAGCGGCTCGGCCGGCATCTTGTCGCCCAGCTCCATGTACTGGTGCGCGAGGGCCGGGATCTGTCCGTTGTAGACCAGGCCGTCCTGCGCGAGGAAGTGGTTGGTGATCCACGTGGCCATCGACGGCGCGAACATCGCACCGATGTTGATCGCCATGTAGAAGATCGAGAAGGCGTTGTCGCGCTTGGCCTGGTAGGCCGGATCGTCGTAGAGGTTGCCCACGAGCACCTGGAGGTTACCCTTGAAAAGGCCCGTACCGCAGGCGATGAGCGCCAGTGCGCCGAACATCAGCGCCTTGCCCGCAAAGCCCGGTCCCGTCGGGATGGAGAGCAGCGCATAGCCGCCGAACATCACGAAAATTCCCAGCGTGACCATCTTGCCGAAGCCGAACTTGTCGGCCAGAATGCCGCCGAAGAAGGGCATGAAGTAGACCGCGGCGAGGAAAATACCGTAAATCTGGGTGGTTGCGGCCTCGGTGTAACCGAATTTCGCCTGCAGGAAGAGCGTGAAGATCGCAAGCATCGTGTAGTACCCGAACCGCTCACCCGTATTGGCGAGAGAGAGGGCGTACAAACCTTTGGGTTGTCCTTTGAACATAGTTGTTTTTTGGTTTTAGAGGTGATTCTGGTTTTGTCCGAGGACAAATATAGAAAAATTTTGATTATATTTGTATAAAACCCCACCCCGTTATGGAAAAAACCCCCGAAATACTTCCGATCGTCGAACGCGACGAATGGCTGCGCCCCGTTGCCGGCGCCATTGCCGCCCGCCATCGCCGCTACCTCGACAAGCTCGCCGAGATCGAACGCGGCGCCGGTTCGATCGTCGACTACGCCAACGGCTACCGCTACTACGGCTGGCAGTGGGACGAGACGCTCGACGGCTGGTGGCTGCGCGAGTGGCTGCCCGGCGCCGAGGATGTCTACGTCTTCGGCGACTTCAACAACTGGCAGCGCACCGAAATCCGCATGCACA
>OLSA01001664.1_pt1 | contig 17810 bp, 8 predicted proteins | sample 1672731 | NCBI WGS metagenome assembly OLSA01 (sample SAMEA3136718, study PRJEB25190) | human gut metagenome | biome: human gut; feature: human-associated habitat; material: faeces | place: Austria | collected 2013
CACCTGCGATTCTCGACTGCCGAATACTACCGGCGCGGCATCGAATTGCATATCACGCCGCGTATTGGCGATATTCCGCTCAAAAAGCTGACCGGACGCGATTTGCAAGGGTTGTACAAGGACTTGCGGGAACACGGACGGCTCCGCGAAGCGCAGAAGGGAAAGCAGCCGGGGCTGAGTGATTCCACGATCCGCGGCATCCACACAATGCTGCACAACGCGCTCGACCGGGCAGTGAAAGAACGCCTGATTGTCAGAAATCCAGCGGACGACTGCGTACCGCCGAAAATTCCGAAGCACGAAATGAAAATCCTGCCGCCGGAGCAGATCAAATCCTATTTGACGGTAGCCGACCAGCGCGGCGTCCTGCCGATGTTCTATCTCGAACTCATCAGCGGTTTGCGCAAGGGCGAGCTGGTTGCCCTGCAATGGTCAGATTTGGATATTGAAAACAAGACGATTTCCGTCAGCAAGCAGGCTGGACGAAACAACGCAGGCGAACCTGACATCACCCGTCCGAAAACAGAAAACTCGATCAGAAAAATCTCCATCCCACAGGATGCCGTCGATTTTCTGATTGCGGAGCATCAGAAGCACCCAAATAACCCTTGGATGTTCCCGTCACCGAAAACCGGCGAAATGTACCATCCGGATTCGGTGGTCAACATCCACAAAAAGATTCTGAAAGACGCAGGGCTGGAACACCTGAGATTTCACGACTTGAGACACACATTCGCAACGTTGGCGCTCCAGAATGGCATAGACGTGAAAACGGTATCCAGTATGCTTGGCCACTTCGACGCAGGCTTCACGCTCCGCACCTACACCCACGTCACGCGGCAGATGCAGGAAAGCGCAGCCGAAAAGATGGGTAATTTCATGGCACAGGTCATGTGAAAAAACAAAGAAAAAACACAGAACGGCGGAGAGAATGACACGATCATCCTCTCCGCCGCTCTTTGGACATTTCGCCGTGTGGGTCGCGGTGTGGGTCAGGCAAATTCGCCGCCCGAAAATCCGAACAAATAAAAGAGAAAACCGGCGAAAATCTTACGATTTTCACCGGTTTCTGGAGCTAGTGGCCGGACTTGAACCGGCGACCTGCTGATTACGAATCAGCTGCTCTACCGACTGAGCCACACTAGCATCCCGATTGCCTGAATAATATAGCACGTTTTTCCCGCCGCGTCAATCCCTTTTTCGCAGGATATTTATTTTTTGTGCATGTCTTCACAATATGAACAAATGTCCACGGCTATTTTCTACGTTGCAGTGTAGCAATTTAAATTGATTGAGAAGTTATTTTATGGTATAGTAACTCCTGTACTTTTATATTCTGAAAGGGGAGAGAGGGCGCCGCGAGGCGTCCGGAAAGGAGAACTATGGAAGCTATCATCAATTTCTTTACGGGGACTTTGAACACGGTCGCATGGCTGTACATTTTCCTGCCATGTACCATTGTCGGCGGTCTGTATCTGACCATCCGCAATCGCGGGATCCAGTTCACGCGGTTCGGCTATGCGATGAAAAACACGGTCGGCAAGATGTTCCAGAAGCAGGAGGCAGGAGCTGGCGCGGTCACGCCGCTGCAGGCTGTCACAACGGCCCTGGCTGCGACGGTCGGCACCGGCAATATCGTCGGCACCTCGCAGGCCATCGCCCTCGGCGGCTACGGTGCAGTGTTCTGGCTGTGGCTGGCGGCGCTGCTCGGCATGATGATCAAGTATTCCGAGGTCACGCTGTCCATCCAATACCGCGAGCGCGACGCAAAAGGCGACTGGGTCGGCGGCCCGATGTACTACGTCAAAAACGGTCTCGGCAAGCACTGGCAGTGGGTCGGCATTCTGTTTTGCGTTTTCGCAGCCATCGCTTCCTTCGGCATCGGCAATATGTCGCAGGTCAACTCCATCGTCGGCTCCCTGAACGACGCCATCGACGCCTTCATCCCGGCTGCGGAAGGGGAGCGGAAGCTGCTGAACTTCGTGTTCGGCGTTGCGATCGCCGCGCTGATCGGCGTGATCCTCTTCGGCGGCATCAAGCGCATCGGCGCCGTAGCGGAAAAGCTCGTCCCGGTCATGAGCGTTTTGTACATCATTTTTGCGCTTGTCGTGATTTTCGGTCACGCCGGTAATATCGGCCCGGCCTTTGGCAAGATCTTTGCCACAGCCTTTACGCCCAAGGCGCTCGGCGGCGCGGCCAGTGGTATTGCGCTCAAGCAGACCATTGTCTGGGGCCTGCGCAGAAGCGCCTTCTCCAACGAAGCGGGCCTTGGCTCCGCAGCCATCGCCCATGCGGCGGCTGACACCAAGAGCCCCGTCCAGCAGGGCCTGTACGGTATCTTCGAGGTCTTTGCCGATACCATCGTCATCTGCACCCTGACGGCCCTGACCATCATCTGCAGCGGCGTGGATATCACCTTCGGCCACAAGGTCGGCTCCGAGCTGATCACAGCCGCATTTTCCACCATGTTCGGCCAGAAATTCGCTTCCGTCTTCGTCGCACTGGCCCTGATGCTCTTCGCGTTCACGACGATCCTCGGCTGGTCGCTCTACGGCAGCCGCTGCGTCCAGTATCTGTTTGGCCTCAAGGTTTCGAAGGCCTATCAGGTCCTGTTCATCATCGTCGTTGTGGTCGGCGCGGTCGCGTCGCTCGACGTGGTGTGGGACATTGCGGACACGTTCAACGGCCTCATGGCGATCCCGAACTTTATCGCCCTGTTCGCCCTGTCCGGCGTTGTGGCGAAGCTGACGAAGGAGTATTTCTTCGATAAAAACAAGCTGGCAAAATAAAAACGAACGCCCGCAGGCCGGTCAAACCGGTCTGCGGGACATTTATGCAAAAGGGGAGAAGCAGCATGCAGCAGCTTCAGATTGGGCGGGTCTACCGCCATTTCAAGGGCGACTATTATCTCGTGGAGGCGCTTGCAAAGGACTCCGAGAGCGGTGAGCCCTGCGTGATTTACCGGAAGCTCTACGGCGACGGCGGCCTGTGGGTCCGTCCGCTTGCCATGTTTTTGAGCAAGGTCGACCGGGAGAAGTATCCGGACGCAGAGCAGGAATACCGCTTTGCGCTTCAGGACATCCCAAGCGCTGCCGGACATGAATAAAAACCGCGTCCGCCCCTACACTGGCTTTGGAAAGCCTGCGCAAAATAGGAAAACAGCAGTTCTTTGACAGACCGAACGGCCCGGCGGAGCTTACTCCACCAGGCCGTATTTTGTTTTGACCCTGTCCAGCTTTTCCAGCATCGGCTCCGCGCCGAGCCAGAGGAAGACGAACGTAGCGACCGCGCGTACCAGATCGACCGGGATGCCGGTGACATAGTAGCTCATGATGATCTTCCAGTTGACTGTATTCGACCACATAAGTGCCGACGCGGGATTCATAATGCCGCCGAAGATCACAGTCGAGGCAATCACGCCGAAAATGCAGAGGCTGAGCTTCGACCGCCGCAGAACGCCCTTGCGGTACAGAATTCCTGCCAGCCAGCCGATGATGCCCATTGCGAACATCTGCCACGGCGTCCACGGCCCTTGGGAGAACAGCATATTCGAGACAAGCATGGTCATGGCCCCAACAAGGAACCCTGTTTCTCCGCCGAAGGCTACGCCTGCCAGAATCGTCATTGCCACGACTGGCTTGAACTCCGGCAGCATAAAGAACGCGGCGCGGCCCGCGACATTCAAGGCAACGAGCACAGCAATCAGCACCAATTCCCGCGCCTGCGGTTTGCGGCCCTCGAAGATGAGGAAGAACGGCAGCATACATTCGAGCAGAATGAGCAGCGAAATGAAATAGTACCGTTTCCCGCCGAAACAGTACACGCCGATGAACAGCGTCAGCGGAATGAGCAGAAGGATCAAAACCGTCGCAAGGATCGTGCGTTTTCTCAGCTTTCGCTTTTCAACGGGCGTCTGGATGAGATAATCCGGCCTGTCCGCCTTGCGGCCAATGGACAGTGCAAACACGAGCAGCGAGAGAAGCAGAATGCCGTAGAGCTTGAGTTGGCCGCCCGCAAGCGTTGTCAGTCCACCCGCGTCCACCAGCTTTGTTAAATCGGTCACACCAATGGCCTGCACGATCAGCGCCAGTGACGCAAGACCGGACACGGCGGCAAGCACCTTGCGCCAGATCGGGAGTTTTTTCAGCGCCTGTGCTTCCTTCTCCGGTGCGGGCGGAATGCGCTGATACTCCGGCAGCGCCGGTTCCGGCTCGACCGCGCCGCCGCAGGCCGCGATTACGTCTTCGGGCGTAACGGCTTCCGGCAGCACATCGCGCGCAATGCGGTTCGCGGAGGTCGTGTAGAAGCTGTTGCCGCTGAAAAACACGCGCGGCGCAGCCTCGGTGACGATATTGCCGTCAAAAAACAGGGCACACCTGTCCGCATACTTCGCGCAGAATTCGATGTCATGGCTGACCATGAAAATTGCCACGCCAGACGCTTGCAGCGTCCTTAAAATCTGCCCAAACGTCTGCTTGAATTCCGCGTCCAATCCCTTCGTCGGCTCGTCAAGAAGTAAAATGTCCGGATTCAGAAGCAGAATTTTTGCCAGCGCTGCGCGCTGCTGTTCGCCGCCAGATAAATCATAGGGATGGCGGTCAAGCAATTCCGACAGCTTGCAGAGCGAAACGACTTGTGCAAGCCGCTCGGTTTTCCGTTCGGATTTTGGTAAAATCTCCAATAAGTCCTCGCGCACCGTGGCTTTCACAAACAGCGTCTGCGGGTTCTGCGGCAGCATTCCGACAGTGCCGGTTATATTTAATTCCCCGCGATACGCTTTTTTCAGGCTTGCCAGCAGCTTGAGCGTGGTGGTCTTGCCCGTGCCGTTGCCGCCGAGCAGGGCGAGAAATTCGCCCTTTCGCAGCTCCAGCGACAGACCTTTTACCACATCCGGCAAATCCTTGTCATATTTGAACCAGAGTTCCCGCGCCGACACGACAGTTTCCGTGTCCGGCACATATTTTGTTTCCTCTGGAATCGGCTTCAACTCGTGCGTTTTTGCGTAATCCAGCAGCCAGTTCCGCCCGTCGCAGACGGAGATGGGGCAGGACGCCGTGGAATCTGTCGCCGCCCAGATGCGCATAGCGGTGGGCATGGCCAAAAACATCGCGTTTCCGCTGGACTTTAATTCCGCGCCCACCTCGGCGGGCGTTCCGCTGCAAAGCAGTCTGCCGCCGTCCATGACCGCGACGCGCGAAGCAAAACCGAACGCTTCTTCCAAACGATGCTCCGTCAGAATGATCGTCGTGCCAAGCTCCCGGTTGATCTTGCCAAGGGTAGCCAAAAAATCCGACGCCGCAATCGGGTCAAGCTGGCTCGTTGGTTCGTCGAGAATCAGAACCTTCGGCTGCAAGACCATCACGGACGCAAGATTCAGCAGCTGCTTCTGTCCGCCAGACAGCTCCGTGACCGGCTTGTAGAACCAGTCCTGAATGCCGAAAAAGCTTGCCATTTCCGCCACTCTGCGGCGGATCGTGGGCGTGTCATAGCCGAGCGATTCCAGCCCGAACGCCAGCTCGTGCCAGACCTTATCCGTGACGATCTGATTTTCCGGGCTTTGCTGCACAAAGCCGATCTTTTCGGCCTGTTCGCGCTGGGACAGTTCATCAAGCTGCTTTCCGTCAAACAGGATTTGCCCGCTTCTTCGTCCGTGCGGCGCAAGCACAGTTTTCATCTGCCGCAAAAGCGTCGATTTCCCACACCCGGACGGGCCGCAGAGCACCAGAAATTCTCCCGGCCGGACGGACAGCGAGAAATCGGAAATCGCGTTCTGCTCCTGTTCGGGATATGTGAAATTCAGATGTTTGATTGCAAAGAGTTCCACAGCCTGTCCTCCCTTCGGTCGAGAATCACCGGTGTCAGCACCAGCGCGAGATACACGAGCATGAAGCTCACTGTCATCGGCGTAAATGCAGCAGCTTTTATAGTCGGATAATACCGGAAATACGTTCCGCCCGCCATCCAGCCGGAAACGAGATACGCCCCGCAGAAAACCAGCCACGCAAGCGCGGCCTTGTCGCGGTCGTCAAATCGATAAATGGAAAACGCTGTGCGCCCCGGCAGGCCATAGCCGCGCGACCGCATGGAATCCGCCGTTTCAATGGCATTTTCGAGCGACCATGTGACCATGATCGAGAAGATTTTGACGGCGTTCCCGACGCGGCGGAACACACTTCCGTTTTTCGTATCGCGTCCGATACAAGCCTGCGCCTCCGAAACCGTCTGCATCTGCGCCCTGAACTTCGGAATGAACCGCAGGGCCATGGACAAAACAAGCGACAGCGCCGGAATCACGCGTCCAAATAAATACACAAACTTGTCCGAAGTCATAACCTCGTTGTAGCTGGAAAACCACAATACGACGCTTGCCAGCATGACCGCTGCCGACGCACCATAGAGCATGGATTCGAGTGTCAGCGGATTCCCGGAGGGCAGATACGTCAGAATCGTCGCGCCCTCATGGTTAAACGCCGGGTTCAGAAGCGCGGCAAGCGCCGCCATAGGGAGAAGCCCCATGACGGCAAACCGCACCGCTTTCCGGCCTTTCAGATGAATATCGTAGGCCAGCGCCCCCGTCAGCGAAACCGCCAGATAGACCGGGTGCATCAGGCACATCGAAAACAGCAGCACCAGTGCGTAATATAGAAAATTGATCACGGGATGATATCCCGAAAAAGCGTCTTTGTTTCTCATTCGCCCTCTGTCCAGCCGCCGCTGCCGACGTCCCTGCCCAGCTCACAAGTATAAACCCACGTGACCGTGTCTCCGTCCTGCAGCGCATACTGGCTGCATCCGTAATTCGGGAACCAGCCGTTCACCGCGTACATCCAGCCGGATTCCGCCCCGCAGTCAAATTCATAGAGGTTCCCGATGCCCTCAATGTAAGCCGAGCCGTAAACCGGCGTCGTGGAAAATTCCAGATGGAGTTTATTCTCCCGGCAGACCTGCTGCAAAACGTCAAAAGCGCTCTGGCCCTCCTGAAAGCTGACCTCTACAGACTCCAGCAGCCAGCCGTCCTCCGGCACCAGCTCCCGCTTTTCTTCGCTGCAAAGCTCCATGTGCTCCAGAATCGATGCACAGGAAATGGAGACGGTGCAGTGATAGCTCGGCCCGGCCTGCGGCGCTCCGCACCCGGTCAGCAGCGCAGCCGTCAGCACCAGCGCCAGCACCGCCCAGACGGCGGCCTTTTTATTTGTTTTCCAGACGTTCACGCAATTCAACTCCATATGTGTTGTATCATTTCAAGTATATCTGAAAACCGGTAATCTGTCCAGTGGCGCAATAGCTGCTGCCGGTCTGGTTTACCGGCTTTCAGATATGCTCTGAAATACAGCACGCAGGGCTGCCCCCCCAAAAAGGGGGGCAGTCCTGTGCTGCAAATTGGGATTATGAGGTCAGTTCAGTACATTTTTCACGAACCGGTGGAGGATCGCGGCGACCTGTGCTCTGGTCGCGTCGCCCTTCGGCATGAGCTTGCCGGAAGCACCGTTGATCAGGCCCTCCGAGACAGCCCAGCCGAGCGCCTCGCTGGCATAGGCGGAAACGCTGTCCGCGTCGGTGAAGCTGTTCAGCTTTGCGCTCGCATCGGTGTCCAGCTTCCTGTACTGCGCATAGCGGTACAGGATCGCGGCAAGCTGCTCGCGCGTGACCTTGGCGTCGGGGGAGAAGGAGGTGCTGTCCGTGCCGGTGACGATGCCGTTGGCGGCTGCCCAGATGACAGACTTTTCGTAATACGCGCCGGAACGCACATCGGTAAAGCTGCTTCTGCCTGTGACGGTGGGTTCGCCCTCAAGCCGGTAGAGAACCGTGACGAGCATGGCGCGCGTCATGGACGCGTTCGGGCTGAAGCTTCTGCTGTCCGTGCCGGAGAACAGGCCGTTTTTGTATACGAACGCAACGTCGTCATAGAACCAGTCGGACGTGGAAACGTCGGTGAACGGAAGCTTGACCTCGGGCTTCGAAGCGGGCTTCTTATTGTCGACACCCGGAGTGATCGGCTCCGGAAGCGCGGCGGTATTGACCGTGACGGTGTAGACTGCGGTGGTCACGCCGTCCTCAGCGGTGACGGTGAAGCTCCAGATATTTCTGGTGTTTGTCAGAGCGCTGACAGTCGCGCGCGGATGCCTCGTGACGATCACGAAGCTGCCGGTCTTGACGACCGTGCCATAGGGAACCGTGACGGTGTAGCTGTTGTTCGCACCGGCCACAGCCTTGAAACCCGCAACGGTGACGCTGTTGACATTCGCGTCATTGGACTTCGGGGCCTCGGTGAACGAAACGGTGACGGTGTAGGTCTTGGAGGTCACGCCATCCTCAGCGGTGACGGTGAACGTCCAGACATTGCCTTCATTCGTCAGAGCGCCGACAGTCGCGCCTGCGTCGCTCGTGACAATCACGAAGCTGCCCGCTGTAACGTCCGTGCCGTAGGGGAGGGTAACGGTGTAGGTGTTGTTCTCGCCAGCAGTGGCCTCAACGCCCGCAACGGTGACGCTGCTGACATCCGCATTGCTGGACTTCGGAGCTGCTGTGACCGTGACGGGGAGCCACGGGGAGAAAATGTTGGTGAACTCGTCGCCCATTGCGGACAGAACATAGCTGCCTGCGGCGGCAAACGAGAGCGTGACCTGCCCATTTTCGCCGATGACCTTGCCCTCGACCGGCGTGAGCGTGCCGTCTTCGCCGACTGTGCAGATCTGGATGTCCTCAGGATCGAGCGCCGCACCGTGCGTTACACGGTCCTCGGGCTTCAGACCGCCGCCGTAGGCGTACATATAGCCGTCCATACCGAGCGTGAAGTCGGTTCCGGCCTGAACCGTAAAGGTATCCAGACGGTTTCCGTCCGTATCCGTGAACCACGTATAGTAGTCCATGTACATACTGGTGTCCTGATAGAAGAAGAACTCAACGGTGCCGTCCTCCGCAACGGGGGTCTGGCTGATGGTGTAGCCGGTGTAGCCGTACTGCGTGTTGTATTCGCCGTTCTTGTCGCAGGGGAACTCGCCGTTGACCGCGAAACTGAACGCGGAGGTTTTTTCTCCGTTGACCGTGGTGATCGTGCCGTTGCTGACGACGAGATAATCGCTCTTGCTGTCCTTCGTGAAGTCCTCACCGAAGGTGAGCTCGTGGTACTTCACGAGCACGTCCAGCGCGGAAACGCCGTCTGTGACATCATCAGCGTAGCCATAGCGTTCGGCGAGATCGCTGGAGACTTCCACGCGGGTCGGAACCATGATAAACATATTTTCTGCCTGCATGGAAATGGTCGCGTGGATCGTCTTGGCCTCTTTCACCGTGACCGTGACGGTGTAGGTCACAGCGGTGCCGTCCTCAGCGGTTACAGTAAACGTCCAGACGCCGTCCTCACCCTTGGCCGGGCCGGTAAGCGTGGCCTTGCTGTCGGAAAGTGTGATCTCGAAGCTGTCTGCCGTGACCTCCGTGCCTGCCGGAAGCGTTACGGAGAAGCTGTTTTCAGCCGTACCGGCTGCTGCCTCAACGCCTGCGACCTTGACGGACGCAACACCCGCGTCGTCGGACTTGACTTCGCCGTAAACCACATTGATGGTGTAGGTGCGCTTGCCGTCGCTCGTTTCATTCATGGTGGGCCAGCTGTCGTCTGCACAGACGACGGTGATGACGCTGCCATTTGCGATGGGGATCAGGGACGTGCGGGAATATTCGCGGCCCGTAGCCTGCGTGCCGAGATAGGCGCGGACCTGATAGTTCTTGTTTGCCGCCGTCGGTGTGACGAGCAGCGAGGTCGTGCCTTCCGGCACAGTCAGGGTGTAGGTGAAGGTGTCGCCGCTGAACTTGGGCGCCAGCTTACCGGTGCTGAACGTGAGCGCCTTGAGGCGGGTATCGGAATTGTTCCAGTCGCCGCCGAGATCGACGCCATAATCGCGGGTGTACATGACGCGGATCTCATCGCCCGCATGGAGCGTGCCCTTTGCAACGGTAAATTCACCAAAGCCAAAGTTTGTGAACCAGTCGTTAAGCGTGCCCATCCAGCCGGACATCGAGCCGCCCTGCTGCTCCTTGAGGTCGTCAATGGAGGAGATGTAGTTGCTTTCCGCGCCGACGACGGTGTGGCCATCCAGTGCTTCCACAACGCAGCCCATCATGGTCGATTCGTCGGTCAGCTCGATCCAGGTGTCGGTCAGCGTGCCTTCCCAGACAGCGCCCTCCGCCTTCGGGAACGTGGTGTTCTCCACGATCACGCGGGCCATGCCGGCCAGCGTCAGAACGCTGACATACGCCATATCCGAGCCGCCCTTGGAGGCGTCGTCCTTCACATAGGACAGCGTCAGTGTGTAGCTGCCGGCTCCGAGCTGCTTTTTGATGCTGCCGCTCTTCTCACCGCTGACAGCGTCGGCCAGCGTTTCCGTGCTGCCGCCGTCTTCTGCGAGCGTGATGGTCAGTTTGTCATAGCCGTTTTCCGAGGAAACGCCGTAGCCGAAGCGCAGAACGGTGGGTGCGCTCAGCGTAAAGGCAAACGAGGTCGTGGAGCTGGTCTTGTCCTGATTCTGGTTGCTGCTTTCAAAGCGGTCCAGATCGGCATTGTAGACCCAGGGGTAATTGCCGTTGTCGGAAACGCTGATAGAGGTGACAGTCTGCTCGGGGTAGGAGACGTGGCCGAGGCGGTCGTCGTCCCAGACCGTGTAGGTTTCGCCGCAGACGGCGCATTCGTAGGTCTTATAGCCGGTGAAGACCTGCTCGGTGCCGTCCTTGGGCGTATGGCCCTTGGCGGGAACGATGTCTTCCTTCGTTTCTGAGCAGCCGTCTCTGCGGCAGGTACGGACGATCTTGCCCGGCTGCGTGCAGGTGGGAGCCGTCAGGACACAGCTGTTGTCGCTGCCGTCCAGATCCTCGCAGAAGTCGTGGCCGAGCGGTGCGGTATAAGCCGTGCGGTAGCTTTCGCCGCACTCGCTGCAGGTGAAGCGGGTATAGCCCTTCACGGTGCAAAGTGGGTCAACGACCGTGCCCTCGCCGTTCGCCTCGTGGAAGGTCGCGTCGGTCTGCCATCTGAGCGCGGGATAGCCGCCGCAGACCGGGCCGAACGCGTCGGACAGGTCGGCGTCCTTGAGGTCAGCTTCGTTCAGCGCTTCGGCGTTCGCGTCCGCGTTCAGCGTGTTCAGATAATAGCACTTGGAGATCTCGGAGGAAGCAGTGTCAACCGTGCCGAATACGGCGCTGCCCGCTTCGCCGGTGGAGTAGCAGCTGGAGATGGTGATTTTCCCCTGCACAGTGCCGCTCCAGTTCACATTGCCCTTGACCTCGCCTGCGATGCCGCCGGAGGCCGTGCCGGAGATCTTGCCGGTGTTGTAGCAGCTTGTAACAGTCATTTCGCTGCTGGTGCCGCCGATGATGCCGCCAGCCTTGCTGCCGGTCGCGGAAATTTCTGCGGTGTTATAGCAGCCGGTGATGGTCGAGCCGTTGCTGACTGTGCCGCCGATAATGCCGCCGGCGCTGCTGCCGCCGGTGACAGCGCCGAAGTTCGCGCAGTTCTCGATCACGGCGTTCTGATAGGTGTATCCCACAAGACCGCCGACGTTGTTGCCGGTAGAGGTGATGACTGCGTAGTTGAAGCAGTTCGCGATTTTCGGAGCAGTGCCGCTGGCATAGCCGGCGATCGCGCCTGCGCTGCCCTTGCCGGAAACTGCGCCGCGGATGGTCAGATCATGGATGTAGGAATTCGAGCCGATCTGCGCAAACAGGCCAGCCGTGGCGTTCAGGCCGGTGATCTCAAAGCTTGCGCCGTCAAGCACGACCTTCTTGCTGGAGGAGATGTTCAGCCATGCGTATTTGCCGAGGTTGATATCGGCCGTCAGAACGCCGGAAACGTCCGCGTCCTTGCTCTTCGCGACGAACCATGCCAGCTCCGCGCCGGTGCCGATCTGGTAAACGCCGTTTTCGTCGGTCTGCGGTTCGGTCTGCGTCTTGCCGTCCCATGCGCCCGCTGCGGTTGCCTGCAGGGTGATGGTGAATTCGTTGGAGCCTTCCTCCTTCATGGTGACGCTGCCAGTGGCGTATTCAACGCCAGCGCCGGAAACGGTGTAGAAGTATTCCTCGGCATAAGCCTTGAACGTGCCGTCTTCCGCGACCGCAATGCCGTTGCCTGCGCTGTCCGCCAGCGTGACGGTCAGATCCTTGCGGTCAATGGCCGTGCCGTTCTGATCCTGGAAGCTCAGCTTGCCGGTCAGGAAGTCGAGCTTTACGACCGGGATCGTGATCTCCGGCAGACGGCTGAGAATGCCTGCCGTCTTGGGCGCGTCGAAGCCGGGATTCGTGCCCACAGCATAGGTGATGCCGCGGTGCGTCGGAACGCCGGGCCAGCCCGCCTGCTTGATCGCGCCGCTCAGCGTGTAGGTCTCCTCAGCCCAGAACTTCGGGATGGTGACAGTCAGCTTCTGCCGCTCAGGGTTGCCGCTGAAGTCATAAACGCCGAAGTTTCCGCCGGGATCACTCTTGAAGAAGGTGCCGTCCGGGCCCTGCATATACAGGGAGAAGTTGAAGTTATACGCGCCGGAAAGCTTTTCCTTGGGGCTGATCAGGTTGGAGAACTGGATCGTGACGGAATCGCCCGGCTTGATGGCAGCCAGCTCTTCCTGCGTCAGCTCCGTGCCCTCCGCGTTAACAAACTTGTAGCTCACGCCGCGTGCCGTCACGACCTGATAGGTCGAAAGGCCGCCCTTCGTGACCTTGATGATATTGCGGCCGGTGATCAGACCGCTGACGGTCACAGTGCCGTCTTCAGCGATTGTGACGCCAGTGTTTGTGAAGCCGCCGGAATACGTCATAGACGCAGCGGTCACGGTGGGGCGCAGGACGCTCACGGTGCAGCCCGCTTCGGGCTTGAAGCTGTAACTTGCACCCTCTGTTCCAGTGTAGAACAGAATGTCATGCTCCGCATCGAGTTGCCGCGCCTCATCCTTCTCGATGACCGCGTCCATGCGGTCAAGATTCATATTGGTCTGGATGGCGCTGCCGTCCGCGCCGACATTCACGACAAACACGCCCGTCAACTCCGGCCAGATGGCGGAGAAGCGATGTGAGGCCGTGCTGGTCTGGCCAGCCATATGGGTCATTGCGTCATAGGTTACGAGCACGATGGCCGTGCCCTCGTGCTTGGCCTCCATCACAGCGACGTTGCTGTTCAGCGCGTTCGGCGTGATGGTCACGACGTCGCTGGCATTGCCGTTCACATCGATGACCTGATAGTGCATCTCCGGCAGTGCGACCTTGGCGTTCATAAAGCTTTCGATCGCGAACCAGTTGCGGAAGGAGTTGAGTTCAAACGTCTCGCCAACGGCCATGTTTTTATAGCCCTTGGTGTTGATGTTCAGGTAAATGCCTGCACGGTCGTAGACGTTGTTTTCAAAATGATAGATCGTGCTCTTGCTGAAATCACCGGTCAGGCCGAGATCCTCTTCCGTGACCGTGTACGCTGCGTCGGCGCTCAGTCTGACGTAGTTCCAGTAGGTCGCACCCTGCGGATGGCGGACACGGTAGAAGTAATCCGTGTTCTTGTCGAGATGGAACGTGGCCGTGCCGTCCTTGACGGAACGCGCGAACGGCTCAAGGAAGCTGAACACATAGTATTTTGCGAGCGTACCGGCGTCGATGGTCGAGCCCTTCGGCGCTGTGACCGTGACCGTGACGAATTCCTTGCAGGTCAGGCTGAGGCTGTCGTTCATCGTCGGGGTCTTGGAAGCGGTAGCCGGGTTGTAGTTCGGATACGTTTCCGCGTTCGGCGTGGCTGTCACGCTGACTGTATCACCAACGACAAACAGGCAGCTTGTGTAGGTCTTGCCCCAGTTTACGGCCGAGCCAAACTCCGCCTTACGCTCTGCACCGGAGGCGTCGGTTACGCGCAGCGAAAGAGTATAGTCTGTGTCCTTAACCCATGAATTGGGGTTGACGGAGATCTGATACATCCGCTGCAGCTTGAAGCTGCTGCTGTCGCTGCTGACGTCGATCACCACGCCGCCGTTGCGGTCATTGTTCGCGTCATAGCCGTCAACCCAGTAAGCGCCGGGCGCAAGGTCGATGGTATACGCGCCGTCTGCGGCTGTCTTTTCAGCCAGCAGATCGTCCGCGCCCTTCACGCCGTCCATGTAGGTATACAGCTTCAGGGACTTGACCTGTGCGTCGTGCATACCGGACAGTGTGACGCTGACATCGCCCTCTGCTGCCAGAACGCCTGCGGGCAGCAGGCTCAGCAGCATCACAAACACGAGCAGCAGACTCAGAATTCGTTTCTTCATACATTTTTCCTCCAGAATCAAAATATCTATCGCAAGCTCCTTATTAAATAGGAGCGGAAACAGGGGGCGCAGACGGCTTTGGGAGAAACGAAAGCCCGCCATTTTGACAAAATGGCGGGCGGATCTCCACAGAAACAAAATACGCTGCTTTTCCTGTGAGGAAAAACGGCGCACCTGTTCCGAATGCTACAGGCAGAGCTCGTCCCACGCATTCATCCTTTCCGCCGCGAATGCGGCGCAGACAGCAGTTCTTCTGACTTGCACTCTGGAAACAAACTCTTTGTTTCCGCGCCCGTTTCCTGCCTTCTCGCGGATAAATCCGCAATGACTGGCTTTCACCCAGACAGCTTTCGCTGCTTCGGAACGGTCTTGTGCGCACAGCTCCGGTCGAGTGGTTTTCCCTTTCTCTTGCGCCGAAGCCTGCCCTGCGGCGTGCTTCGGTTACTGTACATCGGATGGCAATATCAAATTGTTAGAAAAAGCAAAATCTTGTGCTTTTCCGTCTGCTACTATACACGATATGGGCGTGATTTGCAAGCGGTTTGAAAAAAATATACCGCATTTGTCCCACCCTCTTGAAAAAAGCCGAAAGCTGTGTCAAAATAAAGAAAACCGCTGCGGCGGCTTTTCAGCAGGATGCTGGTTAGATAAAACTAACTGGCAGATACGGAGGAAGCGATGAAATACCATATTGAGAAGAATACCGTGCAGGAAACGCTCGTCATTCCGCTCTACGGGCGGAAAATGTGCTCGGAGCTGTATCCGAACCTTTACCGCGACGAGACAGCCCTGCGCCTGATCGATCAGATCGATTACGATTTTTCGCTTCTGTCCCAAAAATCAAAGAGCCTCATGCAGCAGTTCGGCTTTCTGGAGGCCGCCATGCGCCAGAACGACCTTGCATGGGAGGTGCGGGACTATCTGCGCGAGCATCCGAACGCGGCGGTCGTCAACCTCGGCTGCGGACTGGACGACACGGGCCGCAGCTGCGACAACGGCTCCTGCAAGATCTATAACCTCGATTTTCCCGGCGTGATCGCCGTGCGCGACGCGCTCCTTCCTGCCAAAGAGCGGGAGGAAAACATCGCCTGCGACCTGAACGACACCACTTGGTTCCGCCGCATCGACGCGTCGGGCGGCGCGGTCTTCTTCGCCGCCGGTGTGTTCTATTATTTCCTGACGGAGCAGGTGCGGGCGCTTGTGCAGGCCATGGCCGAAACGTTCCCTGGCGGCAGGCTCGTCTTCGACGCGGCGAATCAGAAAGCAGTGCGCCTGATGCTCAAAACGTGGATCAAAACCGCCGAAATTCAGGATGTCGGTGCGTATTTCGCCGTTTCCGACGCAAAAAAGGAGCTTTCCGCCTGGTCGCCGCGTCTGCGTGCGTCGAGCCGGGGCTATATGCTGGGCTACCAGAGCCTGAATGACCCGTCAGTGTCCGGCTTCTATCGGTTTCTGGCAAGAGTCGGCGACGGCATGATGCGGATGCAGATCGTCCGGCTGGCATTTGCGGAAGGGGAAACAACACTATGAAATATGCCGGAATGCCAATGGGGATGTGGACGCTGTTCGCCGGTTCGTTCCGGAAGGACCTCACGCCCGCCATGTGCCGTCTGGACTACACCATGAGCGACACCGGCGGCGCGTCCGACTTCGTGCGCGAATACACCCTCGCCTCCGGCGGCCCCTACTGCGACTGCGGGTATCATAAGCGAAATAAGCAGAATAAAGGCGCCACCGCGCCAGCGTAGGGGTCGATGCCCACATCGACCCGGCAGAATGCACCGTTTTTACGGAAGTCTTCGGCAAATCCGTAATTTCCCACTGGGCCGACAGAGTTGTTGGCCCCTACAGCGAAACTTCATTTTCTCACGTATCCCGTAGGGGCGGACGACTCTGTCCGCCCGCAGGATGCACTGATTTTTATGAAATCTCCGGCGAATTCGCAGTTTCCCAACGGGCCGATGTGTACCGGCAAGCGGCAGACCCACATCCGTAACGCTCCTTCGTCGCGAACGGCTGTGACCGGCATCGGCCCCTACAAAATGCCCGCATCAAAGCCCTTCCTTGAACGCAAGGGAAGGTGGCTTCGATACGGGCGTTTTATTTTTTATGATTTCTCCAGCAGTGCAATGCCTGCCTTTACACGCGCAATGGATTCCTCTTTTCCAAGCAGCGCGCACAGCTCCGTAGCGCCGCCGGGGGTCGAGGCCTTGCCGGATACGGCTACGCGCAGCGGCCAGAGCACGACGGAGTTCTTGAGCTCGAGCTTCGCCGCCAGCGCGACGAGCGCTTCATACAGACCTTCGTTCGTCCAGACCTCCAGCGATTCCAGCACCGGAAGAATCTCACGCAGGGAGGAGAGGCTGTTCTCCAGCGTCGTCTTGGACTTCTTGTGGACATACAGCTCCGTGGAGTATTCCGGCAGTCTGTCGATAAAGTCCACACGCTCCGGCAGATCGGACAGAATTTCGCAGCGCGGCTGCACCAGCGCGGCGACGGCCTTCAGATCAATCGCGGGATTCGTAATGACTGTTTTCAGAACCGGCTCGGCCTTGGCGAAAAATGCCTCGGGGCTGAGCTTTTTCATATATTCCGCGTTCATCCAGCGCAGCTTGTTGATATCGAACACGGCAGGGGACTTCGAAATGCCGGAAATATCAAAAATCTCGGCCAGCTCCGAGAGCGTGTAGAATTCGCGCTCCGCGTTTTCGCCCTTCGGGCTCCAGCCCAGCAGCGCCACATAGTTCAGCACAGCCTCGGTCAGATAGCCCTCGCGGATCAGATCCTCATAGCTTGGGTCGCCGTGGCGCTTGGACATCTTGTGCTGCGCGTCGCGCATGACAGGGGAGCAGTGGACATATGTCGGGATCTCCCAGCCAAAGGCTTCGTACAGCAGATTGTATTTCGGTGCGGAGGACAGATATTCGCTGCCGCGTACGACGTGCGTAATGCCCATCAGATGGTCGTCGACGACGTTTGCAAAGTTGTACGTCGGCAGGCCGTCGGATTTCAGCAGCACCTGATCCTCCAGCTCCTTGTTTTCTACCGTAATATCACCGAAGGACGCGTCGTGGAACGTTGTCGTGCCCTCATGCGGGATGCGCTGGCGGATGACGAACGGTTCGCCCGCCTCCACGCGCTTCTTTGCCTTGTCCAGCGGCAGATCGCGGCAGGCGCAGACGTGCTTTTTGATTTCGCCCGTCTCGCTTCCAGCGTCTTCCTCGTCGCCTTTCTGGCAGAAGCAGTAATATGCGCCGCCCTTTTCGCACAGCAGCTTCGCGTATTTGCCGAACAGGTCGCGCCGCTCGGACTGCACATACGGCCCGACCGGCCCGCCGACGTCCGGCCCTTCGTCGTGCGTCAGGCCGCATTCGGCCATTGTCTTGTAGATCACGTCGACCGCGCCCTCGACCAGACGGCCCTGATCGGTGTCCTCAATGCGGAGAATGAACTTGCCGTGGTGGCGGCGGGCAATCAGCCATGTATAGAGCGCGGTGCGCAGGTTGCCGACGTGCATATAGCCCGTGGGGCTCGGAGCAAAGCGGGTGC
>OLSA01001669.1_pt1 | contig 17791 bp, 8 predicted proteins | sample 1672731 | NCBI WGS metagenome assembly OLSA01 (sample SAMEA3136718, study PRJEB25190) | human gut metagenome | biome: human gut; feature: human-associated habitat; material: faeces | place: Austria | collected 2013
GTTCTCGTCCAGATTGCCGTTCTCATCCTTGCGCTGGAAGTTCAGGTGCATCTGGAAGCTGAACTTGGTGGGGCGCTTCTCGCACAGGAACTTGTTGTGCTCGTTGTTGGAATCGGAGGTGATGGTGGTCAGGTTGGACTCGGTCAGGTCGATGTTATCGACCTCGCCGTTCTCGTACAGCTGCAGGCCCATGGACAGGTCGGGGATCATGGTGATGGTGTGATGCTCGAAACGGGTGCAGTCGTTTGCAGCGTAGTAGTTGGGGTTGGGGATGAAGCTCTTGGTGTTCTGCTGGATGTACTCCTCGATGAGGTACGGACCATTGTACCACATGGTGGAGTAATCGCAGGAGCGGAAGCCATCGATGCCCAGCTCCTTGATGAGGTCCTCAGAGGCGGGGTAGAAGCTGTTGTAAGCAGCGACAGTGTCGAAGTAGGGGCAGGGGTTCTTGCAGGTGAAGACCAGAGTGTAGTCGTCCGGTGCCTCGACGCCGACACCGGCAGCCAGCATATCCTCGTAGGTCATGTCAGCAGCAGCGTCGCCCTTGTCCTTGGTCAGGTCGTAGTACTCAGCAGCGCCCACGACGGTCTCAGAGGGCATGGAGGTGTTGAAGGCCTCGTTCTTGAGCGCGTTCAGGACCCACTCAAGACCCACGAGGAAGTCCTTGGAGGTCAGGTGAGACTTGACCTCGCCGTTGACGTCGCACCAATCGACATTGTCGCGCAGGTGGAAGGTCCAGACGGTGGAGTCCTCGTTGTGCTCCCAGCTGGATGCGATGGCGGGGGCTGCCTTGCCGTAGCAGTCGAAGCTCAGCAGGCCGTCCCAGCAGTTGGTGGTGACGTTCAGGTCGGAAGCGGACTGGCTGTACAGGAAGTTCCAGGTCTCCAGCTCACGGTTGGCAGTCTCGAAGGAGACGTAATCGGTGATGGCGTCGGCTGCAGGTGCAGCTGCGCCGGAGGCAGCACCGGAGGTGCTGGCAGCAGTGCTGCTGGAAGAACCACCGCAAGCGGCCAGGATGCTTGCAGCGCCCACGACGCCGGAAGCCTTGAGGAAGCTGCGGCGGCTGATGGAATGAGACTCAAAATTTGCGTTCATTGTGTTTTCCTCCCAATTATTCTTTCGTGTCTCGGCTCTATGGCGCAGGGTACCTTGCCCTGCCGATTTCCCACTCCTACGAGATTATCTGCCCCTCTGTATTACCAGAGAATACAAAAGAGCGCAGAAACAGACCCCTCTGTCTGTGTCTGTGCTCCTCCCGTAAAATCCTTAACACGACATATATTGTACCATCGAAATAAATGGTTGTCAATGGAATGGAAATCGCTTTTTCTTCCAAAAGAAAGCCGTACCCTGCATAGAGATGAAATAAATTTACTTTACTGTGATGAAGAGTGACGAAAATAAGATAAACAGGCCCAAAAACAAAACAACGGGAGCTGTTCTTGGGTTGAGAACAGCTCCCGTGTGTGGGATACAGGCCGGAAGCAGGAACTCCCGGCGGAAAAGAGTTAAGAAAAAGTTAAGATTTTGCGGCGTCGAAAGCCTTGGCAAACTCCTCGTACTGAGCGGTGGTGTAGGCGTCCTCGCTGGTCTCCCAGTTGACGTACTTGAAGTTGCAGGGGCCGAACATGGCGTTGATCTTGGTGTACTCGTTGACGTGGGTCAGGCACCAGCGGACATCGTAGTAGCAGGGGACAGCCAGCGAGTTGTTGATCATGTAGGCCTCGGCCTTTGCGAAAGCCTCATAGCGGGCGTCGGTGTCGTCCACGATGGCGTTGGCCGCGTTGACCAGGTCGGTGAACTGTTCAAACTCGTCTACCAGCTCCTTCTGGTAATCGGCGGGATCCTCCGCCACCAGCTGGATGTTGGAGTAGTTGACGGCGTAGTAGGCGTTGGAGTCGTGCAGGATCTCCTGACCCACAAAGTTGACGGGGTCGCCGAAGTCTGCGCCCCAGCCGTTGATGACGAAGCCGTGGAGCTTGGGGATGCGGACTTCCTTTGCAAGGCTGGAAACGTAGGTGCCGAGGTCCAGCTGGATGAAGTCGTCGCCGAAGCTGTCGGTGAAGCACTGCTTCAGAACAGTGGCGTTGTCCTGAGCCACGGTGTTGCCGGCCACGAAGAAGAAGGGAGCCTTGACCGGGAAGGTGACGCCGATGGCGGTCAGCTCATCCATGGCCTGCTTCTTGAGGGCGGCGATGGAGTCGGCGGTGGACTTGCGCAGATGGACCATGGTCTCGCCGTCATACTTCTCGCCGTCGATGCCCAGCTCCTTGGCCACCAGATCAACATAATCGGTGCCTTTGGAGTTGTAGCAGACGCCCTTCATGGTGTAGTAGTTGTTCTCACACTTGAGGGGGTTGATCTTGTTGAAGCGTGCATAGTAGGGAATGAGGTTCAGGCCCTCCTGGAAGCAGCGGCGGAATGCCCGGTTGGCCACGGCCTTGTTCCAGTTCTCGTTGGGGGTGCCGTCGGTGTTGAGGCAGTAGAAGTTGAAATGGAAGTCGTAGGCGTACTTGGTGGGGCGCTTCTCACAGAGCTGGTCGTTGTAGGCGTTGGAAGTGTCGGAGGTGATGGTGGTCAGGGTGCTCTCGCTCAGCTCCAGCTCGTCCAGCTCACGGTTCTGATACAGCTGGTAGCCGACGGTCAGGTCGGTGATCATGCTCAGGGACACGCGCTCGAAGCGGCTGCACTCGTCAGCTGCATAATAATGAGGGTTCGGGATGAACCGCTTGGAGTTGTCGGAGACGAATTCCTCGATGAGGTAGGGGCCGCAGCACCACTGCTGGGTGTAGTCCACGCCGCGGAAGCCCTCGACGCCCAGCTTTTCCACCAGAGCCGGGGGTGCCGGATAGCAGCAGACGTAGGAAGCCACGGTGTCGAAGTAGGGGCAGGGATTTATGCAGGTGTAGACGACGGTGTAATCATCCGGTGCATCGATGCCGACGCCTGCGGCCAGCATATCGTCGTAGGTCAGGGCCGCGGCGGTTGCGTCGTCCATCGCATAGGTCTTGTCGTAGTAATCGGCTGCGCCCACGACGGTGGTGGAGGGCATGGAGGTGTTGGCGGCCTGATTCTTCTTTGCATTCAGCACCCACTCGAAGCCTACGAGGAAGTCTTTGCTGGTCAGGTGGTCCTGCACCTCGCCGTTCATGTCCACCCAGTCCACATCGTCACGGAGGTGGAAAGTCCAGACAGTGGAGTCCTCGTTGTGCTCCCAGCTCTTAGCCAGAGCCGGCACCGGTTTGCCGTAGTTGTCGAAGCTGACAAGACCATCGATGATGTTGGTCGTCACGTTGAAGTCGATGGCCTGCTGGCTGTAGAGCATATTCCAGCTCTCGATCTCACGGCCAGAAGTCTCGTAAGTAAACAGCTCGCTCAGGCCCTTGCCGGAAGCAGCTGCACCGGAAGAAGCCGACGAAGCACTGGCTGCGGTGCTGGAAGAAGAGCCGCCGCAGGCAGCCAGCAGACCGGCTGCGCCAACAGCGCCGGCACCCTTGAGGAAGCTGCGGCGGGTGATGGTGTGAGACTCAAAATCGTGGTACATATTCTTTCCCTCCTGTAATGATTGGTACGGCTCTGCGTTTCCCAAATCCCTATCCTGTCCATACTACTTTACCTTCCCACAAGGTCTGGAAGCCGTCTTCATAACCATTGTACACCGTCTGAACGGTCTTTTTGCTCACATACTGCGTTGCCTTCCCTTGCAATCCGTCAGGATTGCTGCGGAAAATCGCCTTGTCTGTGGGCAAAAATCCTCGCCTATCCGGCGCACTCTGGCCATGAACCCGGCTTCAAAAGGGTAAAAAAGGGCGCAGAGACAGATTTTATTGATCTGTTTCTGCGCCATTGCAGAACCCGTATCGATTGCAAATATTCTATCATCCCACAGGCGGGAAGTCAAGAAAAACCACTCTGGTACGGGTTGAATCTTATTGATTCAACCAACACATAAAAATGAAAAGATTTCATGTGTTGGCTGAAATAGAATGACTTTTGTGCTTGCTTAGCCCTGAATAGCAGCGTCGAAAGCCTTGGCAAACTGCTCGTACTGGACGGTGGTATAGGCTTCCTCGGAAGTCTCCCAGTTGACAGCCTTGTAGTTGCAGCCGCCGTACATGGCGTTGATCTTGCTGTACTCGTTGGCGTGGGTCAGAGACCATGCGATGTCGTAGTAGGTGGGGCTGACCAGCACGTTCTCCAGCATATAGGCCTCAGCCTTGGCGAAGGCCTCGTAGCGGGCGTCGGTGTCGTTGACGATGGCGTTGGCGGCATTGACCAGATCGGTGTACTGCTCGAAAGCATCCATCAGGTCCTTCTGGTAGTCGGCAGGAGCCTCAGCCACCCGGGCGATGTTGGAGTAGTAGTGTGAGTAGAAAGCATTGTCGTCGTGGAGGGTCTCCTGACCGAGGAAGTTGACGGGGTCGCCGAAGTCGGCGCTCCAGCCGTTGATGACAAAGCTCTGGAGCTGAGGAGTGCGGACCTCCTGTGTCAGGCTGGAAACGTAGGTCTGGACGTCCAGCTTGATGAAGTCATCGCCGAAGCTGTCGGAGAAGCACTGCTTGAGGATGGTGGCGTTGTCCAGTGCAGAGGTGCTGCTGGCGATGATGAAGTAGGTGGCCTTGACGGGGAAGGTGACGCCGATGGCGCTCAGCTCCTCCATGGCCTGCTTCTTCAGGGCGGAGATGTCGCCGCCGTTGGCACGCAGGCGGATCATGGTCTCGCCGTCGTACTTCTCAGCGTCGAAGCCCATCTCCTTGGCCACCAGAGTGGTGTACTCAACGCCCTGCGTGTTGTAGCACAGGCCCTTCATGGTGTAGTAGTCGTTCTCGCACTTCAGGGGGTTGATCTTGTTGTAGCGGGAGAACCATGCCTTCAGGTCCAGGCCGCGGTAGAAGCACTGACGGAAAGCGGTGTTGGCGATGGCCTTGTTCCAGTTCACATCGGGGGTGCCGTCGGCGTTGTTCTTCTGGTAGTTGAAGTGCATGGCGTAGGCAGTGGGGCGGGCGCGCTTCTCACAGAGCTGGCTGTTGTACTCGTTGTTGGGGTCGGAGGTGATGGTGGTGATGGTGCTCTCGTTCAGGTCGATCTCGTCCAGCTCGCGGTTCTGGTAGAGCTGGAATGCGATGGCCTGATCGGAGATCATGGTCACGGTCATACGCTCGAAGCGGCTGACGTTGGCAGCATTGTAGTAGTGGGGGTTGGGGATATAGCTCTTGGTGTTGCCCTGGATATACTCCTCGACGATATAGGGGCCACAGTACCACATGTTGGTGTTGTCGCAGCCGCGGAAGGTCTCGATGCCCAGCTCGTCGATCAGCGCCTGAGAGGCGGGGTAGAAGCTGGTGTAGGAGGCCACGGTATCAAAGTAGGGGCAGGGGTCCTTGCAGGTGAACACCAGAGTGTAGTCGTCGGGAGCCTCGAGGCCCACGCCTGCGTCCAGCATATCCTGATAGCGCAGGTCGGCGGCGGCAGCGCCCATATCCTTGGTCTTCTCGTAGTACTCCTCAGCGCCCACGATGTACAGGGTGGGCATGGAGGTGTTGTTGGCCTCGTTCTTGGAGGCGTTCAGCACCCACTCCAGACCGACCAGAAAATCGGTGGCGGTGATGTGCTCCTTCACCTCGCCGTTGCAGTCCACCCAGTCCACATCGTCGCGCAGGTGGAAGGTCCAGACGGTGGAGTCCTCGTTGGCCTCCCAGCTCGTGGCGATGGCGGGCACCAGCTTGCCGTAGCAGTCGAAGCTCATCAGGCCGTCCCACAGGTTGGTGACGACGTTGGCGTCGCTGAGGGTCTGGCTGTACAGCAGGTTCCAGCTCTCGATCTCACGGTTGGCAGACTCCCAGGAGATATACTCCTTGAGGGGAGTGGCACCGGTAGAGTTGGGGGCTTCCGCGCCGGAAGCGGCCGTGCTGCCGGAGTTGTTGGACTTGCTGCCGCCGCAGGCGGACAACAGGCCGGCGGCACCCACGACGCCTGCGCCCTTCAGGAAGCTGCGGCGGGTGATGTTGCGGGACTCAAAATCGATGTTCATTGAGATACGCTCCTCCGAGATATTGTTTTCCTTTTTTCCTATCCTAAATGCAAAAAACGGCGCGCTCCGGGTGCCAAAAACGCACAAAGCGCCCGGGACCGCACCTTTCGTATTCTAACATTGTGGGCAAAAGAAGTCAATGACATACAGCGCTGAAATAGAAACAAAATGGTAACGGATGCTTTTTTCTGAAAAATGACGGCAAAAAAACGGTAAAGAATGGAAAGAAGTCATACCTTTACAAGATGACGAATGGATACAACGAAAGTTGGAAAACGCAAAGCGGCTATCTTTTTTCATAAAATCATGCTACAATACTACTGAATGAACCCTATATTAAGGAGTACACGGATGAAAAAGCTGGTTTCGATGTATCAAAAATATATGTTCCGCCCCATTCTGTATAAATCTGTCACCCGGGTGTCGGTGGTGGCCGTGCTGATGCTGCTGTGGGACCGCTACGTCAGCGACGGCACTTTTACCATGTGGCAGGCCCCGGCCCTGCTGCTGGGCGTCGTGCTGCTGATGTGGGCGTGGGTGAACTACCTGCGTCTGGACGGTGTGACCATCCATCATCTGGGCGAAGAGTTTAAGGATATGGGCAAAAAGAAGAAGTTCCACTCTACCAAGTCCATCGTGGACTTTGCCGATGAGCGCATCGTCTCCTTCGAGGAGCTGGAACCGGAAGAGCGCACCTATTGCAGCATGCTCTCGAATCTCATCCTGGGCGGGGCGCTGCTCATCATCGGCCTCATCGCAGGCGCAGTGTGAGGGCAGCGGACATGGCAGAAAAAAGCGAAAAACAGCTGGTGGTGGGCATCCTTGCCCATGTGGACTCCGGCAAGACCACCCTCTCCGAGGCGATGCTCTACCGCGCGGGCAGCATCCGCAAGCTGGGCCGGGTGGATAACAAAGATGCCTTCCTCGACACCGACACGCTGGAAAAGGCGCGTGGGATCACCATCTTTTCCAAGCAGGCCCTGCTGAAAACGGGAAGTACGAATATCACCCTGCTGGACACCCCCGGCCATGTGGACTTTTCCACCGAGACGGAGCGCACTTTGCAGGTGCTCGACTACGCAGTGCTGGTCATCAGCGGCACCGACGGCGTCCAGAGCCATACCGAGACGCTCTGGCGTCTGCTGCGGCGGTATCATATCCCGACCTTCGTGTTCATCAATAAAATGGACCTGCCCGGCCCGGGCAAAGAGGCGCTGCTGAGCCAGCTTTCCCACCGTCTGGGCGACGGATTCGTGGATTTCGGCGCAGAGCAGGCCGAACGGGACGAGGCACTGGCCCTCTGCGACGAGCGCCTGATGGAAAAGATGCTGGACGCGGGCAGCCTGACGGCGGAGGACATCATCCCGGCCATCGCCCGGCGGCACGTCTTTCCCTGCTGGTTTGGCGTGGCCCTGCAGAGGGAGAATGCCGGCGGACTGCAGGGTGTGGACGAGCTGCTGGCCGGCCTCGACGAATACACCCGCGCCGCCCCGGCGCTGGAAGCTTTCGGTGCGCGGGTGTTCAAAGTCTCGCAGGATGAGCGGGGCGAGCGGCTGACCTGGCTGCGCGTCACCGGCGGTGAGCTGAAAGTCAAAGCCCAGCTCACCGGCGAAGCGGACGGCGAGCCCTGGGCCGAAAAGGCCAACCAGCTGCGGCTTTACTCCGGCGCAAAATATACGCTGGCAGAGGCCATCGGCCCGGGGCAGGTCTGCGCCGTCACCGGACTGACAAAGGCGAAGCCCGGCACCGGCCTCGGGGCCGAGCGGGACAGTGACCTCCCGGTGCTGGAACCGGTGCTGAGTTACCGGGTGTGTCTGCCCGAGGGCGCGGATGTTCATGCCGCATTGGGCAAGCTCCACCGTCTGGAAGAGGAAGAACCTCAGCTCCATGTCGTCTGGAACGAGACGCTGGGCGAGATACACGTCCAGCTCATGGGCGAGATTCAGCTCGAGGTGCTCAAGAGCCTGCTGGCCGAGCGGTACGGGCTGGACGTGGAGTTCGACTCCGGCGGCATATTATATAAGGAAACGATCACCGAGGCCATCGAGGGCGTGGGCCATTATGAGCCTCTGCGCCACTATGCCGAGGTGCATCTGAAGCTCGAGCCACTGCCCCGGGGCAGCGGGATGCAGTTTGCCGCCAACTGCCGGGAGGAAGAGCTGGACAAAAACTGGCAGCGCCTCGTGCTGACCCATCTGGAAGAAAAGCAGCACCTCGGCGTCCTCATCGGCGCGCCGCTGACGGATATGAAGATCACCCTCATCGCGGGCCGCGCCCATCTCAAGCATACCGAGGGCGGCGACTTCCGGCAGGCCACCTACCGCGCCGTGCGGCAGGGCCTTATGATGGCAAACCAAATCAAAAAGACCCAGATCCTTGAGCCGTGGTATTCCTTCCGGCTGGAAGTGCCTGCGGAGAACATTGGCCGCGCCATGAGCGACGTCCAGCGGATGGAGGGCAGCTTTGACCCGCCCGAGACGGCACCGGACGGCCAGACGGCCGCCCTCACCGGTTTTGCACCGGTGGCCACCATGCGCAGCTACCCCATGGAGGTGGTCAGCTACACCCGGGGCAGGGGACACCTGAACCTGACGCTGGACGGCTACCGCCCCTGCCACAACGCGGCGGAGGTCATCGAGGCAGTGGACTATGAGCCGGAACACGACCTGGACAACCCCGCTGACTCGGTGTTCTGCTCCCACGGTGCGGGCTTTGTGGTGCCGTGGGAGCAGGTGCGCAGCCATATGCACGTGGACAGCGGCTGGGGCCACACCGCCCCGACAGCAGAAGAAACCGCGGCCCGTCCCCGCCGGATGGCGGCTTACCGCGCTACGCTGGAAGAGGACGCCGAACTGCTGAAAATTTTTGAGCGCACCTACGGCCCCATCAAACGCGACCCGCTGGCGGCGTTCCGCCCGGTGCAGAAGCGGGAACGGCCCGATTTCGCCGCCGAGCAGTGGGAGATCGCCCCCGAATACCTGCTGGTGGATGGCTACAACATCATCTTTGCGTGGGACGAGCTGAACGCCCTCTCCAAGGAGAGCCTCGACGCCGCCCGCCACCGGCTGATGGACATTCTCTGCAACTATCAGGGCTTTAAGAAGTGCGTCCTCATCCTCGTGTTCGATGCCTACCGTGTGCCGGGCAGTCCCGGCAGCATCGAGCAGTACCACAACATCCACGTCGTCTACACCAAAGAGGCCGAGACGGCGGATATGTTCATCGAGCGCGTCACCCACGAGATCGGCAAAAACCGCCGGGTGCGGGTGGCGACCTCCGACGGCATGGAACAGGTCATCATTCTGGGCCACGGCGCCCTCCGCGTCTCGGCCCGGATGTTCCACGAAGAGGTGCAGGACGTGGAAAAAGAGATAAGGCGCTGCATTCAGGGGGAGGCGTGAGCATGGCACCCGAAATTACGGCTGAATTTGTCTGGTCACATATTCCAAAACGCCCGAGGGAGAGCAACAAGGGCAGTTTCGGCGCGGTGCTGGCTGTGGCGGGAAGTGCCTGCTACCGCGGTGCGGCGTCGCTGACCGTCGAGGGCGCTCTGCGCACCGGCGCGGGCATCGTCACACTGGCAAGCGTCAAGCCGGTGTTGGCGGCGGTGTCGGCACGCCTGCCGGAATGCTGTCTCTGCCCCTGTGAGCCGGGGGCAGAAGGGGGCATCTCCCCCCAGAGCATCCCCCGCATCCTCCGGCAGAAGGCCACCATCCTGCTCATCGGGCCGGGACTTGGCTATCTTGCCCAGAGCACGGCCCGTGCCGCCGAGACGCGGACGCTGGTGAAGAAGCTGCTCACCGGCTTTTCGGGCAGTGCGGTGCTGGACGCCGATGGCCTCAACGCCGCCGCCAGCCTCATGAACGCGGGTGAGGAACTGCCGCGCCCGGCCAAAGAGCTGATTTTGACGCCCCACCCGGGGGAGATGTCCCGGCTGACGGGGCTTTCGGTGGAGGCCGTTCAGGCCGACCGGGAGGGTGTCGCCCGGCGGTATGCCGCTCAGTGGAATGCGGTGGTGGTGCTGAAAGGGGCGCGGACCGTGGTCGCCGCCCCGGATGGCCGCGTCTGCGTCAACCCCACCGGCAATCCAGGGCTTGCCCGGGGCGGGAGCGGCGATGTGCTGGCCGGTATGATGTCGGCCCTGCTGGCCTGCGGTCTGTCCGCCTGCGAAGCCGCCGCCTGTGCGGTCTGGCTCCACGGTGCCGCCGCTGACCGTGCCGCCCGCCAAAAAGGCGAGTACGGGATGCTCCCGCAGGATATTTTCGCCCATCTGGGGCAGATGTTTGCGGAAAATGACCGTTGAAATGTGAAAAACAAAATGCAGAATGCATAAAATTTTGCACTGATTTCCGTCGATAGATACAAAAGAGGTGTTGAATATGGTTGAAAAGTTGGAAAAAATCATTTCGCAGAGCCAGAACATCGTCTTTTTCGGCGGTGCAGGCGTGTCCACCGAGAGCGGCATCCCGGACTTCCGCAGTGTGGACGGCCTCTATCATCAAAAATACGATTACCCGCCCGAGACGATCTTGAGCCACACCTTCTGGGAAGAGCGCCCCGAGGAGTTCTACCGCTTCTACCGCGATAAGCTCATCGTCAAGGGAGCAAAGCCCAACGCGGCGCATCTGCGTCTGGCGAAGCTCGAGCGGGAGGGCAAGCTGAAAGCCGTCATCACCCAGAACATCGACGGCCTCCATCAGGCGGCAGGCTCCAAGACGGTGTACGAGCTCCACGGCAGCACCCTGCGCAACTACTGCGTCAAGTGCGGCGCGTTCTACGATGTGGACTTTATCGCCAACAGCACTGGTGTGCCGCGCTGCCCCAAATGCGGCGGTATCATCAAGCCGGACGTCGTCCTCTACGAAGAGGGGCTGGATGAGCAGGTATTGTCCGGCGCAGTCTCGGCCATCCGCCGCGCTGATACTCTCATCATCGGCGGTACCAGCCTTGTGGTCTACCCGGCGGCGGGACTCATCCGGTACTTCCGGGGCGACCACCTCGTGGTCATCAATATGCAGCCTACGAATGCGGACGCCGAGGCCGATCTGTGCATTGCAAAGCCCATCGGACAGGTGCTCAGCGAGGATGTTGTGCTGGACGACTGAATTATAAAAAATAAGAGGCCGCTGCAAGCGACCTCTCCGTCACGGCTTTGCTGTGCCGGAGAGGTCGTACTTTGCAGCAGCCTTTTTATTTTACACTACTATTATATATAAAATCAATCGATCGTCGTCTTCGTCCGTCCAACACCCAGCACGGCGGTGGAGATCTTCTTCCAGCTGTTGCAGCCGCAGACGCCGTCGGCGCGCAGACTGGTGCGCCGCTGGTAGCCCTTGAGAGCTTCTTCCGTCCGGCTGCCGAAGATGCCGTCGATGCGGTTCCCGGTCTGGTAGCCCAGCGTCGAGAGGGCGTCTTGGAGGATCATGACGTAGCAGCCCCGGCTGCCCCGGCGGAGGGTGGGGTAGCCTGCCGTGGTGCCTCTGCAGGCAGGCGTGCCGTAGCGCCGGTCGAAGTGGACCCATGTGGGGGTCTGGCTCAGCGGCTCGACATAGCCCCACGCCCCGGTGGAGCGGGCGGCGTTGTAGATGGCGGTGCGCTGGGTCTGGCTGAGACTCTGCCCCACGTCGAAGGCCACGCCGGCATAGTGTTGGCTGCGGGTGCCGTGGCCTCCCTCCCAGATGCGGCGGAAGGCGTATCCCACCGGGATGCCCCTGCCGTATTTGCGGCGGGTGAGGTTCCACGCTTCCATTGCCGCGATGGTCGTCCAGAGCACCGGACTGTTCGATTTGCCCCGGAACTCCCGCACGGTCAGAGTCCTGCCGGTGCTGTAGGGCATGGGGTCGTTCTCGCGCAGGTTCGAATAGGTGTAGACTTTGTTCTCGTAGGCGTCATAGACCAGTAAGCGTGCCATCTCTCATCCCTCCTCGGTGCAGTTGTCGCAGGCAGTATGGCTCTGGGCGCGGAGTGCGGCCCAGGTGGGCCGGTCCACGACGCCGTTTGTCTCAAGGCCCGCCCGCTGCTGCGTCTCCTTCACAGCGGCGGTGTCCTCCGGGCCGAAGACAGCATTGTCGGCGACGTAGTCCTCCTCGCAGTAGAGCTGGGAGCGGTCATTGAGCCAGCCCTCGATGAGGCTGACGTCAGGCCCTGCGCTGCCCTCCTTCATGGCCCGGTCCGGGTAGTCCGACCCCTGCTCGGGATGCCGGTCGGGGTTGGGGGTGAAGGCCGCCAGCTGTAAGCTCAGGGCTTCCACTGCTGTCCACGTTTCGGCGTCTGCCACGCCGGTGGCGGGCAGGCCCAGAAGCTCCTGCGCGCTGGCGGTGGCGTCCGCGGTCTCCTGTGTGTACTGGCTGGAAAGCGCGGGGGACGCCACACTGTCGTAGTAGTAGGCGATGCGCTGCAAAAGCAGGGTGTAGTAGAGCACGGCGCTGCTGTCGGTGCCGACGGTGAGCGGCGTGCCGGGGTAGGGGAGACGCTTGAGGGTGACCACCGGTCCGGACGAGCGGAGGGCCGACGCTTTGCCGTAGAGCGAATCCCATGTCTTCCGGCCTACGATGCCGTCCACCGTCAGCCCGGCGAACCGCTGATAGGCCCGCACGGCGGCCTCGGTGGCCGCGCCGAAACGGCCATCAATGGAGACAGAGGGAATGCTGCTCTGGTAGGCGCTCATGAGGTAGAGGTAGAATTGCAGCTCCCGGACGGCGGTGCCGGTGGAGCCATTGCGCAGCACGCCCGGGTACTCGCCGGGCCGCAGGCTGGGCGAAAGCAGGCGGTTGGCGATGTCGTTGTAGACTTCGTAGAGCTTGTTCCATGTCGTCCGGCCCACGACACCGTCGCTGGTGAGGCCGAAGTAGGTCTGGAACCGCCGCACGGCCGCTGCGGTAGACGAGCCGAAGATGCCGTCCACGGTGACATTGTTGAGACTGGAATAGACCGTCCGCGCGATCTTCAGCCAGAACTGCACCAGCCGGACGTTCTGGCCGCTGCTGCCCTGGCGCAGGGCGGTGCCGGGGTAGGCGTTGGGGGTGCCGTTGTCGGACTGGATGCTGCGGAACTGGTCGTACAGCTCGGTCCATGTGGTGAGGCCTACGATGCCGTCCACCGTCAGGCCGTAGAGCCGCTGGAACGCCCGGACAGCCGCCGCTGTGCCGCTGCCGTAGACGCCGTCCACCGTGACAGAGGGGATGCTGCTCTCATACTGAGCCAGCGTACTCAGCCAGAACTGCATCTGCTCTACCTCACTGCCGGTGGAGCCCTGTTTGAGGACGCTGCTGCCGAAGTTCCATGAGCTGTCCGGGAGGGTGCCGCTGAATGTCTCGCCTTCACTGGTCAGCTCGGCGAGGTCCTTCACCGAGACATAGATATAGCTGATCTTATACCAGGTGCTGCGGCCCACCACGCCGTCGGCGGTGAGGTTGAACTGCTTCTGGAACTTTTTGACCGTCTCGGTCATCTTGCGGCCGAAGATGCCGTCCACCGTCAGCAGGCCGAGGAAGGGATAGTCTTTGGTGATGCGGTTGAGCTGCCGCTGCAGGGTGAACACCGCCGCTCCGGTGCTGCCCTGCCGCAGAGGGCTTCCGGGGTAGCTCTGGGGGATGGACTGGATGTTGTTGGTGCGGATGATCTCGATGTTGCTGCCATAGTAGTATTTGAGAATGCTCAGTGCGCTGCGGCCCTGATTGGCCAGCGTGACGGTCCCCCACTGCTTGAGGCCGGGGCAGGTGACGGATTTTCCGTCGCAGTACTCGGCGTAGTAGGGGTTCACGGTGCCGGTCTTGCGGATATAGGTGTTGAAGATGTCGTCCGTCAGCCGCACCATGACGTCGAACACCGTCCGGCCATGGACGTAGTATTGGTCGTAGCTGGTGGAGTTGGTGATGTTGAAACTGTAGCCCTTGCTGGGGTACCACTCGGTGTAGATGCGGTTGAGAGCCAGCGAGATCTGGCAGTGGATGTTGGCCCGCAGGGCCTGCTCGGGCCACGGGGAGCAAAATAACCCAACTGGCCAAAGCTGCCGCGGAAACCGCCCCTGCAAAGGTCGTCCGTGTCGGCTCGTTTGAGGACACCTTCAACTATGTCAACGAGAAGGGTGCAAGAAAGGGCGGCAGCACATAAGAATACTGGCAGCCCGCCTCACCCTGTGCGTTGATACAAAAAGCTGCATCGACTGGCGCAAAGAAATCGGACGCGCTGCTTTTATGAATCAATATATGAAATTTTATTGAAAATTTTTCATGGTAGTGGTAAAATATTTTTATGTCTTTGTCATTCTGTGCCCCTTCGCGGTAGAGGGAGAGCGCAAAACAGAAAAGACTCAAAAATTGCGGCATCCTTTCCGTGGGTGGGTTTTACAGCACACACTCTTGCGGGCGGTGATGTATGATCAGTAAGCAAAAGCAGCCAACCGCAAAACGATGGCTGTCCAAGAAGTGTGAGGAGGAGGATCGGATGAAAACAAAAACATTGCGCCGCCTATTTTCCATGCTTGCGGCACTGGTGATGGGGCTATCCCTGCTCACCGGATGCAGCGAAAAAAATGCGGAACGAACACAGGAGCAGGAAGACGCTCAGACTATTCAGGTGTATCTGTGGAGCACCAGCCTGTACGAAAACTATGCCCCCTATGTCCAGTCCCAGCTGCCGGATGTGAACATTGAGTTCATCGTCGGCAACAACGATCTGGATTTTTACAAGTTTTTGCAGCAGAACGGCGGTCTGCCGGATATCATCACCTGCTGCCGGTTCTCGCTGCACGATGCTGCTCCCCTGAAGGACAGCCTGATGAACCTTGCCTTAACCAATGAGGCAGGTGCTGTGTACAACACCTACCTCAACAGCTTCAAAAACGAGGATGGCAGCGTGAACTGGCTGCCGGTATGTGCCGACGCACACGGCTTTGTGGTCAATCGCAGCCTTTTTGAGCAGTACGATATTCCTCTGCCCACCGATTACGAGAGCTTCGTTTCGGCCTGCCAGGCGTTTGAGAAAGTGGGCATCCGCGGCTTTACCGCCGATTATGCCTACGACTACACCTGCATGGAAACGCTGCAGGGGCTTTCCGCTGCCGAGCTTACCACGACTGATGGGCGCAAGTGGCGCACTGCTTACAGCGACCCTGCCAGCACCGCACGGGTGGGTCTGGACGACACCGTGTGGCCGGGGGCGTTTGAGCGGATGGCGCAGTTCATTCAGGATACCCACCTCACGGCAGACGATCTTGCGTTGAATTACGACGATGTGACCGGGATGTTCCGGAACGGAGAAGTTGCCATGTACTTTGGCAGCTCTGCCGGTGTCAAGATGTTTCAGGATGAGGGCATCGACACGATCTTCCTGCCCTTCTTCAGCCAGAACGGCGAAAAGTGGATCATGACCACCCCGTATTTCCAGATCGCTCTGAACCGTGACCTCGAGCAGGACACCGCGCGCCGCGAAAAAGCCATGAAGGTGCTGAACGTCATGCTCTCCGAGGAGGCACAGAGCCGCATCGTTGCCGACGGGCAGGATGTGCTGAGCTACAGCCAGAATGTCCCTCTGCGCCTGACCGAGTACATGAAGGACGTGCGCGATGTGGTGGAAGAAAACCACATGTATATCCGCATCGCCTCCAACGATTTCTTTGCCGTCTCCAAGGACGTTGTCTCCAAAATGATCGCGGGCGAGTACACGGCACGGCAGGCTTATCGTGCGTTCAATGCCCGGCTTCTTGCCGAAGAAACGCCTGACGATGACGAGATCGTGCTGACCTCCGGGAAGAGCTATTCCAATGTCTTCCACGCAAACGGCGGCAGCGCCTCCTTCTCCGTTATGGCGAACACGCTGCGGGGCGTTTATGGCACCGATGTGCTGCTTGCCACCGCAAACAGCTTTACCGGCAGTGTGCTGCAGGCAGATTATAACAAGAAAATGGCCGCTTCCATGATCATGCCCAACGGTCTGATGTCCCGCCAGCGCACCATGACCGGCGCAGAGCTGAAGGAGACCGTCCGCGCCTTTGTGGAGGGCTGCAAGGGTGGGTTTGTACCCTTCAACCGCGGCTCTCTGCCGGTGGTCAGCGGCATTGCCGTGGAGGTCAAAGAGGCAAGCGGCAGCTATACCCTGACCGGCATCACCCGGAATGGACAGCCGCTGAAGGACGACGACACCGTTACCGTGACCTGTCTGGCAGCGGAAAAACAGATGGAAGCGCTGCTTGCGAGCGAGAGCGGCACGTCTTTGGACGGAGATACATGGGTAAAAAACAGATGGCGCGATTATGTCTCCGGCGGCGGCGCAGCGCTTGCAGAGCCTGAAAACTACATTACGTTGAGGTGAGCGGGATGGTAGACGAAAAGCACGAATCCAAACGAAACTGCCATCCCCGGCAAAAATGGCTCCCTGTTGCTGCCATCCTTCTTCTGATCTTTCTGGCAGTCGGTTTCAGTGTCCAGTACATCTCGTTTGTGTCCCAGACCATCTATCAGGAAAGCACCTCGCATCTGGAAGAGGTGCTGCATAAATCCAATAATATGCTGAAAGAGATGGTACGCAAGAACCTGACCTATCTGCATCTGTACAACGGCTTTCTGGAAAGTACCTCGGATGAAGCAGAGATTCAGGCATATATCGAGGCAGCGCAGCAGAGCACCGGATTTGCCGAATTCTACTTTCTTACCTATGACGGCAACTACATGACCGTGACCGGGAAAACGGGCTACCTTGGCCTGCAGACCAATCTGGACGAAAGGCTCGCTCACGATGAGGATGTCGTCGTGAACACGGCGCTGCCCGGCAAGCCCCAGATGCTGGCGTTCATCTGTCCCGAAACGCAGGGCAGCTACCGGGGCTTTGCCTACGATGCCGTTGCCATCACCTATTACAATGATGAGGTGCTGAGATTACTGGACAACTCTGCCTTTCAGGGCAATGCCAGCAACTATGTCATCTACCCGGATGGGCGGGTGGTCATCGACAATTCCGTAAACCGCACGGAAACGATCTACAACTTCGTTGCGATGCTGCGCGACCATTCCGACCTTTCCGAGGCGCAGATCCTTGATCTGTCCAATGCCTTTGCACAGGGCGACAGCGGAAACATGAAGTTAAAGCTGGGCGATACCAGTTATTATCTGGTCTACGAGGGCACGGCGGTCCAGAACTGGACGATGGTGGGGCTTGTCCCGGTCAGCATCGTCAACGCCAGTCTGGATCAACTGTGGTTCTATACGGTGCAGATCGTGGCGGGCATCGTCCTTGGCTTTGCGGTGCTGATCATCCTGTTGATCGCGCGCAGAAGCCATATCACCCTGCGCCGGAAGGACACCGAGATCCGGTACCGGGACGTGCTGTTCCAAAAACTCTCGCTGAACGTGGACGACGTGTTCCTGATGCTGGATGCCGAAACCTCCAAGGCGGATTACGTCAGCCCGAACATTGGCCGTCTGCTGGGCATCCCGTGGAGAAACGTCCGGCAGGATGTCCATGCTCTGGTGGCACTGTACCCGAAAGATGACCCGGACCGCGACAAGAATTTTCTGGAGGGGCTTCACCGCGGGGAACAGCGCGAGTGGGACGCGGCGTATCTGCATCAGGAGACAAAAGAGCTGCGCTGGTTCCACATTGTCGCCATGGGCAGCGAGGTGGCGGACAGAACCAAATATATCCTTGTCTTGTCGGACCGCACCGCCGACAGGCAGGTGAATCAGGCGCTTTCGGATGCCGTTGCAGCGGCCGAGACTGCCAACCGCGCCAAGAGCACCTTCCTTTCCAATATGTCCCACGACA
>OLSA01001680.1_pt1 | contig 17705 bp, 18 predicted proteins | sample 1672731 | NCBI WGS metagenome assembly OLSA01 (sample SAMEA3136718, study PRJEB25190) | human gut metagenome | biome: human gut; feature: human-associated habitat; material: faeces | place: Austria | collected 2013
TGGAAAAGGATATGATCATCACTATGCAATTCTTGGAGAAGGTCTTAGAGAAATGGCCATTGCGAGAAGTGAAAAGCTAGAGTTACATGCGTATAGTGATTATCCAGGAATGCATTTATATTCCGCAAACTGGCTGGAAAATAAAATGGGTAAAAAAGGACATTTGTATCCTGAAAGAAGTGCAGTCTGCTTTGAAGCAGAATATATGCCAAATGCAATCAATTATCCTGATGTAGAAGAAAAACCTGTTTTACGTGCTGGTGATATACAGAAACATGAGATTCAATATAGATTGAAGGTGAAATGATGCAATATACAGAACAAGAATTAGCTAGAATCGTAAATGAAAGAGATGAAGAAGAATTGTATGAACTTCATGAAAAGATCAAAGAAAGCAAGTATCGTTGTGAATATCATATTCAGACAGTTACTGGCCTGATGAATGATCCAAATGGATTTTCGTACTTTAATGGAAAATGGCATTTGTTTTATCAATGGTATCCATTTGCGGGATACCATGGAATGAAGCATTGGTATCATGTTGTGAGTGATGATCTGGTACACTGGAAAAACATTGGCCTTGGAATGAAACCGACATTGAATTATGACAATTACGGCTGTTTTTCTGGCAGTGGATTTGTAAAGAATGAATTTTTATATCTAGTCTATACAGGAAATCATAAAGAAGAGGATGGTTCAATCATCCAATATCAGATGATTGCGGCAATTGATGAAGAAAATCATCTGACAAAATTAAAACGCCCAATTATTCAGCCTCAGCAGGGATATACCGACGAACATCAAAGAGATCCAAAGATTTTCTTTGAAAATGGTACATATTACATTCTGATGGGTGCACAGAATGAAGAAAAGCAAGGTAAGATGCTGATCTATAAATCTTCACAGATTGCAACGGGATGGACTTTTGTATCTGAATTGAAGGTCAAAGGATATGATTCTTTTGGCTTTATGGTGGAATGTCCATGTATTCAAAAGATTGGTGATAAATGGCTGCTTTTATTTTCACCACAGGGTCTTAAAAAAGAAGAAGAGGCATTTTTGAATGCGTATTCGAATGTTTATTTTGTCGGAGATCTGGATTTAGAGACAATGACATTTACACCAGATGGACCAATGAAAGAATTAGACAAAGGATTTGATTTCTATGCATCACAGACAGCATTTCAAGCAGAGCAGAATGATAAGGCAATCCTGGAAGGATGGTTTGGATGCTCTGATTATTCCTACCCTGTAACGGAAAGTGAAGGATGGGCTGGCTTGCAGACACTTGCACGTGAATTAACAATTGAAGATGGAAAACTCATTCAGCGTCCAGTCATAGCATTAGAAACAATCAAAGATGTACTTGTATTTGATGCAGAAAATGGTGTTGTAACAAAGGATGACATGCGTCGTAGAATGCTTGATGCATGTGTGATTCATTTAGACAATCCTGGCAATAATAATGTTGGTTTGAATTTATTCGCAACAGATTTGAAAAAGGGATTTGAGATTTCTTATGATGCACGGAAAAAAACATTCCTGATTTCTAGAGAAGCACTTGTGAATCAGATGAATACAGATTTTGGTACAGAAAGAAAGATTACATTAGATGCATTGAAAACATTAGATATCTTTGTCGATCACAGTGCAGTTGAAATATTCATCAATGATGGTGAAACAGTTATGTCCAGCAGAATTTTCCCGACAAAGGAAGAGCATAAGATTCGTATGTCTGGAAAAGATATCAATCTTAAGATCTGGACTATCAAACCAGCAGTAGAAGATGATTTTGTAGTATTTGAAAAAGGAGATGACGATGGAGAATAGAATTAATCATTGCGTTGAATGCATTCGAAATTTAACTGACCGTAAACCTGAAATTGGAATTACTTTAGGATCTGGTCTGGGAGATTTTGTGGAACAGTTAACAGACAAAGAAGAAATTCCTTTTTCCAGTATTGAAGGTTTTCCAACACCGACAGTAAAAGGACATGAAGGAAAACTGATCTTTGGTACATACAATGGTGTAGAAGTTGTTGTACTGGATGGCAGAGTTCATTACTATGAAGGATATTCTCAGCAGGAAACAGTGATTCCGGTACGTGTATTAAAGAGAATTGGTGTACATACATTAATTCTTTCCAATGCATGTGGTGGAGTAAACTATGACTTTAAGCCAGGAGATCTCATGTTGATTGATGATCATATCAATATGTCTGGATCCAATCCACTCATTGGTAAAAACCTGGATTCCTTTGGGGAAAGATTCCCAGATATGTCAGAAGTGTATTCTAAAAAACTATGGCAGACACTGCAGGAAAAGGCACATAACGAAGGAATTGAAACGAAACATGGCGTATATATGATGTATTCTGGTCCTTCTTTTGAAACACCTGCAGAAATTCGTGCATTCCGTATCTTAGGTGCGGATGCGGTTGGTATGTCTACTGTACCAGAAGCCATAGCAGCTCGACACGCAGGAATGAATGTTATGGGTATTTCTGTTATTACAAATATGGCTGCAGGAATGCTGGATCAGAAACTGACACATGAAGAAGTATTAGAAACTGCAGAGATCGTTAGAAAACCATTCGCTAGATTAATTGCGCTGGCAATTGAATCCATTCAAGAGAATCAATAAGAAAAAAGTAGGGTTGTTATGCAACTCTACTTTCTTTATCTGATAAGTATACAAATGCCAGGAAGCCTGGACCAACATGGCATCCAATCACAGGACCTAATTCCTGAATGGAAATGGAAGCATCTGGGTATTTTTCTTTGAGTAAGCCAGCGAGCTTTTCAGCTTCTTCTAAATCATCTGAATGACCAACAATGAACTCTTTTGCATTGGCTGGATCTAAATCATGATCGATTTCGGCAATCATTTCTTTGATTGCTTTTTTCTTTCCACGAATTTTAGCGTGCGCAACAAGTTTTCCTTCATCATCAATATGGATGAGCGGCTTGATCGATAGAAGGGAGCCAATCATTGCGGAAGCATTGGAAAGTCTTCCACCACGTCTCAACCATTCTAGATCATCGACTAAGAAACGATGAGAAATTCTAAACTTGTTATTTTCAATCCAGGTATAAACTTCATCCATGGATTTTCCTTCATTTTTTAATGCAACTGCTTTTTTTAGAAGAAATGTCAGTCCCATCGTAACACATCTAGTATCAACAATGGCTAAATTGTTATCTGGAAATTCTTCCTGGATATCTTCATATGCACGCTGTGAATTGAAGTAGGAAGAGGATAATGCCTTATCCATATCTAAGAATAGAATATTTTTATTCTTTTCTAATAGTTCTTTAAAGAATTCATAATAAGCATACGCAGTAATCTGAGATGTTTTTGGCTGATGACCTTCACGCATTTCATGGAAGAGTGCATGTTTTGTTTCAGCTCTGCAATCATCAATATATACTTTTTCATTGACTTCAAATGTGTATGAAATCATAGGAATGTTGTTTTCTTCAAGCCATTCTCTATCTGCATCACATGTAGAAGCTGTAGCAATAATAAAATCTTCCATGGTACCCTCCTGAATCATATTTTATATTTTAACTGTAATGTATGATTAAACACAAGCAGTTTGTAGTTTTTCTCTAGCAACGGCAAGCATCAGCTTGATTCGATTTTCCTGGTTGACCTTTGTTGAAGAAGGGTCGTAATCGACTGCAGTGATATTTGCTTCTGGATATTTTTCACGAATCTTATTTGTTACGCCTTTACCGGCAATATGGTTCGGCAGACATCCAAATGGCTGCGCACAGATAATATTAGAATATCCATCTTCAATGAGTTCCACCATTTCCGCACATAGCAGCCATCCTTCACCCATTTTTACGCCAAGAGATAAAATGCCTTCTGGTTTTTTCATGAGCTGTTTAAATGGACCAGCACCATAGAAGCCAGCATCTTTCATTGCTTTTGCACATGCCTGTCCAACAGAATCTAATACATTTAACAGCTTTTCTGCCATAAATCCAAATGTCTGATTCATATTATATAGTTTGGCATCTAATGCAAAGTTTGCACAACAATAATTAATATACCCCATGATACCAGGCATATTGACTTCACATCCTTCTTTTTCCAGAAATTCCTGCAAGCCATTATTGCCAAGTGGAGAGAACTTCACAAAAATTTCTCCAACAACACCAACTTTAACTTTCTTTTCTGATTTTCGTTCAATTTTTTTTGCATCGTTAGCAATTTTCACAAAATTCTTTTTCATCGCATGAATAGAGTAGTTTTTATTTTCATGCATCCATACATCAATTTCATGGATCCATTGATTACACCATGCTTCAGTTTGTCCTGGATGTACTTCATAGGGAATGATCTGGTTTCTTAATGCGGCAATTTCATCTCCATAGAATGCACACGCAATTAGTTTTCTGACTAAAGTTAATGTTAGTGGTAAAGAAGATGATGATTCTAAGCCTGTTGGATTGATAGAAGCAACAGGAATATAGCCATATCCAGCTTTTACCAAAGCTTTTCTTAACAGTTTGATGTAATTGGATGCTCTGCATCCGCCACCAGACTGAGAAATCAGTAATGCGGTATGATGGAGATCATATTTACCACTGTTTAATGCATCAATGAATTGACCAATGATGAGAAGTGCAGGGTAGCATGTATCGTTATGTACATATTTCAAACCTAGCTGTGCAACTTCACTGCCACTGTTATTGAGTACTTCACAATGAATACCTTCAGAGTCCATTGCTTTTTGAATGCATTGAAACTGTAATGGTGCCATATTTGGGAAAAGGATCGTATAATCCTTTAACATATCTTTTGTGAAATTTGGAGTTAAATATTCCATGGATTTATACCTCCTCTTCTCTTTCCTTTAATGCCGCAAATAAGGAACGGATACGAATGTTGACCGCACCTAGATTTGTAATCTCATCGATTTTTAACTGTGTATAGAGTTTGTTTCCTTCGTGCAGGATTTCACGCGTTTCATCAGTTGTAATTGCATCTAAGCCACACCCAAAGGATACAAGCTGTACAAGATTCATATCATTCTGTGTCGTGCAGTATTTTGCTGCAGCGTACAGTCTAGCGTGATATGTCCATTGATTTAATACATTTGTATGAAATGGCTTGATCAAATCAGAAATAGAATCCTCTGTAATCACACAGGCATTCTGTTTTATGATCAGCTTATCAATACCATGATTGACTTCAGGATCAATGTGATATGGTCTGCCTGCCAGGACAATAATTCTCTTTCCTTGCTTTCTTGCTTCTTTGATCATTTCTTTTGCTTTGTTTCTATCCATCATATGTGCTTCATATTCTGCATATGCCAGTTTGATTGCATTAGAAATCAGTTTTTTATCATTGATATGGAATGTTTCTTTCACGTAAGAAATAAATTTCTTTTCAAATGTTTTTCGATTGGAAATATCAATGAATGGATCTAAGAATGTTGTATGTTTGAGTACAAGCATATTATCTTTCAGAGTTTCTGGATAGTATGCAACGATTGGACAGTTATAGTGATTCTCTCCTTTATGTTCATCTACGTTATATGACAAACATGGATAGAAGATATAATCCACATTCTGCTGTATGAGCCATTCCATATGTCCATGTGTCAGTTTAGCTGGATAGCATGCGGTGTCACTTGGAATTGTACCTTGTCCACTTTGATACATTGCACGTGTACTGAAAGGGGAGACAACTACTGAATAGCCCAATGATGAAAATAATGTATGCCAGAATGGCAGTAATTCATATATGTTCAGTACCATTGGGATACCAATCGTTCCTCTTGTGCCATTTGTCTTTTTGTTTCTATATGCATCTAATGCTTTTAACTTATACGCATACAGGTTGAAACAATCATCACTTGCTTTTCCAGTGACTGGTTTTTCGCATCTGTTGCCAGAAATAAATTTTTTCCCATCGTGGAACGTATTGATTGTCAATTGACAATGATTTCCACAGCCTTGACATTGAATCGACTGTGTCTTGATAGTAAAGGCTTCTAATTCTTCTTTGGATAACATACTGGAAAGGGTACCTTGCTTTGTATGCGCCTTGCCATACAGCGCAGCACCATATGCACCCATGAGCCCTGCGATATCCGGACGAATGACATCAACACCCATTTCTAATTCAAATGCGCGTAATACTGCTTCGTTATAGAATGTTCCACCTTGTACAACAATATTTTTTCCTAACTGTTCTGGTGAAGAACAGCGAATGACTTTATATAAGGCATTTTTTACAACAGAAATTGCTAGACCAGCAGAAATACAGTCAACAGTAGCGCCATCTTTCTGTGCCTGTTTGACAGAAGAATTCATAAATACCGTACAGCGGGATCCTAGATCGACTGGATTTTTGGCGAAGAGTGCCATCTTTGCAAAATCTTCTACTTTATAGCCTAAAGCCTGTGCGAATGTCTGCAGAAAAGAACCACATCCACTTGAACAAGCTTCATTTAAGAAAATATCTGAAATCGCACCATCTTCAATCTTGAAACACTTCATATCCTGTCCGCCAATATCGATAATAAAATCTACGTCTGGACGGAAATGTCTGGCAGCAGTAAAGTGCGCAACGGTTTCTACAAGTCCAAAATCACAATGTAAAGCATGCTTCATGAGCTCTTCTCCATAGCCAGTTGCAGTTAAAGAAGCAACTTTCATATTTGGATGTTGTGCATATAGTTTTTGTAGTGTTTGAATAACGAGTGGCAATGGCTGACCATCATTAGAACGATAATCAGTAAATAATAGATTTGCATCATCATCAATCACCGCAATCTTGATCGTTGTAGAACCGGAATCAATTCCAATGTGTACGGGACCTGTCTGATCCGTAAAAGGAATTCTGCCAACAGATGCTTTTGCATGACGGTTTCTAAATTTCCAGTATGCATCACGATCTTTAAATAATGGCGGCAGGGATGCAAATTCTTGTGTATTTGCATATTGATCTAAAGAAGCGATGACTTGCGATACATCAAATGCCTGATCTGCGTAATAGGCTGCACCAAGCGCAACGAATAACAATGAATTGTCAGGACATGTGCCTTGTACATGTAATGTGCGATCAAAGCTGTCCCTTAAACATTTTGAAAATGTTAATGGACCACCAAGATACAGGATATTTCCTCTGATTGGTCTACCTTGTGCTAAACCAGCAATGGTTTGATTGACAACTGCCTGGTAAATGGACGCGGCAATATCACTTGCTTTAGCACCTTGGTTAATGAGTGGCTGCACATCACTTTTCGCAAATACACCACATCGAGAAGCAATTGTATACGTTCTTTCTGCTTTTAAAGCTTCCTGATCCATTTCATTTGGCGTAAGTTTTAACAGTGTTGCCATCTGATCAATAAATGCACCTGTACCGCCTGCACAGGATCCATTCATACGAACTTCGACACCATTTGTTAAAAAGAGAATCTTTGCATCTTCTCCGCCAAGTTCAATAATGACATCTGTGTCAGGTTCACATCGTTTTGCGGCAACTCTTTCCGCATAGACTTCCTGTACAAAAGGGACAGCGCAAGAATCTGCCAATCCCATTCCTGCACTTCCTGATATCGCAAGAATTGTCTTTTCATTATGCAGGAATTTATCATTGATCTTTGTTAAAAGTGCTTTTGTTTTTTCAATGATGTGGCTATAGTGTCGATCGTAAGAAGAATATAATATTTGATCATTTTCATCTAGAACAACACATTTGATAGTCGTAGAACCGATATCTAATCCAACTCTCATGACATTCCTCCTGTTAAAAAACGTACCTATTTTAATGAAAATACTTTCTTTTATCAACGGAAATGTTTCTGAAATTTGACATTCAAAGTACATTGTATTTATGAAAATAAGATGAAATATATATTGAAGACTGCTATCATAGATGCATTAGAAAGAAGAGGGATACACTATGAGGGCACCTTACCGTTATGACTATGTAGGAAGTTTTTTAAGACCAGAAGCTTTGAAAGAAGCTAGAAGCAAATTTGAAAATGGAATCATTGATGCTGCAGCTTTAAAAAAAGTTGAAGATGCATGTATTACAGATCTTGTGAAGAAGCAGAAACAGGCAGGCTATCATTTTATTACAGATGGAGAATTCAGAAGAACATGGTGGCATATGGATTTTTTCTGGGGACTCAATGGAATTGAAAAAGTTGATACAAAAGATGGTTTACATTTCCATGGAGAAACAACAAAGAATCAAAGTGCAAAGATTGTTTCTAAGATTTCTGGAACAAATCATCCTTTTGTTGAAGACTTCAAATTTGTAAAACAGTTTGAAGAAGAAGGTATTGAAGTAAAGCAGACAATCCCTGCACCTACACAATTACTTGCACAGCTAAGACTTCCTGAATTCAAAGCTGAAAATGATGCAGTATATCCAGACCAGGATGATCTAAAAAATGATATTGTCAAAGCATATGGTGAAGTCATTGATGAATTATATGAAGCTGGATGTAGAAATCTACAGTTAGATGACTGTACATGGACATTATATGCAGATCCTGATATGTGGAAAACATTTGGTTTAACGGAAGAAAAGCTGAAAGAAATCTGTGAAGAAGGTGTTGCTTTAAATAATGCTGTTCTTGCATACAAGAAAGAGGATATGGTTATCAATACACATGTATGTCGTGGAAATTTCCATTCTACATATGCAAATGTTGGACCATATGATCCAGTTGCTCCATACTTATTTGCAAAAGAAAATGTGGATGCATTCTATCTGGAATATGACAGTGATAGAGCAGGTGGTTTTGAACCATTGAAGTTTGTTCCAGATAATAAGAAAGTTGTTTTAGGCTTGATTACAAGTAAAACAGGGGAATTAGAAGATGCTGATGCAGTGATTCGTCGTATTCATCAGGCTGCACTCTATCATCCATTAGAGAATCTGTGTTTATCTCCACAATGTGGATTTGCTTCTACAGAAGAAGGAAATAAATTAACAGAACAAGAGCAGTGGTCTAAACTTGCATTGATCAAGGAAATTGCTGAGAAAGTATGGAAGGATTGTTGAAATGAATCGTACAGAAAGAAATCATCTTTTGAAAGAATGGATCTTTAAAAGATCTGCCTATAGTATGGCACTGGCAATCATTGATATTGATAAGCAGACCGTTGCTCCAGGTGGTGGAAATGCATATCGTGATGAAAGAGCTGCTTTTTTAGCTGGGGAATTGTTTTCTATTGAAACGGATGAAAGTATGCTTCCTGTTTTAGAAGAAATGCAGAATGATGAAGAGGAAGAAGCATATTTAAGAAGAGCTGCCTTTCTTTATCAAAAGGAAATGCGTAAAACACTTTGTATTCCTAAAGATGAATTTGTTGCTTTAGAAGAATTGAAGAGTGTATCTTATACAAAATGGCTGGAAGCAAAAAGGAATAATGATTATACAATCTTTGAACCATATTTGAAGAAAATCATTGAAGCAAAAAAGAAAGTCTATGCTTATAGAAATGATACAAAAGATCTGTATGATCAAATGCTGGATGATTTTGAACCAGGTATGAACCAGGAAAAGTATGATGTATTCTTTAATGCACTGAAAGAAAAGCTTGTTCCTTTGATTCAAAAGGTAACAGAAGCAAAGCAGATTGATGATCATTTCTTATTTGAAGAATATCCTGTAGAAGAGCAGAAGAAGTTCATGGATCATCTTTTACAATATCTTCACTTTGATCCACAATGGGGATATCAGAATGAAACAGAACATCCATTTACATCATGGACTTGTGAGAATGACTGTCGTACAACAACGAAATATCTTGTAGATAATGTAATGTCTGCAATCTTTTCTACTGTACATGAAGTAGGTCATGCTTACTATGAACATGATTGTGATCCTAGATTTGATGGAATGATTCTTTCTGATGGTATTTCTAGCGGAATGCATGAATCTCAAAGCAGACTTTGTGAAAATTATTTAGGAAGAAGAAAGTCTTTCTGGGAATATAATTATCCATATCTTCAAAAACAGTTTCCACAGCAGCTGAAAGATATTTCTTTAGATACATTTATGAAAGCAGTGAATGTCTCTAGACCATCTCTTGTACGTACAGAAGCTGATGAATTGACATATCCAATGCATATTCTTGTGCGCTATGAAATTGAAAAGGGTCTGTTTAATGGTTCTATCAGTGTAGAAGGACTGGATCAAACATGGGCAGATATGTATGAGAAGTATTTAGGTGTGCGACCTGTGAATGCAAGTGAAGGTATTTTACAGGATGTACACTGGTCCTGTGGAGAATTTGGGTATTTTCCAACCTATGCACTAGGTTCTGCATTTGCTGCACAGTTTGTTAAGAAAATGCAGGAAGAAATAGCCGTAGATGACTTGTTAAGTAATAATCACTATGATACAGTCATAGAATGGTTGAAGAAGAATATTCATCAATATGGCTGTATGTATGATGCGGATGAAATCATGCAGAAGGCAACAGGTGCATCTTTTGATGTGAATGTGTATATTGAATATTTAACAAGGAAATATACGGAGTTGTACGATTTATGAAGGAACTAGTTGAAAGAATTAAAGCGGATGGGCAGATATTAGATGGAAATATCCTGAAAGTAGATGGATTTTTAAACCATCAGATTGATATTCATTTAATGAAGCAGATTGGGCAGGAATTCTATCGCTTATATAAAGATGAAAATATCACGAAGATATTAACAATTGAAGCAAGTGGCATCGCAATTGCATCTTTTGTTGCAGATGCATTTGATGTTCCGCTCTTATTTGCGAAAAAGTCACAGTCTACAAATCTTGGATCGGATGTATATACATCCAAAGTGTATTCTTATACGCATAATCGTGAATATACAATTACAGTATCTAAGAAATATATGCATGAAAATGACCGTTTCTTGATTATTGATGACTTTATGGCAAATGGATTAGCAATGCAGGGATTGATTGATGTTGTAAAACAGGCAAATGCAGAAGTTGCAGGTGTTGGTATCTGTATTGAAAAGAGCTACCAGGATGGTGGTAAACTGACACGCAGCAAAGGAATTCGTGTTGAATCATTGGCAAAGATCAAATCCATGGAAAATGGCGTAATTGAATTTGAAGAAGAGTAACCAGATGAAAATCATCTGGTTATTTTTTTGATTAAATGTATATTTCATGAAAAAACTATTGACGTACAGTGTTAGTTTCACTAAACTAACTATGTGTTAGATAATACTAACCATAGATGGAGGCAGTATATGTTACCTTTAACATTTGCAGAAATTGGAACAGAAGTAACAATTCAGTTAGTAAAAGGAAAACCTGAAACAAAGAAACATCTGGAAGATCTTGGATTTGTGACAGGTGGAAAGATTCAAATCGTTTCTAAAAACGGTGGCAATCTGATTGTGAACGTGAAAGAAACAAGACTTGGTCTAGACCAGTCTATGGCTAGTAAGATCATGATCTAGTGGAAAGGGGATACACATGACATTAAAAGAAGCAAAAGTAAAATCCACTGTGAAAGTTGTAAAACTCCATGGCGAAGGAGCAGTGAAAAGAAGAATCATGGATATGGGCATCACAAAGGGTGTTGAAATCTATGTTAGAAAAGTTGCTCCACTAGGAGATCCAGTAGAAGTAACTGTACGAAACTATGAATTATCTCTTCGTAAAGATGATGCACAGTTGATTGAAGTTGAACTTGTAAAGTAAGAAAAGGGGAACGACATGTCAGAAATTAGAATTGCTTTGGCAGGAAATCCAAACTGCGGTAAAACGACATTGTTTAATGCATTAACTGGTTCCAACCAGTATGTTGGTAACTGGCCAGGCGTAACAGTTGAAAAGAAGGAAGGTAAGCTGAAGGGACATGCAGATGTCACAATTCAAGACTTGCCAGGTATTTACTCACTTTCTCCATACACATTGGAAGAAGTTGTATCTAGAAATTATCTTGTTGGTGACAAGCCAGATGTTATTTTAAATATCATTGATGGTACAAACCTTGAAAGAAACCTGTATCTGACAACACAGTTAGCAGAAACAGGAATTCCAATGGTTATTGCCATGAATATGATGGATCTTGTAAAAAAAGCTGGGGATGATATCAACATTGCTGAATTAAGCAAACGTCTTGGATGCAAGATCGTTGAAATCTCTGCTTTAAAGGGACAGGGAATCAAGAAGGCTGCTGAAGAAGCAATCTTAGCTGCTAAAACAAAATCTCTTCCTTCACCAATGACATATACAAAGGATGTTGAAGGTGCATTAACTTCTATTGAATCTTATGCAGATTTAACTGATGCTCAGAAGAGATGGTACGCAGTCAAGCTTTTTGAAAAGGATGAGAAGGTTCTTGAAGATATAAAGCTGACAGAGGATGTTCAGAATTCTATTGCTTCTGTCATCAGTAAAGTTGAAGATAAAGAAGATGATGATTCTGAAGCAATCATTACAAATGAACGTTATGAATATATCGCAACATTATTAAAAAATGTCTATGTAAAGAAGAATGCTGGAAAGTTATCTATCTCTGATAAGATCGATAAGATCGTAACAAATAGATGGCTTGCACTTCCAATCTTTGCGGCAGTCATGTTCTTTATCTACTGGGTAGCAGTCGCTACACTTGGTACAGTTGTTACTGACTGGACAAATGACGTCTTGTTTGGTGAATGGATCCAGCCTGCAGTACAGGGGCTACTAGAAAGTGCTGGTGCAGCTGATTGGGTCGTATCTCTTGTTGTAGATGGTATTATCGGTGGTATTGCAGCGCCTGTTGGCTTTGCTCCTCAGATGGCAATTGTATTCTTCTTCCTTTCTGTTCTGGAAGATTGTGGATACATGGCACGTGTTGCATTTATCATGGATAGAATCTTTAGAAAGTTTGGTCTTTCTGGTAAATCCTTTATTCCATTTATGATTTCACAGGGTTGTGGTGTTCCAGGTATCATGGCTACACGTACAATTGAAAATGAAAAAGATCGTCGTATGACAATGATTACAACAACAACGATTCCTTGCGGTGCAAAACTTCCAGTCATCGCAATGATTGCAGGTTACCTGCTTGGAGAAGGTACATGGTGGTTTGCTCCAGTGATCTATCTATCTTCAATTGCACTTGTTATTGTAATGTGTGTTATCTTAAAGAAGACAAAGATGTTCGCTGGTGATCCTTCCCCATTTGTTATGGAACTTCCAGCATATCATATTCCTTCTGTTAAAGGTGTATTGCTTCACGTTTGGGAAAGAGTATGGGCATTCTTGAAGAAGGCTGGTACAATCTTGTTCCTATGTTGTGCAGTAATGTGGTTCCTTGGTTCCTTTGGTATCCAGGATGGTACATTTGGACTTGTTGATACTGAATATTGCTTCCTCGCTTCTATTGGTAATGCAATTGCATGGATTTTCAAGCCACTTGGTTTTGGTACATGGCAGGCAGTTGCTTCTAGTTTGTCTGGTTTCGTTGCTAAGGAAGGTATTGTTTCTACAATGGGTGTATTGAGTGGTCTTGGTGAAGTTGAAGAATATGAAATTTCAATGCATCAGCAGTTTGCATCATTCTTCCCAACAAGTATTGCGGCAATTTCTTTCCTTGTATTCAATATCTATGATTCACCATGTTTAGCAGCAATTTCTTCTACAGCGAAGGAAATGAATGATAAGAGATGGTTCTGGTTCTCTATTGCATTCCAGAATATCAACGCATACGCAGTTACATTAATGGTATATCAGTTTGGTGGATTGATCACAGGTGAACTTGCATTCGGTATTGGTACAATTGCGGCAATTATCGTTCTTGCGGTATATCTCTATCTCTTATTTAGACCAGATCCAAACAAGAGAAAAGCAGTTGTTGAACAAGCTGCGTAGGTTAGGTGTATGCAGCGTCGTTGCTTAAGTGAAGCGAAAAAGAAGTATCTTGTAAAAATGGTGGAAATGGATCCTGAAGGAAAAGGGATTCGTTCCATCAAGATTGCAAAGGAATTAGATGTTACCCGTCCTTCTGTACATGCGATGCTGACAAGACTGTCCGATGATGGTTTATTAGTCAAAGAACATTACGGAATCGTATATCTCACACCAGAAGGTTTGGCGACAGGTAAAAAAATCATTGCTTCCTACAACCATAACAGTTAATTCTGTTATGGTTTTTCTGAATTTTAAAAGTTAGTTGAAACTAACAATAAAACGTATTACATTCATAGATAAGTTATGAAATTTAAAAGGAACTGATATGAAAAACGAAGAATATAAAAAACTATCTATTGATGAATTTACAAAAGCTGCAGAAAGATATGAAAGTAATCATGCGGGAATTTATGAGATGTGTAAAAAAGATTATCCAGAAATTCTTGAAGAATTGGAGAAAGAACCATTTCAAGATTTATTGGATGCGGGATGTGGCCCGGCACCAATGATTTCTTTATTGTCAGAAAAATATCCAGAACGGCACTATACGGGTCTAGATTTAACACCAGCAATGATTGCACAGGCACAAAAGAAAAACATTCCAAATGCAACGTTTGTTGTAGGGGATTGTGAGAACTTTCCTTTTGAAAGTAATTGTTTTGATGCAATTATCTGTTCGATGAGTTTTCATCATTATCCATCTCCACAGGCATTTTTCAATAGTGTGAAACGATGTCTGCGTTCAAATGGAAGGTTGATTTTAAGAGATGTGACCAGTGACAATAAGGCATTGATATGGCTGATGAATACATTAGAAATGCCTCTAGCAAATCTATTTGGTCATGGAGATGTTCGTGTTCCTACAAGAGAATTGATTTCTGAATGTTGTGAAAAATCTGGATTGAAACTCGAAAAATTTGAAATTCGTAAAGGGATGCGATTGCATTGTGTTGTTAGAAAAACAGATAGAAAAGGATGACAGGGAATGAAAGAAAAAGTCAGCGTAACAGGTGTAGCGGAAACAATGATACATACCTTATATGCAAGGGCAAAAGAAACAAGGAAACCTGACCATAAAATTAGAGATGATATTGCGGTTGAACTTGTGGAAAAGATAGACTATGACTTTTCTAAAGCTGACCAAGATATGGTTATGTATTCTGGTGTTATCGCTAGAACAATAGTATTGGATCAAATGGTCAGACAATATTTAGAGAATCATAAAAACACAATTGTTATCAATATTGCATGTGGACTAGATACAAGGTGTTATCGAATGCAAGGAAAATACTTACGTTGGTACAATGTTGATTTACCAGAAACGATGAACGTAAGAAGCAGGTTTCTGAGTGAAACAGGTCCAGTTTATCAAATTGCAAAATCTGCAATGGATGAAACGTATGTGGATGAGATTACTTTTCACAATGAAGATGTTTTAGTCATTATTGAAGGATTAACAATGTATTTGAAGGAAGATGATGTGAAAAAAATGTTTTCAATCATTGATCAATCCTTTCAAAATGTAACAGTTATGGTAGAAACGATGTCTCCATTTGTTGTGAAACACGTAAAGGAAAAATCGATTGCAGGTAGCAATGCAAAATTCACATGGGGCATAAAAAATGGGAAGCAGCTGCAGAATTTATTGTCTGATTTTACATTTCAAAATGAAGTCAGTTTAGTGGAAGGAATGAAAGAATTGCATCCTATGTATCGTGTGATTGGTAAGATTCCAGCTGTGCGAAATATATCAAATAAAATAATAGTTTTGAAAACAACAGAAAGGAATTGAAATAACGTATGGAAGTATTTCTTGGTATATTGATTCCGTTTGCTGGAACAACACTTGGTGCAGCTTGTGTACTCTTTATGAAGAATACGCTTGGTGTATCTATACATCGTGCCCTTGCTGGATTTGCGGCAGGTGTTATGGTAGCTGCATCTATTTGGAGTTTATTGATTCCATCGATTGAACAATCAGAACATTTAGGAATTTTTTCTTTTCTGCCGGCATTTGTCGGTTTTTGGATTGGTGTTCTGTTTCTGCTTGCATTAGATGATCTGATTCCTCATCTTCATGTAGGAAGTAATGAAGCTGAAGGATTAAAAAGTAAACTGAATCGTACAACGATGATGGTGCTGGCAGTGACGTTACATAATATTCCTGAAGGAATGGCAGTGGGTGTTATGTATGCTGGATTTCTTGCGGGAAATACACAAATTACAGCAGCGAGTGCACTTGCCTGCCGCAGGAGCGCTTACACTTGCGGCCGGTATAGCAATTCAGAATTTTCCAGAAGGAGCAATTATATCAATGCCGTTGAAAGCTGAAGGCGTAAGCAAAGGAAAAGCATTTTTGGGTGGTGTTCTTTCAGGTGTTGTGGAGCCAATTGGTGCAGTATTGACAATATTGATTTCACAGCGAATTATACCGTTGCTGCCGTATCTGTTGAGTTTTGCTGCCGGGGCAATGTTGTATGTAGTTGTTGAAGAATTGATACCTGAAATGTCACAAGGAAAACATTCTAATATTGGTGCAGTTTTCTTTGCGGTTGGGTTTAGTTTAATGATGGTTTTGGATGTAGCACTTGGCTGATGATAGATGAAAGGAATCTACAACATTTTGAAGTATATACAGATGAATCATATGGCTCATACTGGAAATGCAGAAAAGATTCAAAATATGTTTGGCATTTCAATCTGCAAGAAAACATCCAGAGGAATGTTTTAAATGCGTTTGAAATATGAAAAAGAGGTAAAAGCTAGAGAACAGGCAGTCGGCTGGAGAATTTAGATATTTTTTTGGAAGCATCTCATCACAAAAATAAAAACCATTATGTTATTCTTTTTCTATGTGAAGAAAACATAAGGAGAAAGTTATGGAAAACATGAAACTAAACAACGGATACATGATTCCTGAAATTGGTTACGGAACATGGCAGTCACCAGACAGTGAAGTTACTGTCAATGGTGTAAAGGCTGCAATTGCCTGCGGATACCGTCATATTGATACTGCTGCAGCATATAAAAATGAAGAAAGTGTTGGAGAAGGAATCAAAGAAAGCGGCATTGCTAGAAAAGATTTATTTGTGACAAGCAAAGTATGGAATACACAGCGTGGATATGAAAAAACAATTGCGGCATTTGAAAAGACATTGTCTGATCTGGATTTGGATTATCTAGATCTATATTTGATTCACTGGCCTGCTTCTAAAAAAGACTATGAAAACTGGGAAGAAATCAATCTTGAAACTTGGAGAGCAATGACAGATCTTTATAAGGCTGGAAAAATCAAAGCCATTGGTGTTTCTAACTTTAAACCGCATCATCTAGAAGCATTAATGAAGACAGAAGTAAAGCCAATGGTAAATCAGATTGAATTCCATCCAGGCTTTATGCAGGAAGAAACAGTGAAATATTGTCGTGAGAATGGAATCCTTGTGGAAGCATGGTCACCTCTTGGAACTGGCAGAATGCTGACAAATCCAGATTTGCAGGAAATTGCATCACATTATGGAAAATCCGTAGCACAGATTTGCATTCGCTGGTGCATTCAGCATGATGTCCTGCCTCTTCCAAAGTCAGTAACACCATCAAGAATTGAAGAAAACAGTAATGTATTTGATTTTGAAATCAATGCAGAAGATATGCAGAGAATCGATGCATTGGAGAATTTTGGCGGTTCTGGTCTGGATCCAGATGAAGTAGATTTCTAATAATATTGACGGTTTATGGATAACCGTCTTTTTTGGTGTGCCGGGCATGGCACTAATTCAGTCAGAGATAAACTGACCACGGGTCTTT
>OLSA01001681.1_pt1 | contig 17697 bp, 13 predicted proteins | sample 1672731 | NCBI WGS metagenome assembly OLSA01 (sample SAMEA3136718, study PRJEB25190) | human gut metagenome | biome: human gut; feature: human-associated habitat; material: faeces | place: Austria | collected 2013
TTGCGTTTTTCGTGTAGTTAAGTAGGTTTTGCAAATTCTTTTCGACAAACTCGAATACAATTCGTTTACTCGGAGGAAATCCCACAGAAAAGTTGGAAGAAGTCGCTCGCCCGAAATCGGGGCTTAAAACTGAAATCCCACAGAAAAGTTGGAAGGAATCGCTCGGTCGAAATGGGGCTTAAATTAAAAAATCCCACACAAAACTTGGAATAGCCTTGCGGTACCTCTCCTTGCCTGTCGGACGGAAAGGCGCTAAAATATGACGATGACACCGTTTATCCTCGGGCGTTTTGCGCTGCCACATTCACCGTTGAAAAAACTGTAACCTGTCCACCGCTTTTTGCAACTTACTGGGTGAGAGCTCTTAAAGGAGGCCGTCATGGAAGACGAAAGAATCATTGATCTATACTGGCAGCGAAGTCAGGAGGCCATCTCCCGTACCGATGAAAAGTACGGCAGGCTTTGCACGAAAATTTCTCTCAATATCCTATCCAACGCGCAGGACGCGGAAGAATGCGTGTCTGATACATATATGGCCCTATGGAACAGCATTCCCCCACAGCGGCCAACGTGTTTTCAGGCTTTTGCGGCAGCCATTGTCAGAAATCTCAGCCTGATGAAGTTGCGGGAGCAGTACGCCCGGAAACGCGGCGGCGGTGAGTTTGATCTTGTATTGGACGAGCTGAAGGACACCATCGCTTCCGGTGATTCCGTGGAAGCGGAATGCGAGAGGAAGGAGTTTGCCGCGGCGGTCAATCAATTTCTTTGCACACTCTCAGCAGACGACCGAAATATCTTTGTGTGCCGCTACTGGTTCTTTGCTTCCATAGCGGACATTGCCTTGAGGTTCAAGTGTTCACAAAGCAAAGTAAAAACCTCACTTTTCCGAACCAGGCAGAAATTACGGCTATATTTATCTAAGGAGGGATTGCTATGACATCGTTTGACTTTCTGTCCGGGTTCAACAATATTGATCCGAAGTTTATACTGGATGCCATCGACCTGATGCAGATGGTTGAGGCATCTGATGCCGAAAAGGAGATTATGAACATGGAAAACTATACGATTCACAAAAAGAGACCTGTCAGAAGATCGGTACTGGTGGCGGCGGCTGTCATAGCGCTTTTGTGCGCCATGTGCGTGGGGGCCTACGCGGTGAATCTGTTTGGTATCAGAGACGCTGTGATGGGCAGCCAGATCGTTTCCGACAACTATGTGAACGGTGAATATGCAGGCAAAAAGCTGGTTGACGGAATGACCATCAGCATGCAGGGCTGCATCGGCTCCCCCGAATACGAGGCCTCCCGCGAGTTCAACGCCTTCTTCAGCTCCTACGAAGCAAACGGTTATAACGGAGATGCGCTGCACCAGCCTCTGGGCGACTGGGGCGAAGCCCATCGAAGGGTCTACAACGGCCTTTACACGGAAACGCTGGTCAACAAGTTCCTTGAGATCAGTGGAAAATATGAGCTTACCCCGTGGGACGATCTATACGAAGGCTCCGGGTATACAAGCCTTTGTGAGATCATCGGCAGCGATGGCTTTTTGACAATGGAAAACCCGTCACGGAAGAGTATCCCTGAATATCGGGTATGGAACGACGGTTCCTTCTCCTTCGGGGATGATTGGCGTACGGGCGGCGAGGAGGAAAGCTTCTGCACCATCGCCATAAACCGTCGGGTAAAGGGAAGCATGAGCATCGACTGCCTTTCTCTGGATGATGCCCATGAATACCATGAATGGTCGTATACCACCGCGCGTGGCGTGACAGTGTCTGTTTACTCCGGCAACCATCAGTTCATTGTCCTTTACAACGGCGAGAACGCATTTATCAGCCTGGTTTCTCAGCCGGGTGACTCTCTCGGCGATGACGAGATCAAAGCATATGTGGAAAGCGTTGATCTCTCTGCGCTGGATAAAATCGGTCATATCAACCTGCCGGCATAAGCCCGCCCCGATTGCGACAAACTGCTGGACAACCACCAAGGGAGGGACGGAAGTCCCTCCCTTGGTGGTTACTGGTCTTAGGTGGATCACAGCTTGGTTTTTGGATGTCGGTCAGGCTGCCGGTGTTCTTGCCGGTGGAGTTCTTGGCCTCACGCACGGTCTTTTCGAGGTCGGGGTTGCCGGTCTGGTTCTTGGGATAAACAGTGACATCGTAGTTCCACGCCGCACCGTCGATGGTGGTCATGGGCAGGGACACGAGGAAAGGATTGCAGGTGGAAGTCACATTTTCAGGGACGCGAGTCTCTACAACGAGATACAACCCCCGCTCCATGTCGGATGCAGCGGCGTGGCCGGTGGCGTCGGTCTCTGTCATAACCACACCGCCGTTCTTCACAACCGTTTCCAGCGCATTTTTCACGGTGGTGGCATTGGCAGTCAGCGCGATGGACAGCTTGTTGTTCAGCATATCGCTGGTGAAGTAGTTGATACCGCCCTCAGTCTTGTGAGTGTCTGCGCCGGTCAGACCGATGGCAGACAGTACGGCATTAGAGCGTTCAGATCCATCGAAGCCATACAGCACACCCACCTGCCGCTGGCCGTCCACCAGTTCATTGTTCATGGTGATGTCGGCCACGCGGAGGTAAGTAAACTCCACACCTTGGATGGCATACTTTGCCAGCTTGTCCACGATGGCGTCATCATGTAGGCCGGTGGAAACGTAGGATTCCGCATCCCATGCGCCGTCTTTGCTGGCTGTGGTGATGTCGTACTTGTAGATGGAAAAAGATGCTTTCTTGCCGGGGTCGATGATCGGCTCTGCGAACGCTGTGGTGATGAGGCTCAATGCCATAATAGCGGCCATGAGCATGGCCAATACGCGATGGATCTTTTTCATTTGGTGTTCTCCTTCATTTCAAATTTTTTACAAAAATAAACACCTATGCAGAGCATAAGTGCTGCAAACATAATGGGTGCGATGAATCCGTTGCCGCCCGTGAAGGGCAGGGCAAATCCTGCATTGTTGCAGGCGGTGATGGTGATGTCGCGGTTATTGCCGTCCAGCGTTCCCGTGAACAGCGGCGCGGTCAACAGAGCATACCCCGCGGGAGCTTTTACTTCGGTGATACGATACTGCACACCGATCTTGAGGCCGTTCCACTTGGCGATGCCGGTCTTGTCGGTGGTCACTCTGCTGACCTCCGTCCATGTCTTGCCACCTGCGGAGGTTTCCAACAGCAGCTCCACACCAGCGAGAGGACTGCCGGTAACGTCCACCTTGCGGACGGTGATGCTGCCCTTGGCGGGTGCGTTCTCGCGGGTGACCTTGATATTGAGGTTTGCTGTGGTCAGTCTGAAATCGTATTTGGTCTCGTCCAGCACATAGCCGTCCACGGTGCTGATCTCCTGATAGAAGTATTTGCCAAGTCGCAGGCCGGAGAATGTCACCTTGCCGGTGACATCGGTCGTGCCATCCACGATCTTGCTGCCATCGGCGGCGAAAAGACGATACACCACACCGGCCAGCGGCTGTTTGGTTTCTGCGTCCACCTTCAAGACCTCAATGCTGCCTTTGACCGGCATATTCTCGCGAGTAACCTTCAGCACCTGCCCGTTTTGGTTCAGCACAGCGGAGTACGCCGTGGTATCCAAAACATATCCGTCCGGTGCTTTGAATTCCTTGTAGGTATAGCTGCCCAGTCGCAAACCGGAAAAGGTCAGCTTGCCGTTGGCATCCGTATAGCCCTCCGCGATCTGCTTGCTGGAAGTATCGTATAGGCGGAAGCCCGCGCCTTGCAGCGGTGTCTTGTGATCAGCGTCCACCTTGACGATCTCGATGCCGGCCTTGGCAGGCGTGTTGGTTCTCTTTTGTGTAATGTTCAGCGCGGTCGCCGTAATGGTGATCTGATACTTGGTGTTGTCCACTACATAACCGCTGGGCGCGCTGATCTCCTGATAGCTGTACTTGCCCTGCGGAAGATCCTTGAACACTGCCTTACCGTCTGCACCGGTGGTCATGTCAGCCACCTTTTTACCATTGGCATCAAATAGCCGATAGGTCACGCCTGCCAGTGCCTTGCCGGTTTCCGCGTCCACCTTATTGATGGTCAGGCTGCCTTTCTCCTCCACAATTTTGACCTTAAAATGAATGTACGCCCACACGGGGTCGGGCAATGAGGTCAGCGCGGCGCAAGCCTGATAATTGCTGCCGTTGCTGGGCTCCAGCAGCACAGCCTCCGTACCCTCCACATCCAGTGCGTAGCCGTAGTCGCTGCTGATATAACCGTTCAGCTGCGCTGCAGCGTCCTTTGTGGCCGTCACGGTCAGTACATTACGCCGCTGGCTGACGGTTACGCCGCTGATATTGGTCCGGAAGTAGTACTGCGACAGCACACCATTGGTATCGGTGGCTGTACCCACATACTGACTGCCGTCCCATGTCAGCGTAATGGCATTGGCGTCCGAAAGCTGATTGCGGTACTTCACCGCGAAGCTGGGGATCTTGCCGTGGTTCATAATGCGGTCAATAATGATGTTGTACGCCACCGCCACGTCGTCGCCCGCATAGTGGAACAGGTTGGCGCAGGTGGTATCATACAGGGTGTACGGATAGGTCGTACCGCGGTAGCCGCACACGAACTCCCAAATCACCGCCTGCGTCGCCAGCTGCGCGCAGTCCGGGTGCATATTGAAGCCGTAATTGCCGCCATAACCATAGGCCATGGCCAGCGTCACGGCATACCGCTGATTCCAGCTCAGGCTGCTCCAACTGGTGGAGGAGTAGCTCAGATCGCCGCTGGCAGAGCGAACGGATGGCTCCATGCAATAGGCAGGCACCGTTACGCCTGTATCATCTCTGGTAAAGTATTTCAGCTTTGTGCTGGTAAACGCGCCCCATTGCGGCACGGGCGTTTTGTCCTCATGGTAACGGTACTCGTTACCACCGCTGATCGTGCCTGTGACTGTGGCTGCGTGGGCGGTCACGATGGACAGACCCATGATTGCTACTAAAAGGCATACCAGCATCAACAGCTTAGGAATTGTTTTCTTCATGCTCGTCCTTTCTCCCAACGCAAAAGACCGGCAGCTCACGCTGTCGGTCTTTCGGTCGGGTATTCAGTTGGTTTATCCGTACAGCACCACCACGATGTATTCGTCCGATGCCGCATCGTAGCGGGCGGTGCAGTTGAACCGTGCATACGCGCTGACCGTTTCCGCGCCGTCCATGGCGGCGAGGCAGGCGAAGGTGGCGTCCACGTTACCCTTTACAGCGGCGGTCAGTGCCGCCTGTCCACCGTTCTCCGCCAGCCATGCCACGCTGTCCGCCGTACCGGGGAAGTAGCTGGAGTCGGCGGCGGTCATACTGGTGTCGATGGTCACGCCGTACTGCGCTCTTGCATACTCGTTGCCCGCCCGGACAGCCTCCGCGATGGAGTAGATGTTCCTGCTGGCGGCAGGCTTAGGCGCGGGTGCAGGTTCGGGCGTAGGAGCAGGTTCTTCCTCCTGTTTCTCTGCCGGATTCTGTGCAGGTGCCGGCGTGGGTGCGGGAGCAGGTTTATCCTCCGGCACAGGCGCGGGTGTCGCCGGCTCTTCCGGTGCAGCAGGCGGTGCCGTTTCAGCGGGTGCAGGCTGCTTTTCTGCGGCGTTATCCGCATTCTCCGCACCCGCCCGCTCAGGAGCGACGCTGCTCTCAGATGTATCGCCTCCATCTTCTGTTTGCGGCAGCAGGGATTCGGCCTCCGTGCGCTCCTCTTCGTTCTGCTCGGCCTGACTTGCTGCATAGGCAGAGACCTTGGTGTTGGACTCAGACGAATCCGAGACCGGTGCCGGCTGGACTGCGCAGCCTAGCAGACACACGGCACTCAAAATAAGTGAAACTAAACGCATTCTTTTTCTCCTCATGGGCGTTCTCTCCTTTACGTAAATATCGCAGCACTGTTTAATGTGCTTTGAAGATATTTACGACTGGAGCCTCGCCTTTTTCAACACTATGTACTGTTGTTTAGGTTTTGCGGTGATTGCATTTGCCGCTCGGGCGCGAAACGCTGCTCTGCCTACCACATATAAAACACCCTCTTCCTGTATGCGAAAGACCGCCGAGTTACCACCCGGCGGTCTTTACAATTTTGACTGTACCAAGTATAGCATATGGTGATTTACGGTGAAATCGCAAAACAGTGCCAATCCATTGCCATACCCTGCCGATACCGTGTCAGATCAGACATGCTGCTTGATAATTCTGGTGATGATCCCCAGTGCAACGCCGTGTTCCTCATCCAGGTGGGTAACGGCAAAGCTGACATCATCCTTTCGTCCGGGTCTGCGCCGATCATAACAGGAATGCGCTATGGCATTGGCACCGTTGCTAAGGCGGATATACACAACGCCCTTATGGATATGGGTGACCTTCCCGGCATATTTGCCCTGAATACGGCATTTCTGGAGATTGTCATTCTTGCTGTTGCCGGATACGCTTTTGATGTCGGCTTTAATTCTGATGTGCTCCGGCTCTGTGCGGTCAATCTCCAGCACGCGTACCAGAGCCTTGTCGCCCACAGCATAGCGGTCATGAGCATCGCCGATCCAGTCCCACGAAAGGTCGCGAGCCAGAATGGATGTCTCCACGCCAAACACTTCGACCCGGACGACCTGCTCCGCCACAGCGATCACACGGGCTTCTACCACGCGCCCGTCATAAATACGATACTGTCCGTCACTGTCCTTACCGAAATAGTAGATCTGCTGCTTCTTCAGCATGGCGTCTTTTCGGCTGGCAACAACGGTTCGGCTTTTGGCGTCGATGCCCTTGACCATAAGATCCACCTCTGCGCCCAGCATCTTATTGAGGATCTTCTGGTGTCGGAGGACCATCTCATTATAGTCAGCACCGTACATATCTGCCGGGAAGTCCAGCACCATCTCCTTCAGGGGGATCACAATGCGGAATCCCTTGTAGTCCACAATGGCAATGGTTTTCCCCGCCTCCGTTCTTTCAATGCCGCTCAGCATACCGGAGAGCATGCGCCGGGTGCGGTAGGCATTGTGGATCTCGTGCCAGATAATGTCCTCCATCTGCGCCTGCGTTTCCGCTTCGCCCCGGGCATCCAATGTCAAAATATCTCTCTGTTGGACAGCGGCAGGGGCAGGTTCAGCAGAGGCGGCAGCATCCTCAGTAGGCGGCGTAGCCTGCTTCTCCACCTCTACTATCTTTTTTGCAGCGGTTCGTTTGCGGACAGTGCGCTTCGGCTTTTCAGAGGGCTGGGGATCCTCCGGCACAGTCACCACTTCCGCAGGCTCGGCGAGAACATTCTCTGTAGGTACAGTATCCTCCTCAACAGGATCGGCTGCGGTTTCCGGCAAACACTCTTCTGTCACCGGCTGTTCTGCCGCTTCCTCGGGGACGACGGGAAGTGCCGGTACTTCCGGCATCACGGCAAGTTCTTCTGTTTTCTTTCTCGGCATATTACTTTCCTCCTTAGCTCACATTTTGGTTGACATGATGGAATCCTTATCGGTTTTTACAAACTCACTGCGCCTGTTCGGCACCTTCTTTGACTTAATTGGCTGCTCTGTTTGTTTCGGCGCGGGCGAAAACACAGGGCTTTTACGCCATTCCGGGATATGGGCGGAGGCCTTGCAGTCCCGCAGCTTCTTTGCCTCGTAGTGATTGGTATAGTCGTACTTATCTACCTGCAGCACCTTGTTGCCGCGTGCGATAACCAGCGCGCGGTTTACCGGCAGGCGCAGCACCTCATCCATAGTCAGTAGCTTGCGCTTGCCCACGCCGCTGGTTTCGCGGAACTCCGGCGTGTAGTTGCTGATACGCCATGTACCCAACTGCTTGGCCTTGCTGGAGACATGGACGCTGACCTCCCCGGTGCGGTCACTGAGGAATTTGGCAGTCAGCTCATCGGTGCAGCCCAGTGCAAGCTGATAGTCGCAGCAGCCCAATATCTCCTGCCATTGGTTGTAGGGATACCGGTTCTGCAAGCCCGCCAGATTCTGAAACACGCAGCTCATGCTGACGCCCCGCGAGCGGATCACACTGATCTTCCGGCTCAAGTCTGGAATAACGCCGCAGGCTGTCAACTCTTCGCCCAGCACATGAACGGGGACTGGCAGCCTGCGGTCGGCACAGTTTTTATCCGCGTAACGGATTAGCTTGATAAACGCGAAGGACAGAAACAGGGACGTAAGGAAATCAAAGGTGCTGTCCTGATCGGATGTGATGCAGAAATAGGCACAGGGCTGCTTGCCCGGCAGCTCCATGGCAATTTCATCATGGCTGGTGATCTGGCAGATGGGCCGATTCTGAAACACCTGCAAACGGCTGCCAAGCCCAATGATAACGCCGCTGCGCACCGTATCCGAGGATTGGCTGAACAGCGCATAGGGCGCTCTGGCAGGATGGCTGGCAGGCAGCATGGAAAAACGGTTGTCCAGCTCCTTCTCCGCGTTCAGCACCAGCAGCTTATAGACCTCACCGATGTTCCGGCTCTCCGATGGATAGCCCAGTGCCACATATAGTACCAACGCTTTCAGCAGGTTCATCTCGGCAGCGTTCCAGAAATGGTCGCCCTTTTCGCTGCCGGTATTTCTGATGATAATGTCGCAGAAGATCTGCGCCATCAGCTCATCACCCTCAATCTCCGCCAGGCAGTTCCATGAATCAGAGTTCTCCGGCTGGATCAGGTTGAACACCTTTACCACGTAGCCCTTGCTACGCAGATATTCGCTGGTCTTTTCGTAAAGCTCCGATTTCGGGTCGGTGATGATCAAGGACTCCTTGTGGCCGTTGTGGGTCTCGGACGCGCTTTGCAAAATGCGATTGATGCAGTAGGCTCGCGTTTTCATGGAGCCGCTGGCGCCGAACACGGCGATATTGCCGTTAAGCCGGGAGTTCTCGGGAATACACACCACCTGATTGTCCAGCTTGCCCAGTATGACGCCGCTGTGTTTGCGGATATCGGACACCAGATCAAGGACGCCCTTCATCTCCGCTTTCTCCATGAAACCAGCCGTTCCGTAGGTGCCTTTGTTGGAGTAGGTCAGGTTGCGCTCCGCGTCATACTCCCCAACATCGGAATAGCCCATGCGCATCACCATGACGATCAGCAGGCCCAGCAGCAACAGGCAAAGCCCTACGCCGATGAGCCCGCTCTTACTGAACAGTGCTTCGCGGCAGGCGGAGAAGGACAGCACCGGCGCGGCCGGGGAGCTTCCGTCGCCTGGCGTTCCGCCCGCGTCCTTCCACTGTTGATAGTTTCGGACGAATTGCGATAGATAACCGCCGCCAAACAGCAGCCCTGATAGAAACAGCGGGAGTGCGAATAGCAGACTGCGCAGTTTCTTTTTTTCTACGGAAAAAACCTCCTCTCGAACGCAGCAAAATCAATGGTCTGCACAACAACCCTGTCGCCGCAGTAGCGGCGCAGCACTTCAGCCTGATGGTCGAAGCAGATCAGGATGCTATAGCGGTCTTGAAGTCGCAGTGCCGTATCGAACCGCCTGATCCGCGGCAGGTCACAGTCATAGGCAAACAGCACCGGCGCACCATCCGGCGTCATGGCGTCATTCTCCACTGTTTCACTCAGCTGCCGGGGCTCCAGATCAAGGAGCAGCAGCTCGCGCAGGTCATTGTCTAGTTCTTCATCACAGAGGAGGCGCAGCAGCACCTCTCCATGATGGTCGTTGGTCAAGAAGCAGAACCGCTCATAGCTGCCATCCAGAACGAAATAGTTTTTGCCACCCTGATCAGTCAGCAGCTCATAGGCCAGTTCCATGCTATCACCCAGCAGGAGACCCCGCACCGCATCCGGGTGGTACTGGTGCGGCATTCGTTCACGGCACAGCACCGTCTGCATGAGTGCCTTTGTCCGCATCTCAGCTTTATAGCTCCATTTCATCAGCGCGTTGCCCATGTTGTAAACCACGTGGATATGCTGCGGTGTCAGCAAAACGCCCACGGACCGGGCACCACGGATTTTAACAAAGGTTGTCCCCATCTCCTTGATCTCACGGGATGAGTAGAAGGCAGGGGTGCAGATGCTACCAGTCGCTGTTTCACCGGGACGGAATACGCCTAGCTTTTCATCGCGGAAGATACTAACGTTGGCGTTACGCATGGTGATCAATGTCTGAGAGACACGGTGGAGTCGAAGCCTCTGCTCTGGCTCACTCCTGATGTGGTTGGTGGCACAGGATCCGGACAGGTAGAAAGAAAACCTCTCCGGATTGCGCTCCAGCAGCAGCTTTTTCGCCGCGGCGGTGAGCCGGTATCCACGCAGGCCATTTTTGTAGTAAGACAGCAAAAGCCGCTGACGCTTCAGCGACTTGACCACGTTCTCTTTGTAGCTGGTGCCACCGGCAAGCCTGCTCAGTTGGCTGGCCGGCAACTCACCGGACAGGGCGACCAGCGCCAATAGCTGATAGGCTTGTGATAGGCTACCGGGAGCTTTCTGTGGTAGGGTACTCATACTGACCACCTCCTTCTGGTGTGCAGTACCCAGACTGCCATGACCACGGTATTTTTCGCCCACGCCGGTCATGTGGAAATGCCCAGAAACACAGGCTTTGCCGTACCGTCGTCATGTGTACTGTTTTTGACACGGTCGAAACACTATAAATCGGATATAGATCTGAGCCGATTCTCGCGGTCCGAAAGCCAGCCCTGAAAACGCTCCTTATCCATCACCGACACGCGGGTACAGTCACCGTCGCCGATCTCCGTCGTGTTATAGGCATCGCACAGCAGACCCGTATCATCCTCCATAACGAAGGTGGCAATCACATCCAAAAGCTGCTTGATCTCCAGATTGTCATAGTCACGCACCCGGTTGGGGGACAGCTCGCGGCTGTAGATATGAGAAAAGCAGACAACACAGTGCCGGAACTTGGGCAGCGTGTGTGTCTGCGCATACTTACTAAGCGTGTAGTAGATGGGGTCTGTCAGATACTCGCAGCTATGCTTCTTGCTCTTCTTAGGCAGTAGGCAGGGGAGCGTGATTTCCAGTATGCCATCTTTCTCTATAACAGAGATGCCCTGCATGACACCAGCCGATGTCAGATACTCGGCTTTTCGGATGGTGGTCGTCTCATAGATCAGGTGCCGCAGCCGGCAGGCAATGACCTCACCCCGCAGTGCGGCCTCGGTGGACAGCATTTCATAGTTATCTGAATGCCGCTGGATATTCGTGTTGTCCATAGCGTAGAGCGTGTTGGACAGGCGGGTGATCTCATTCAAAATGCTCTCTATCCGCTGCGAGAGGGTGGCTCTGTCCACTGTGTTCCTCCTTCCTGAAGTACTGTACGCAGCCCTGCTCATCCACCATGCAGTAGGCGGCGATATGAGGGACATGAAGGTGCTGCATTTGGTCTTCTTCCTCAATGATAACGAGCCGTTGCCCGGAATCATCTTCCGCGGCCAGCGCGTGCTGCAGCAACGCTTCCTTTCCCGGGCTTACATAGATGACCTCATATACCTCGCCATCGGCGAAGAATACCAGCTTTGCCGGCATATTGTCAGGGCTGTGATACTCCACCTTTTCGATAAAGTCCAGCAGCACCCATAGTGCCGCTGTCAGTTCCCTGTCCTCGCGGCAGTCAGGGACATCTCCGTAGCAATCCCGGTCAGTGTTATAAAATATCCGCTGCTGCTTGACCAGATAGCGCAGCAGGTTTTCAATCACGCCCTCCTTGCCCGGATACAGGCGTAGAAGCTGGTCACGGCGCATGCAGTGATAGACGGTTATGTTCCGCAGCAGTCCCGCTGCCTCCTGTCCATAGATCTGTTCTCTGTTTCTCATAGGCGGCATCACCTCCGTAATGCGTATTAACTCCGTATTAAATGCGTATTGATTTTATAATGCGTGTTATCTCCGTATAAACGCCGTATTAGGCTTCCGGTCGCTTCATGCGGCGCAGCAGGTCAAGCAGCTCGCGGCGGTCTGTGGTAATAAGGTCGCGTTCCAGTGGGCTGGCTTTGATCTCCACCGTGATATTGTTGTTATTGCTGCTGATTAGGCCATTGCCCCGCTCAAAGTGGGTGATCTCCATGACCTCCGCTTCGGAGAGGTGCAATACCTGCTGAACGCGCTGGGCTTCCTCGTCCTCCAGATTCAAGATGACTTTCGTGCGGCAGTTGTTGATGATGCCCTTGCCGTACTTGCCGTTGTCCAGGGAGAAGAAGTCGTTCAGATCCTGTGTCGCACAAATACCGCTGCCGGAGTAGGCGCGGATGGTCTTGAAAATCTCCAGCACCATCTCGGCCGCAAGACGGTTGCCGACGCCGAAGGTGCCGGAGCCGCCGCCGATGAGCTGCCAGCATTCGTCGATGAAGATGGCCTTTTCCTCCGTGCGGTTGGCTTTGGCTTTATCCCACACGAAATCCAGAGCTACGAACATGCCGATAGGCAGCAGATCGCCGCTGAGTTCCGAGATGTCCAGCACCGTGAATTTGTTGTCCAGATTCACATTGGTCTGCTGGTTGAAGGTACTGGCCGAGCCGTGTACAAAGCGGTTGATGATGTTGGAAAGGCGTTTGGTATCGCTTTCCTCCCGCAGTACGTCGTAGAGGTCACCCAGCACAGGCATCTGGCGGTAAACGTTGGGGTTATCCGGATCACTGAGAGAGGTGTTATCATGGGTGATACCTTTCCGTGCGTAGGTACGAATCAGGGCATCGTCCAAAAGCTGTTTTTCCTCATAGGACATATCGGGAATCAGCAGGGCAAAGAAGATATGAAGCCGCTGAATTTTTGCTGCCAGCTCAGAGCGTTCGATACCGGGGCCATCCAGCGTTTCCTCCACGGACTTGTCTACCTTGCGTATCTCCAGCACGTTGATGCAGCTTTTGGAGGCGGGGGAGATACTGATAAACTCGCCGCCTGTGTTGATGCAGGCACGGTGGAACTCATGACCTTTCAAGGGTGCCAGCATGAAAACCTGTATGCCCTTACGCCGCATACGGAGTGCCATCAGCAGGATCAGGAAGGTCTTGCCCGCGCCGCTGGTGCCGCATACGGCAATATTGGCGTTTTTATAAACCTTGGAGTTAAAGATGTCGATGATGACCGGAGAGTTGTTGTACTTGTTCAGGCCGAACAGGATGCCGTTTTCATCACTCAGCTCATAGGACGTGAAGGGATAGCAACTTGCCACGCCGGTGGTCAGCGCATTGCGCTTGGAGCGTTCAAAGAGGTGCTTCTCCATGCTGACCAGCGGCAGCGACGATAGAAACGCCTGCTCCTCATGAAAGGCGCAGCTGCACACGTCCATATCACGGGACACGAGCAGTTTTTTCAGTTCATTGACCTTCCATTCCAGTTCATCCACTGTGGGAGCTGTCACTGCGATCAGCAGGTTTAGGTAATAAAAGTCCTCGTTGTTGCCCAGCCCTTCCTTCAGGAAGTAGCCGCTTCGGATAGCACCGTCCAGATCATCAAAGTCCGTGTTGGTATCGCTGGCGTCCTTGATCTTACTGCGATTGATACGAAGCTGCTGTCCCAGCCGCTGTACCGTGCGGGCTTTCGGCTGGCGGCTAATGAACATATCCAGGTCAATGCCATCCCCGGCGTTGACAATGAGAGACAGCCAGCCGGCCGGCACCTGCGCCTTATAGCCGGTGGAGGGCACCAGCAGATAGGCATAGTAGAGTCCGTCAATACAGATATGCCGCCCGTTGGTGAAGTCGATGCTGTCAGGGGCGAAAAACTCCGTACAGGGAATGGCGTCGATCTCAGATTCCAGCCCTTTCTCCTGATACTGGGCAACGATCCGGCGAACCCGATCCGGCAGCGACGTAGTGTTGTTGCGGCACAGCAAATGGTAGAGGGTATCGACCGTAAATTCATCATCGTTTTCCGGGATCAGCACCTCATTGCCGCATTGCTTGAGATAATTGACTGCGGTGCGGGCTGCCGTTTGCAGGGAGGCAATGGCCTCCGCTTCCTCGTTATCCCTTTTCCGACCTGCCCATGCCTCATATTCAAACACCATGAAGAACCGGCGCGAGGTGGCTTCCCGTGCACCGATCCGGTCAATGAGCGTCAGGTAGTCCTGCTGCAGCAGGCGACAGTTTTCATCGGTTTCCTGCGCCATCTCCTGCTGCACGATCTCTCTGTGCCGGTTCAGATCGGCACGCTTGGCAATGACCTTGATCTGCATTTTGACCGGGCTGATCTTGAGAAACGAGATGAACGAGTAGATGATGTTCCGCTGCTCTCTGGCACTGCGCAGCAGGAAGTTGATAGGTATAACTTCGACAATCTTCAGGTAACGGTGATCCCGTGTGTAGATGATGCCGTTTTCGATCTTCTCCACAGGCAGGTATTCTGCCACTGGATTGATGTACTTGGGCGCGTCGTCACCGCTCTTAGCTTTTCGCATCTTGCGTTTTTTCCGCTTGTCCTGTTCCTCTTCATTGCGTGTAATAACACGGCGGTTGCAGAGATATTTCAGAACAAGAAAGATAAATGACGAGAGGCTTTCGCCGTTGATGCCAACCAACGCGATGATGCCAAGAGGCAGTGCGGTCAGGCACAGAATGATAATCTTGGCAGTCAGCGTCAGTACGGACACCGAAAACACCGGCAGGCCGATAGCCAGCACGATAACCAGTGCCTCGGCTGTATTGCGGAGCTTCAGCAGTCCGCCGAAAAAAGTCCCGCCCTCAATAAAATTGGGCGGGATGATATAGGTGTCATATTCATTTGCTTTACTCACATTTAGTTCTCCTTCCTACCCTATGATCCAGAAGGGCCCACCAGCACCGGCACGGCCGCTGGCTTCATTCAGGATGATAGCCAGATCCCATGCCTGTTGGCTTCGGGTATAATTGGCAGGGTCGGCCACCAGTATCTTTCCGTTCTCCACACCGCGCAGCACGATGAAGTGTCCTGAGCTGGTGAAATGACCTTTCAGCATGATTGCCACCACCAGCTTGCCTTGAGAGAGCGCATCCACAATGCGCTGCCCTTCTGTTTTCCCGCAGCCCTGTACCGGAAGCCTCCACTCCTTGGCAGTACCGGGGATCAGCGAATGGTAGGAACCGCTTCTACTGCACCAGTAACCGTTTTCATAGGCCCAACGTGCCATCTCAACGGGATCGACCGTCTCGTTGGTCAGAGAAGATACCACCATTGCCATACAGGTAGGCCCGCAGCCGTAGGTGCCGATGTCGTCGGTGCCGTAGGGCTTGCTCGCGTACCGCTTGTCCAACTGATTATAGTAGACCACCTGCGTCGCGCCATCCGAGAAACGAATGTCGCCCAGAGATACAAGGCCGGTGGACTCGGCAGGCAGCAAGCCCTGCATCATACCATCTCCCAGGAATACGCTCAGGTTCTGGGCGTAGTTTTCCGCCAGTCCCTTTTGTTCATCCGACAGAGCGAATATCTTATCCTCAAAATAGGCTTCTCCGTTGTAGACGATGGTATATATCTTCCATATCTCTGTTACTTCCGTTTCCGTCACCGTGACCTTACCGGTTTTGGGATCCGTATTCGTTTCCGTTACCGTAGTCGTGCGAGACTCCTCCGTGCTCGTGAAGGTATAGAGGGCGTCCTTGGCCTTGCGGATCAGCGTTTCCATATCCTTGAGGGAAATGGAGGCGTAGTCCTGATCCTTGGCGGCGCAGTACATGGCAATGAAGCGGTTGGCATTGTAGCTCGGGGAACTTTCGTATGGATTGATGATCTCCTTCTGGTCAGCGCCGGAAGCGGTAAAATCCGCGTCAACCCGGGTGCGAACATCCTCCTGCCCTTCCTCCAGCAAGTCGCTGATCGCCTGCGAGATTTGATTGATGTTCTCCACAATGGCGGCGTTGTCGTTGAGGATCGGTGTGTCTGGACTTCCTTCAACCCCTGCCTTGGTCAACCCGCCGAAGATCAGGGAGGGCAGCAGCATGATGAACAGGACGGGAAGCACCAGCAACCCGGCAATGATGGCAGCAACTGCCTTGCGATGTGTCCAGAGTATCGCTGCCGCCGCACCGTAAGGGCCTGCGGCAGCAGCACCTTTTGCCGCGCCGCTTACCATTTTTCCTGTCTTGATGGCGCCGCGCACGGCACCGGCAGCGCGTACGCTGATCTCAGCGGCTTCGTTCAGACCGCTGCGTTCTTGCTGGGTCATATCAGGTCTTGTCCTTTCTGCGAGGCGGGTCAGGCAGGCGTCGGATCAGGCTCTCACGATAGGAAATGCCGCCATCCGGATTCTGATAAGGCTTTTTCTCCACTACGTCCTGTGCGTACTGCCTATACCATTTTGCGCCATCCACGGTGGTGACGGTAGTGTATTCCCGTTTTGGCTCCATATACTGTTCAGTGCTGTACATGGCAAAGGCACGACCGTCAGGTTCTTCCTCAGAGGTCTCCGTGCCGGTGATATGCCCACCACTGATCTCCACATTGGAAAAGTTCGGAATATCCGCCGCGCCTTCACCAAGAGCCGTATAGCCCATATAGGACTTGAGAGCGTCAGCCGCCATATTGCTGGACACGACATCCCCAGATCCTGCGCCGCCGGTGGCAATACGGCTGATAACGTTATTGGCAATATCGCCGCCCTTGGTCATAGAGGCACGGAACGCCATGCCGCCAACGCCGCCGCTGCCTGTGCCGGTGGCGTTTCGGTACGCGCCGTTATAGAAGCTGCGATTGGCAACACCGGCCAGACCGCCTTGCAGGAAGGTGTTGCTGTCACCGCCACCGGTGCTTCCGGCTCGCCCTGCATTACCGCCTCGACCGCGGCCGGCGACGCCACGGGCGGCAGCGATGCTCCGCGCGGCCAGCATCGCTTCTGCCAGCATAGAGCCACCTGTATGGCCCACATTGATGCCAAGGCCCTGCATGAAACTGTCGATCTTCTGTGAGATCTTCAAAAATGCCACTGCGCACAGAAACCAGACGAACAGGTTTCCGGCCACGCCTTCTTTACCGGAAGCTGAGACCTGAGACTGCACATCTGATTCCGTCAGAGCAAAGGCCGGGATTGTGAGCGCACATATAACCAGTACAGACAACACGATCCCTGTGATGTATTTCGTTTTTTGATTCATGATCGTCTCCTATAGGGATAAGGGGTTTGCCAGGAAGGTTCCCACCATGGTGATGAACAGGCGCAGGCACCATGCGTTCATCAGCAGCAGAAATATCTGGCCGCCGAACATCCGGCACCACGCCTTGAAGATGTTGGAGGTGGCCTGCGCCGCGCCCGTAGCAAAAGCCACCGGCGCCGTGAATACCAGAACGCCCAGCAGCACATAACGCTCCGCCGCCTCAAATAGCAGCTTGATATAGTTCCACGCCAAAATGAGCACGAGGATCAGGGCGATTAGAGCCACCGCGCCGTTGGCACAGACCCCAAGGATGGTAAGTATGACCGAATTGAAGTCGGCAAAGTTCAGTGCGGGCAGTTCAGACGACATGATCCACGCGTAGGGTGTCCCGCCGATTTTCAGTATCAGCTCCACGATTTCATCTGCGAAATAGGCCAGCAGGATAAATAGCACGGAGCGGATCGTCAGTTTTACCGGGTCTTCTGCCTCTACGCCTGCTAAAAGGCCGTAGTTCTTGAATAGCTGCCAGATCAGGTTCAGCAGGATCATGCCGATAGCCAGTGCCACGAAGATGTTGTACATCGTCTCTGCGGCGGGGAAGTAGCGCAGGAAGGTGGTCATGTCGCAGCCCAGAGCCCCCAGTACAGAGGTGTTGATAAGGTCAAGACCGTACATGACCTGTTCCGCGATCCATTCTA
>OLSA01001683.1_pt1 | contig 17687 bp, 14 predicted proteins | sample 1672731 | NCBI WGS metagenome assembly OLSA01 (sample SAMEA3136718, study PRJEB25190) | human gut metagenome | biome: human gut; feature: human-associated habitat; material: faeces | place: Austria | collected 2013
TGTAATAAAATATGGTAAATTCAAGTATTATGCCGGAGGGGATAATTCCGGTTTAGTAGATCAGGATCATGCGGAATGGTATGATATTGAAACCCCGATGGCTCCGTTGGTGGGGAAAGTATCTGCCATGTCTCTCAATCATCATAGTAACCGGGATGCTACAAACAGGAACTTCCTGGATGTGCTCGATCCTAAAGTTGTCGTAGCTCAGTCATGGAGTCCCGATCATCCGGGACCTGAAGTAGGGCAGAGACTGCTATCGGGGAATGTCGGTACTCAGAAGAGAGAAATCTTTATGACATATTATCATGAAGAAACAGGGATTGGTATAGGCCCTTGGTTTTCTCGTGGCGTTAAGGCTAAAGAGGGCCATATAGTGATAAGGGTATATCCCGATGGTAAATATGATGTATATGTACTGGATTCCAGAAAGTCGAATATGACAATTGTGAAAAAGTTTGGTCCATACGTTAGCGAATAATCTCAAATATCTAAAACTTGCCTAAGTTTATGATATTTACTTTCATGAACTTAGGCAAGTTTTTTCACTTCTAAATAAAAAACATGAGACGTTTTATCCTACTGATCTTTCTCTGTTGTCTGACACTTGGCATAAGTGCGCAGACCGCTAAAGAAGAAATCTTTGAGAATATTCATCTTTCAGCAGCAAACCATTATGCCTATCCCGATCCTGACTTTAAGAAAACTCCGCCGCCGTCAGGATATAAACCGTTCTATCTGAGTCATTATGCACGGCATGGTTCTCGTTATCGGGTTAATCCCAATGACTATAAAGAACCATTGAGAATTTTGTGCGAAGCAGAAAAAGACGGAGCACTGACTGAATTGGGAAAGAATACCTTAAACTTGATTGATAGCCTTGCCCGAATGGCAGAAGACCGTTATGGTGAACTGACACCGTTGGGAGCACGCCAACATCGGGGAATTGCTAAAAGAATGTATGAGAACTTCCCCGAAGTGTTTCAAGGACTGACAGCAGTGGATGCACGCTCCACCGTTGTTATTCGCTGCATCCTCTCTATGATGGCTGAATGTCTGCAACTGCAATCTATGAATCCCAAATTGCAGATTAAGAATGATGCCAGCTATTATGATATGTACTATATGAATAATGAAGACGATTATTTCAGAAAGCAGCGTAAGACAGATGAAGTACTTGCAGTGAAAGAAGCAGGAGTAGACGCTTCCGTACAGGCTGGACTGCTGAAAGAGACAAGTGATCTCCTGGCTGCGACAAAGAGCGCACTGGATGCACTCAGTGCTGTAACTGATAAGGCAGCAGCTATGGATGAAGGTGAAGAGCAGGCAAGATTCTATCACTTCGATGTTGTACCTGCAATGGAAGCACTCCGTACTCCGGTTGACACACTGGAGATGATCGTTGACAAAGAAGCATGGCCAATGCCTTCTTATGGAGATCTTGTATTTGAAGTATAATGCTGTAAAAATATAAAGAAGAATGCTATAATGAAAGGGTCGTGAATCTGTAAAAGATAAGCGGCCTTTTTCTATAACACAAACTGGACTATAATAGTTATATAAAGGAGAACTAAATGGAAGAACTGAAATTTCTGGAGGAGCAGCAGGTAGCCCCTGAACTGATAAAGAGAGTAGAAGAATTCCGCAGCCGATATGAAGTGGCACCGGAAACAGCAGGCAGGATTGTGAAACCATCCATTCCATTTTACGGAAAAGACATTCTGGAAATGGCCATTGCCGGACTGCTCAAAGGGGAGAATCTGTTACTCACCGGTCCGAAGGCAACAGGAAAAAATATCCTTGCAGAGAACCTGGCATATATTTTCAACCGTCCCGCATATAATGTTTCCTTTCATGTAAATACCAACAGTGGAGATCTGATCGGCACAGACACTTTCGTGGACAACGAAGTTAAGTTCCGCAAGGGAACTATCTATCAGTGTGCAGAATACGGTGGTTTCGGAATCCTCGACGAGATTAATATGGCAAAGAACGATGCAGTTTCCGTTCTTCATGCAACTTTGGATTATCGCCGTTCCATCGATGTCCCGGGCTATGACAAAATTGATCTTCATCCGGCTGCCCGTTTTATCGGAACTATGAATTACGGTTATGCAGGAACCAAAGAACTCAATGAAGCGCTGGTATCCAGATTTCTGGTCATAGATATGCCGGCTCAGACTGAAGAATCCCTGGAATTTATTTTCCGCCGGATGTTTCCGAATATAAAAGAAAACGCCAGAACACAGTTCATCGGAGTATTCCTGGATCTTCAGCTTAAAGCCACAAACAGTGAAATTTCCACCAAACCTCTGGATCTGCGAGGTCTCCTTGCAGCCATGAAGATTGTAGAAACCGGACTTTCTCCGAGAAAAGCAGTTACTATGGGAGTGGTGAACAAGACCTTTGACATTTTTGAGAAAGAAATCGTAGAGGATATTGTGAAAACCAGAATTCCGGCAGACTGGACAAGGGATGATGTATATGAAAGATGAGAAAATCGTAGAAATCGACGATTACCGTCTGGAACTGGAAAACAGGATCCGCAATCTCCTCTGGACTATCAGCGGGGATTACACGTTAAATATGAAAGTAGACGTTTCCCTGTATCTGCGCTCAAAAGCAATCGCTCTGTATGACGGCATCAAGCAGGGCGCTCTGGCAAAATATTATGACAGAAATCTGTTGGGTTTATATCTGGTAAAAAAAGTTTTCTGCCAGGCAGGAGAGGGAGAACTGACTGCAGTAGCACAGCTATGTGTAGAAGAAGCAATCGGGGACAAAATCTGTCAGGAACGTCCGGGAGTCCGGGAGATGCAGAAGGAAGCATTCGAGGATATCCTGGATCAGGAGTTTGAACAGATGCCCGCATACGGAGATATTCTTGGCCGATTGAAGATTGCCATCCTGCGTGACCGTTTACAGAATGGAAACCATTATGTAGAAGAGCGTCTTCGAAAAATCCGCGACATGGTTTACAAAGCCAGAACAGCTGCAGACACTATAGAATTGATCCGTATTATTGACAGTCTTTACAACACTATCATTGATCCGGATTTTGAGAAAGATCATGGAACACTGGAACAGGTTATGGCAGTCACCATGGAAGAACTGACAGAATATGACTGGGAAGATTTTCTCACAGAAGAACTTTATGAGGAAGCTCTGGAGAGTTACATCGAACAGATGACAAATAAGATTACGGACATGGAAGACACTGCTGTCACTGAAGAAATGGAAAAACAGCGCCAGACCAAACACAAAATTACAATTCTCACAGAGGAAGAACTTGAGAAAGCATACACCTATGTTGAGTTGAATTTCGGAAAAACTTATCTCACTCCAGCAGAAGAGAAGCGAATGAATTATCTGATGTGCAGGGAACTTCACAGGGACTGCAGCCTTTATTTTACAGAAGGAATTCTCAAGAATCCGGTGAAACGAAATTATCAGTACGAATATGCAGTGCGATTAAAGAATAAGAATATCTGGCTCTACCATGACAAACACAGGATTGTAAAGCAGAACATCGCATCCCTTACAGACCTTTTGCGAAAGACACTGGTGCTGAAAAGCGAGACGCAGGAAGTACTGTCAGACAGAGGAACGATCATTCCGTCCAGACTCTGGCGTGTGGGCAGAAGCAGTGAAGCAAATCTGTTTAAAAGAGAATTGAAATCTGATGCATCTGATTTCGTAGTAGATGTGCTGATCGATGCCAGCGGTTCCCAGATGTCCAGGCAGGGAGATGTGGCATTACAGGCTTATATCATCAGTGAAGCATTAAGTAATGTAAACCTGCCTCACCGTGTCATGAGCTTCTGCACATTCTGGGACTATACGATCCTTCACAGATTCCGTGAGTACGATGATCCACAGTCAGCTAATGAAAATATTTTTAATTATGTAACTTCTTCCAATAACAGGGATGGACTTGCTATCAAAACCGTAGGATACGGTCTGCTTCAGAGATCTGAGGAGAAAAAAATCCTCATTGTATTAAGTGATGGAAAACCATATGATGTCATCGTAAACAGACCTCACGCAAAGAACCCGGAACCTTATATGGGAAAATATGCAGTCAATGACACTGCAACAGAAGTACGGCATCTGCGAAACCTTGGAGTAAGTGTTCTGGGAGTGTTTGCAGGGGAAGAAAAGGACCTATCCACAGAAAAAAAGATATTTGGAAAAGATTTCGCATATATCCGGGATATTTCGAATTTTTCCAGAATTGTCGGGAGATACCTGATTAAACAGTTGGATTCAGATGAATAGACTGATAAAACAGGGTAAAAATATGCTGTTTGAGCGTGCTGATATGTTAAGAGATTATCAAGTTAGCACATTAATATGGTAAAGTGCATAAAAAACCAGTTTTTTCACCTTGCCTTTTTGTATAAATTTCGCTATAATGTTCTATGTTTATAAATCAATACAAAAGGGAGAGGAAATCATGAACGAAAACAAAGAGTTCAAACCGTATATTCCGGCTGACAAGATCACACCAGAATTTACGGTGACATCCATCATCATGGGTGTTATCCTTGCAGTCATCTTCGGTGCAGCCAATGCTTATCTTGGTCTGCGTGTTGGTATGACTGTATCTGCTTCCATTCCGGCAGCAGTTATTTCCATGGGCGTAATTCGCAAGATCATGAAAAAGAACTCCATTCTGGAGAGCAACATGGTCCAGACAATCGGTTCAGCCGGTGAATCACTGGCAGCCGGTGCAATTTTCACAATGCCTGCTCTGTTCCTTTGGGCAGAAGAAGGACTTTGTGAAATGCCGGGTATCGTGGAAATCACATTAATCGCACTTTGCGGTGGTGTTCTTGGTGTACTTTTTATGGTACCACTTCGTAACGCACTGATCGTAAAAGAGCATGCAACACTTCTTTATCCTGAAGGAACTGCCTGCGCAGATGTTCTTCTTGCAGGTGAAGAGGGTGGTGCAAACGCTGCGACAGTATTCTCAGGTATGGGAATCGCAGCGATCTTTAAATTTGTCGTTGACGGTTTAAAGGTAATCCCTGCAGACGTTGCAGTAGCATTTAAAGGATTCAAAGGTGAAATTGGTATGGAATGCTATCCTGCACTTCTCGGTGTTGGATATATCGTAGGACCAAGAATCGCATCCTTTATGTTTGTTGGTTCTCTTATTGGCTGGATGGTGCTGATTCCGGTAATCTGTCTGTTCGGAGCTGATACAGTTATGTATCCCGGAACAGAAACAATTTCTGCTCTTTATGCAGCAGGCGGAGCATCTAAAATCTGGAGTACTTATGTAAAATATATCGGAGCAGGAGCTATCGCAACAGGTGGTATTATTTCTCTGATCAAATCCTTGCCTCTGATCATTGCAACCTTCCGTGATTCCATGAAGAGCATGAAGGGCGGTAAGAATACAAGTACAGAAAGAACTGCACAGGATCTTCCAATGAACGTTATCCTGATCGGTATTGTGGCAATGGTTGCGATCATCTGGCTTGTTCCGGCTATCCCGGTTAACCCGATCGGTGCGCTGATCATCGTAATCTTCGGCTTCTTCTTTGCAACTGTATCTTCCCGTATGGTTGGTCTTGTAGGAAGCTCCAACAACCCTGTATCAGGTATGGCTATCGCTACACTTCTGATCGCAACAATGGTTATCAAAGCATCAGGCAAAACAGGTATCGATGGAATGAAAGCAGCAATTGCGATCGGTTCCGTAATCTGTATCGTAGCAGCGATCGCAGGTGATACTTCACAGGACTTAAAGACAGGTTATCTTCTTGGTGCAACTCCTAAGAAACAGCAGATCGGTGAGCTTATCGGTGTTGTTGCTGCCGGTCTTGCTATCGGTGGTGTTCTTTATCTTCTGAACACTGCATGGGGATACGGAAGTGCAGAAGTACCTGCTCCTCAGGCAACTCTGATGAAGATGATCGTAGAAGGTATCATGGGCGGAAAGCTTCCATGGACACTGGTATTTATCGGTGTATTCCTTGCAATTGGTCTGGAAATCTTAAGAATTCCGGTTATGCCATTTGCTATCGGTCTTTACCTTCCAATCTACCTCAACGCTGCTATCATGATCGGTGGTGTTGTTCGTATGTTCGTTGACGGCAGAAAGAACGTTGATGCTAAGACTAAAGAGGTACAGGCAACAGACGGTACACTTTACTGTGCTGGTATGATCGCAGGTGAAGGTCTTGTAGGTATCCTTCTTGCAATCCTTGCAGTAGTAAACGTAAGCAGTGTATTTGATCTCTCCGGAAGCATTAACCTTGGTAATGCAGGCGGCGTGATCCTGATGTTACTTATGATCTTAAGCCTTCTGAAATTCAGCATCTGGAATAAGAAGAAAGCCTGATCAGGCGGGGATGATAATATCTAAATGAGTAAAAAGAAAAAAGAAATACAGATCAATTATCTGGATCTCATTCCTGAGCGCAGTGCACAGCTTCGCTGGCATACGGATATCAGGGGGAGAATGGTGCTGGAAATAGAGAATAAGGGCGCGTTTAACACAATCGCCCAGAAGCTGTTTGGAAAACCCAGATATACGAAGATACATCTGGATGACAATGGCACATTTATCTGGCCACTCATAGATGGCAGGAAGACAGTGGAAGATATTGCTGCACTGGTAAAAGACGAATTTGGGGAGAAGGCAGAGCCTTTATATCCAAGGATCGTTAAATACTTCCAGATAATGGAGAGTTATCATTTTGTAAATTTTATCAATAAGCCTGAAAAATAAGGTAAGAATAAGAGCGGGAGCAGTCCTTCATGGATTGCTGCCGTTCTTGTAGTTTATGGAAGAATAATTACGGCACAGTGATAAAGCGGTATCTCTGGCTGATATTCATGAAAGCATAAAACAAATATTATTTTTACAGAATACAAGGAGGCGAATGAATGAAGTTAGTAAATGGAAAACGATCACAGCTTCTGGAATATCTGATGATCATAGCAGGAACCGGATTAATGGCACTGGCGATCAATTCCGTATTTGATGCATCAGGTATGGTAACCGGAGGCTTTTCAGGTATCGCGATCATTATAAAAGCAGGGAGTCAGGGAATCATTGACGGTGGTATCCCTCTCTGGGTAACAAATATGGGTTTGAACATTCCACTGTTTTTGATCGGATGGAAGATTAATGGATTCTCCTTTGTAAAAAAAGCTTTGATAGGAGAAATTGCTCTGTCCACCTGGCTTGCCATAGAACCTGTATGGAATCTTGCTGGCAATGATCTTCTTCTTGCCGCACTTTACGGTGGTGTGATCCAGGGTGTGGGAATCGGTCTTGTCTTTCTGGGCGGTGGAACAACCGGAGGAACCGATATGATGGCAGCTATCATCCAGAAATATCTGCAGCACTATTCAATCGCACAGATCATGCAGGTTATAGATGCAGGCGTTGTACTGGTGGGTATGTATGTGTTTGGCATCCACAAGGCACTCTATGCGATTATTGCGGTATATCTGGTGACAAAAGTATCTGACGGTTTGATTGAAGGTCTGAAATTCTCAAAAGCTGCCTATATCATTACAGCAAAGCCAAAAGAAATAGCAGATATGATCATGAAAGATCTGGACAGAGGTGTAACAGGCATCAGTGCCAGAGGAATGTACTCAGGACAGGATAAACTGATGCTTTTCTGCGTGGTAAATAAAAAAGAGATCGTAATGCTTAAAGAAAAAGTAGATGAAATTGATCCGGAAGCCTTTGTGATAGTGACAGATGCCAGGGAAGTTCATGGAGAAGGTTTTATTGAAAAAAAGTAACACAAAAAAATATATAAAAAATTGTAAATTTTTTTCTCTTTCCTCTTTCATTTTTGGTAAATATATATTAAAATACAATACAGGTATAAGGTTTTATGGTTAAAACGGAAAATAAACACTATAGGATGAGAAGGGATTAAAATCAGATGATATCGAATCAGGTGCTTCAGAATACTCTTGAAGGGTTAAAAGAGATTTCCAGAACAGAATTTTGTGTACTAGACACAGAAGGTAAAGTGCTTGCAAGTACTTTTGCAGATTTTTCCATTGCAACACAGGATGTACAGGCTTTCGTAGAATCACAGGCCGACAGCCAGCTTGTAAAGGGGTTCCAGTATTTTAAAGTCTGTGATGACTATCAGTTGGAATATATACTGGTTGCCCATGGCGACGATGAAGATACTTATATGGTCGGCAAGCTCGCCGCTTTTCAGATCCAGAATCTGATTGTAGCGTATAAAGAACGCTTTGACAAAGACAGCTTTATCAAGAACCTGCTTCTTGACAATCTGCTCCTTGTTGACATTTATAATCGTGCGAAGAAACTGCACATTGAGGCAGATGTCCGCCGCGTAGTCATGATCCTTGAAATGCCACAGGAGAAAGACCACAGCTCCATGGAAAGCGTGAAGAGTCTTTTCGGTGGTAAAAGTAAAGACTTTATCACAGCAGTAGATGAGAAGAGTATTATCGTAGTCAAGGAGCTTGAAGATGGTGAGAATTATCCTGAGATGGATCAGCTTGCACATACTATCCTTGATACTCTTGGAATGGGAAATGACGGTAAGACACATATGGCATACGGTACTATCGTCAATGAACTGAAAGAAGTATCACGTTCCTATAAAGAAGCCCGCATGGCTCTTGATGTAGGTAAGATTTTCTTCGGAGATAAAGAAGTGATCGCATACAGCTCTCTGGGAATCGGACGACTGATCTACCAGCTCCCGATCCCACTCTGTAAGATGTTTATCAAAGAAATCTTCGGCGGCAAATCCCCGGATGACTTTGACGAAGAGACTCTGGTCACAATTGATAAGTTCTTCGAGAACAGCCTCAATGTTTCAGAGACATCCAGACAGCTTTACATCCACAGAAACACTCTGGTCTATCGCCTCGATAAACTCCAGAAGAGTACAGGTCTTGATCTCCGCGTTTTTGAAGATGCCATTACATTCAAGATTGCACTCATGGTAGTACGTTATATGAAATATATGGAAACACTGGAATACTGATATATTATAATAGAAGGAAAACTTTCAATGCCTGCCACAGCTTTAATTGCTGCCGCAGGCATTTTTGACCTTTACAAATCCAGCCTTGCAGTGTATAGTTAGAAATCGAGATTGCAATTGATAAGGTATGCAATATCCTGAGACATGCAAGCCAAAATTCCATTGCCGCAGGCAATTTGGAATGAATGTTGACTGCATTACTGTGAACATTCTATGAATCCTCAAAAATCTCTTGCAATCCCCAAAAACATACATTACAATAATGTTACAAATCCATTAACCCATTGGAGGAAAAATCTATGATAGATCTTATAGATGTAAGCAAGTCCTATGGTCCCGGCCTTCCGGCAGTGAACCATGCGAACTTACATATAGATAAAGGTGAATTCGTCTTTGTAGTAGGAAACAGCGGTTCAGGAAAAACAACCCTGATCAAACTTCTTATGAAAGAACTGGATTCCACATCCGGCCAGATCATCGTAAGCGGTGAACGTCTGGAAGGAATGAAACACAGAAGAGTAGCCAAATATCGCCGTAAGCTGGGCGTAGTATTTCAGGACTTCCGTCTTCTGAAAGATAGAAATGTATATGAGAACGTAGCGTTTGCCCAGAGAGTAGTCAACCGTCCCACAAGAGTAATCCGCAAACGTGTCCCGGAGGTGCTTCAGGAAGTTGGACTTGCTGTCAAATACAAATCCTTCCCGGATGAACTTTCCGGTGGAGAACAGCAGAGAGTTGCATTGGCAAGGGCGCTGGTCAACCGTCCGGATATCCTTCTGGCAGACGAGCCTACAGGAAACCTGGATCCGAAGACTTCCGAAGAAATCATGAAGCTTCTGGAACAGATCAACGACAGAGGAACCACAGTCCTTGTTGTAACACACAACAAAGAGATCGTAAATGCAATGAAGAAACGTGTAGTTACTATGCATGAAGGTTCCATAATAAGTGACGAGAAAGAGGGAGAATATCATGAGGCCTAGCACAATATGGTATACCCTGAAACAGGGTATCAAGAACATTAAGAGAAACTGGATGTTTTCCCTGGCATCTATCATTACCATGGCTGCCTGTATTTTTTTGTTTGGCATTTTCTTCTCTATCGTGAATAACGTAAACAATGTTGCTCATAAAGTAGAGCAGGAAGTCCCGATCACAGTATTCTTTGATGAAGGAACAACGAACAAACAGATCAAGGCAATCGGTAAGAAAATTAAGGAACGCCCGGAAGTAGAGAAAATTGAATTCACATCCGCTGATGAGGCATGGGGAGAATTTAAAGAGATATATTTCCAGGGATCTGAAGCGGCAGACGGATTTAAAGATGACAATCCGCTTGCAAACCAGGCAAACTACAGTGTATACATGAACGATATCACGAAACAGTCAGAGCTGGTTTCTTATATAGAAGGGCTGAAACATGTACGTCTGGTAAATCAGTCCGAGGAAGCAGCCAAGACACTGGGAAATGTCAATAAACTGGTTTCCTATGTTTCCATTGCAATCATAGCATTATTACTTATCATTTCTATTTTCCTGATCAGCAATACAGTATCTGTCGGTATTGCAGTTCGTAAGGAAGAAATCGGAATCATGAAGTACATAGGAGCGACCGATGCATTTGTAAGAGCTCCATTCCTTCTGGAAGGCATTGTGCTGGGAGTTATCGGTGCTGCTATACCGTTGGTCGGACTTTATTTCTGCTATAATGCAGCGGTATCCTATATTCTGAACAAATTTAATGTGCTGACCGGTGTGGTTGATTTTATCCCGGTATGGCAGATTTACCAGACATTGCTTCCTATAGGACTGGCACTTGGAATCGGAATCGGACTGATCGGAAGTTTCTTTACAACAAGAAAGCATTTAAGAGTATAATAAAAAGCAGATAAGCATGAAGCTGCCGGAACAATGATATCATATCATAAACCGGCGGCTTTTTTTACAGGAGTGTAGACATGAAAAATAAAGAATTTTGGAAAGGTGCAGTAGCAGGAGCACTGGTTGTGACGTGCATCGTTACAGGTGCCTTTGCGGGAACAGGTCTTGCAGCAAAAGGAACAGCTCTTGGTGATCGCAAGTGTACATCAAAGCTGGCATATCTTGAAGAGCTGATCGACAGATACTATCTGGGAGATAAGGATGAAGAAAAGCTTCAGGAAGGGCTTTATGCAGGTCTTCTCTATGGGCTGAATGATCCTTATTCCAGATATTATACAGCAGAGGAATACGATTCTGAGAATTCTTCCAATGAGGGAAGCTATGTGGGGATCGGCATTCTTATGGAGAAGAACAAAGAAGGCGGAGTAAAGATTGTTGAATGCTATGAGGGCGGTCCCGGAGAAAAAGCAGGACTGGAGGAAGGGGACATCATCAGTGCCATTGACGGGGAAGATATCACAGAGGATGAAGTATCTGATGTTGCAGACATTGTCCGCAATTCAGATAAAGACAGTGTGGTGCTTACTGTTCACAGAGAAGGTGAAGAAGATGCCATGGAAATCACAGTCCCTGTTACAGATGTGGAATTACCGTCTGTTTTCCATGAAATGCTGGATTCTAAAATCGGCTACATCCGCATTACACAGTTTACAGGCGTTACCGGCGAACAGTATCAGGAAGCTTTTGATGACCTGCAAAAACAGGGAATGGAGAAAATGATCGTGGATCTCCGCGATAATCCGGGTGGACTTCTTGATTCTGTCTGTGATGTCCTGCGGAAAATCCTTCCGGAAGGACTGATCGTTTACACCGAAGATAAGGACGGAAACAGAGAAGAGGAAAAATGTGATGGCAAAAACGAACTCCGGATTCCGCTTGCAGTCCTGGTAAATGAAAGCAGCGCCAGTGCATCAGAGATTTTTGCCGGTGCAGTGCAGGATTATGGTATTGGAACGATTGTCGGAACAACTACTTACGGAAAAGGCGTGGTACAGTCCATCCGCCAGCTCTCAGACGGAAGTGCCATTAAACTGACTGTTGCCAATTACTACACTCCAAAAGGAAACAACATCAACAAAACAGGAATCAAACCTGATATAGAGGTTTCTCTGGATACCAGCCTGCTGAATAAGAATAAAGACGAGATCACCCATGATGAGGATAATCAGCTGCAGGAAGCGGTTAAGGCAGTTGAGAAGGAAAAGTAGTTGTTTGGCTGATAGTTTGATGTTATACTGTATATATCTGTATTTATAATAGAAGCATTTTTATTATAGATGAAAAGCCCATTACTGAGCAGGCAGTGGATTTTGATTTGTAGTTGCTAAGACACTGAACAGTTAATGGGCAGAAAGTGAAAAATATCAGAAAAAGAGGGCGACAACATGAGCGAATATGTGATCACCACCGACAACAATTCAGATCTTCCGGAGGAATATCTCAAAGACCATGGAGTAGGCTGCATGTATCTCAGTTATTCCATGGATGGAAAAAATTATACACATGGAAATTTCCTTCCGGAGCATGAATTTTATGAGGCAATGAGAAACGGTTCCATGCCAACCACAGCACAGGTAAATCCTGAAAATGCAAAAGCACTGCTGGAGCCTTACCTGAAAGAAGGAAAAGATATTCTTCATATTGCATTTTCCTCTGCCTTAAGCGGTACATACAATAGCAGCCGTATCGCAGCAGAGGAACTGATGGAGGATTATCCGGACCGCAAGATCATCGTGGTAGATTCTCTTGGCGCTTCCCTTGGTCAGGGGCTTCTGGTTTACCTTGCACAGGAGAAGAAAGAGCAGGGAGAAGATATGGAGACAGTTGCGAAATGGGCAGAAGAGAACAGGCTTCATATGGTACACCTTTTTACAGTCAACGATTTAAACCACCTATACCGCGGAGGCCGCATTTCCAGAACTACTGCAGTAGTAGGAAGTATGCTGAATATTAAACCGGTCCTTCATGTAGACAACGACGGAAAACTCACTGCCATCGGTAAAGTCCGCGGCCGTAAAAAATCCCTTCAGGAGCTGGTAAAGCTTATGGATGAGAAAATCGGCAGCTATCATGACACCTGCCATACCATCTTTATCAGTCATGGCGACTGCGAAGAAGATGCAAATTATGTGGCAGAGAAAGTAAAAGAAAAATACCAGATCAACACGATTATCATGAATCAGGTAGGAGCCACCATCGGCGCTCACTCAGGTCCGGGAACAATGGCTTTGTTCTTTGTGGGAGATGAAAGATAAATTAGTTTTTTTGTAAAATGGTTTCATGGTATCATTATCCTGCGGGAAGATAAATGATACTGTGGAACCACTTTTGATATTACAGGAGAATTTTATGAAATTATTAAAAAAAGCATTCGCATTCACATTTATATTTATGCTGAGCGTTTCAGGACTGACAGGATATCAGGTAAACGCCTCAGAGGAGCCAAAACATTTGGATATCCTGTTCACCCATGATCTGCATTCTCATTTGAACAGCTTTCAAACGATTGTAGACGGGACACAGCAGGAGACCGGCGGGTTTGCCCGGCTGAAAACATTGATCAATGAGCACGAGAAAGAGAATACAGATACACTCATACTGGATGGCGGAGACTTCTCCATGGGAACTCTGATACAGACTGTATATGACACAGAGGCCGCCGAACTGCGGATGCTTGGATATCTGGGCTGTGATGTGACAACTCTGGGAAATCATGAATTTGATTACGGCTCCGATGGTCTGGCAGATATGCTGAACGCCGCAGTCAGTTCAGGCGAAAACCTTCCCAGGATGGTTGTGTGTAATGTGGACTGGGATGCAATGAAAAAAGCCGGCCTCAGTGAAGGACAGAAACAGATTTATGAAGCATTTCAGACATATGGAGTAAAAGATTATACGGTAATTCAAAAAGGTGATGTAAAGATTGCAGTACTGGGTGTTTTCGGCAAGGATTCTCTGGATTGCGCTCCTACCTGCGAGCTTCTTTTCAAAGACCCGTCAGAAGCAGCCAGAGAAACAGTAGAGGAAATAAAAAAGAACGAAGATGTAGACATGATCGCCTGTGTATCACACAGCGGAACATGGGAGGACGAAAAAGTATCAGAGGACGAAATCCTTGCAAAGAATGTTCCGGACATTGATCTGATCGTCAGCGGACATACCCACACACAGTTGGCAGAACCAATCCTGCAGGGAGATACCTGCATCGTATCCTGTGGAGAATATGGGAAAAACCTGGGAACACTTTCCATGACTCAGAAAGAGAATGGACGGTGGGAAACGGATACCTATGAGCTTGTTCCGGTTACGGATGAAATCAAAGCAGATAAAGCCACACAGAAGAAAATAGATGAATTGTCAGATACTGTTGATATCAATTATCTCTCCAATTTTGGTTACACCAGAGAGGAAATTCTGGCAGAGAATGACATTGAATTCAACAGCCTCAGTGAGATGGAAACAAAGCATGAGGAGTTAAATCTGGGAGATATCATATCAGATGCTTATGTATATGCAGTAGAGAATACAGGAGACTCTGACGGAGAAAAAGTAGATGTTGCAATCGTACCTGCCGGAACTGTAAGAGATACTTATACAAAAGGCGATATAACAGTGGAGCAGGTATATAATTCCTTCTCGCTGGGAACAGGAAAGGACGGACTTGCAGGTTATCCTCTGATCAGTGCATATTTAACGGGAAAAGAACTGAAAACAGTGGCAGAGGTAGATGCCTCAATTTCAGATTTTATGACAATAGCCAGATTATATTGCAGTGGAATGAATTTCACCTATAATCCCCACCGCATGATCTTAAATAAAGTAACAGACTGTTATCTGACAGGCAAGGACGGGGAAAGGGAAGAAATACAGGACGATAAATTGTATCATGTTGTCACCGACCTGTACACAGGTCGTATGCTGGGCTCTGTTCTGGACAAATCCTATGGTCTGATATCCATCGTCCCCAAAGATAAAAACGGCAATCCCATAGAGAATCTGGAAGATTATGCAGTCATGGATGGAAAAAAAGAACTGAAAGCCTGGGCTGCAATCGCAGAATACATGCAATCCTTTGAAGACACAGACAAAGACGGAATTGCAAATGTGCCGGAATATTATGATACAACACACGAAAGAAAAGTTGCAGACAACAGCAAAAACATCATAAATCTGATAAAACATCCGAATAAATTTGCAATAGCGATTGTGGGAATCTGTATTGTGGCTGTTGGGGTGATTCTGCTGTTGATCTTTGGGGTTGTAAAGATTATCAGAAGAAGGAGATAGTATTTTACTATAAACATTGCATGATCAGTTGCTCTATCAGGATGGTAAAGGGCGGATATGTGAAAAGCTATTTTATAGTGCAGACTATACAAGGATTTTGGACAGGGATTCTATTTGACAGATATTGAAGAACAGGCACAAAAGATGGCAATAAGAGTAGCCAGAATTTATAGAAAAACGCCAACTGTAAATGTTTATGAGATAGATGATAATATGGCATTGATATAGGGTTTGGTATATAATAGTAATTGTTTACTGAATGAGCAAAAAAATAACGAAAAGAGGAAGGTACATAATGAAAGTATTAATGCTCAACGGCAGCCCGAGAACAAAAGGAAATACATTTATTGCATTAGAAGAAATGAAAAAAGTATTAACAATAGATGATATTCCTGGTATCATATTAGGAAGATTTGAAGGCAATATTGTAAAATTACCATTAGATAGTTACTTTAATAAAAATATATGTGTATTTGGAAGTTCTGGCAGTATGAAAACAACAGCTTTTCTATTAACCAATCTATTAGAAATATCAAAATATCTAAAATCTATCATCGTAACAGATCCAAAGGCAGAAATATATAGGACTACTTCAAGTTATTTTAGAAATATAGGATATGTAGTAAAAGTATTTAACTTAAAAGATATGAGACATAGTGATAGATGGAATCCACTTGCTGAAAATGAAAATATAAATGATGTTCAAACAAGTGCAAATGTCATTATATCGAATACTCAAAAGAAAAGTGGAAAAGATGAGTTTTGGCCAAGAGCTGAAGAAAATTTACTAAAGGCATTTCTTTTTTATTTTCTGCAAATACTTGTTGACCAAAATAATTTAACAAATATTTATAAAAAAATTGCAGGTGGCGATATAAATGAAATAGATGCTATGTTCAAAGGATTACCAAATGAGCATCCTGCTAAAATGAGTTACAATATATTTGCAAGTGGTAGTGATACTATAAAAGCAAGTGTTATTACTGGTCTTGGAACTCGATTACAGACATTTCAAAATGAAGATTTACAACGATTAACTTCTGCTAGTGATATTGATTTGACTTTACCTGCTCAAAAACCTTGCATTTACTATATTATAACAGATGATATGAATGGAGCTTACGATTTTTTAAGCTCTTTATTTTATACATTTCTTTTTATCAAGTTAGTTAGATATGCAGATTCAAGGCCAAATGGAAAATGTGATGTAGATGTTTTCTGTTTTTTAGAGGAATTTGCAAATATACGGGCAAATACCTGATTTTAATAAGAAGATTAGTACGATTAGAAGCAGACGGCATACGGACTAATTCCAATAACTCAAAATAAACGGACAACTCGACAGCCGCTATCCTAATAAAATGTCAGATGAGATAATAGGAAATTGCGATACAACCTTAGGATTAGGCACAACAGACACCTTAACAGCACGGCTTTTTTTGCGATTTAATAGGAGTTTCAACAGCTGAAAATATTTCAATAAAAAAAGAGAACTCTTTAGAAGGAGAAATTGGAGAATTTGGTCAAAAAAATATTTCTACTTTACAAAGAAATTTACTAAATAAAGATGAAATTTTAAGACTACCAACAACTAAATTACTTGCAATTCTAAGAGGAAATAAACCACTTCTTTTAGATAAAATGAGGTACACTGAACATCCTCTTGCTCAAAAGTTAAAAGATAGTTCTATATATGATTATAAGCCTGAGTGGACAAAAAATACAAATGTAGAATATATACCAAAAGAGAATATTACCAAAATTACTAGAAGAAAAAGAAAAAGAAGCTTTGATAATTTTTAGTATTATGATATAATCATCTTGAATAATAGTAATTTATATAGGAGGAATAAAATTATGGAGTATATTTTTTTATTGATTTTTGGTATCTGTATTACTATTCTTGGTATTTTCAATTTAAAAGGTAATATTTCATCAATTCATTGGTATAATAGATTGAAAATCACAGAAAAAAATAGAAAAAAATATGGTAAATCAATGGGAATAGGTTCCTTGATAATAGGAATTTGTATGACTATAACAGCAATATTACAAATGATTTTCTATAATGAAAATATATGGTATATTACAGTTATTGGAATAATAATTGGTTTGATTTTTATGATTTATGGTCAAATAAAATATAATAGAGGTATTTTTTAAAACAGTAAGTTGTATTGGAGATTAATTTATGAATTATATAAATAAAGGAAAACGAGATATACTGATATTTCTCAATTTGATAATATTGATAAGATACAAAATATTAGAAATAAATATGATGAGTTATCACAAATATTACCCCCTCATATTACTCTTGTTTTTCCATTTGAAATAGATTTAAAAAATGATGAAATGAAAAAAAAATTATCTGATATTTGTAAAAGTTATAATAGATTTAATATAAAGTGCAAAGGAATAAGTTTTATAAAAGATGAAAATATAAAT
>OLSA01001713.1_pt1 | contig 17464 bp, 7 predicted proteins | sample 1672731 | NCBI WGS metagenome assembly OLSA01 (sample SAMEA3136718, study PRJEB25190) | human gut metagenome | biome: human gut; feature: human-associated habitat; material: faeces | place: Austria | collected 2013
GATGCGCGGCTCTCACGAGAACGGCGACGTATTCTTCCAGCACCGCGAGGCTGCCAACAAGTACTACGAAGCTGTTCCGGGCATCGTTGAGGAGTACATGGGCAAGATCAACGCCAAGCTGGGCACCAACTATCAGCTGTTCAACTACTACGGCGCACCGGACGCTGACCGTGTCATCGTAGCAATGGGTTCTATCTGCGACGTTGCAGAAGAAGTTATCGACTACCTGACCGCTAAAGGCGAAAAGGTTGGTCTGGTCAAAGTAAGATTGTTCCGTCCATTCTCTGCTAAACACCTGCTGGCTGCTATCCCAGAAACTGCAACCAAGATCGCTGTTCTGGACCGTACCAAAGAGCCAGGCGCATACGCAGAGCCTCTGCATCTGGATGTTATGTCCGCTATGAGCGAAGCTGGACGTCAGGCTACCATCATCGGTGGTCGTTACGGTCTGGGCTCCAAGGACACCACCCCCGCTGACATGTACTCCGTGTTCCAGCACCTGGCCAAGGGCGGCCACAACCACTTCACCGTGAGCATTGTGGACGACGTGACCCACCTGTCCATCGAGAAGTGCGAGTTCGAGCTGCCCCACGATCCCACCCAGGCTTCCGTTAAGTTCTGGGGCATCGGTTCCGACGGTCTGGTCGGCGCTTCCAAGAACACCTCCAAGATCATCGGCGACCACACTGACAAGTATGTTCAGGCATACTTCCAGTACGACTCCAAGAAGTCCGGCGGCCTGACCATCAGCCACCTGCGCTTTGGTGACAAGCCCATCCGTTCTTCTTACTATGTCGGCGCTGCTGACTGCGTGGTCGTGGGTAACCCCGCCTACATCGGCAAGTATGACATGGTCCGCGACGTCAAGCCCGGCGGTATCTTCATGATCAACTGCGACTGGGAAGGCGACGAGCTGGAAGCCCGTCTGCCCGCCGACATCAAGCGTGCCATCGCCAAGAAGAAGATCAAGCTCTACACCGTCGATGCCGTGAACATCGCCCGCAGCATTGGTCTGAAGGGCCGGATCAACACCATCATCCAGTCCGCTTACTTCAAGCTGGCTGATCTGATCCCCGCTGAGGATGCCATCGAGTACATGAAGCAGGGTATCATCAACGACTACGCCGCCAAGGGCCAGAACATCGTTGACATGAACGTGGCCGCCGTCATGGCCGGCCAGACCGCTGCCAAGGAAGTCAAGGTCCCCGCAAGCTGGGCCGACGCTGTGGACGGCGAGAAGCCTGAGCTGAAGCTCAACACCGTGAACGCAGAGCAGGATGCTTACGTTCGCAACATCCTCATTCCCACCAACAACCTGGAAGGCGACGCCCTGCCTGTCTCCGCCTTCCTGCCCTATGCCACCGGTAAAGTTCCCTCCGGTACCGCTGCCTTCGAGAAGCGCGGCATCGCCGTGGACATCCCCGTCTGGCACGCCGAGAACTGCACCCAGTGTAACTGGTGCTCCACCGTCTGCCCCCACGCTGTCATCCGTCCTTACATTCTGAAGGAAGAGGATGCTGAGGGCCTGACCACGGTGGACTGCAAGACCGCTCCCGGCAAGAAGTTCTTCATCGGCGTCTCCGCTGAGGACTGCACCGGCTGCGGCTCCTGCGTGGAGATGTGCCCCGCCCGCGGCAAGGCTCTGGCTATGGAGCGCTCCGCTGGCCGTATGTTCCAGGATCAGGAGAACTTCGAGTACGCCAAGAAGAAGGGCGTGCAGCTGGTCATGTCGCCCGACGCGCTGATCGCCGACGCATTCTCGGCAGACGCCAACACCAAGGAGGCGCCGGCCAACGACATTCCCGACGGATGGGAGGGTCTGGACATCGGCTCGGAGGGCAAAAAGGTCTTCCGCGAGCACATCCTGGGCTGCAAGACCATCCTCTGGAACGGCCCCGTGGGCGTGTTCGAGATCGACAAGTTCGCAACCGGCTCCAAGGAGGTGGCCCAGGCCATCGCCGAGGCTACGAAGAACGGCGCCTACTCGCTCATCGGCGGCGGCGACTCGGTAGCCTGCATCAACAAGTTCGGCCTGGCCGACCAGGTGTCGTACATCTCGACGGGCGGCGGCGCGCTGCTCGAATACATCGAATTCGGCGACCTGCCGGGCGTTGCGGCCATCCGTGACTAACCGGGCATACCGTAACAATTACAACGGCGGGGATTTCCGGTTTTCACGGAAGTCCCCGTTTTATCAAATCCCGAACGACATGAAAAAAATCATTCTTTTCGCAACAACAATGGCTTGCATGACAGCCTGTCAGAATACCCCCAAGACCCCGGCCCTCGACATGGCGAACTTCGATCTGTCGGTAGCCCCCAACGCCGATTTCTACGAGTACGCCACGGGCGGCTGGCAGAAGAACAACCCCCTGAAGCCCGAATATGCGCGCTACGGCTCGTTCGACATCCTGCGCGACAACAACGAGAAGCGCATCAACGAGCTGTTCTCCGGCATGACGCAGCAGAAAGCCGAGCCGGGAAGCGTCAAGCAGAAGATTTCGGACCTCTACAAGATGGGGCTCGACTCGGTGCGCCTGAACGCCGAGGGCGCCGCTCCGATCAAGGCCGCCGTCGACGGAATTCTCGCCATCGGCGACCGCTCGCAGCTGACCGCCGCAGTGGCCAGGCTCCACTCCTCGATCGCCAATCCGTTCTTCGGCGTGGGCGTGCAGTCCGACCTGATGAACAGCGACATCAACGCGCTCTACGCCTCGCAGCCCGACCTGATCATGGGCGACCGCGACTACTACCTCGATCCCGAGAACGAGTCGATCCGCACCGCCTACAAGGAGTATCTGGGCAAAATCTTCCGGCTGTCGGGCGTTCCCGAGGCCGACATCGACAAGGCCGTCGCCGGCGTGCTGTCGATCGAAACGAAGCTGGCCGAGAAAAACTGGTCGAGCGTCGAACTGCGCAACATCCCCGCCATGTACAACCCCACGAAGAAGGCCGATTTCGAGAAGGCCTACGATGCCATCGACTGGGCCGAGTACTATAAGACAATGGGCATCGGCGATTTCGAGCAGATCATCGTGACGACCCCCTCGGCCCTGGCCAACGCCAACGAACTGATGAAAACCGCCCCGCTGGAGGAGATCCGCTACTACCTCGCCGCACAGTACATCGGCGCAGCCGCCAGCTACTTGAGCGACGACTTCATCAACGCGTCGTTCGACTTCTTCGGCCGCGTGATGTCGGGCAAGCAGGAGCAGAAACCCCGCTGGAAGCGCGCCATGTCGGTGCCCAACGGAACCCTTTCGGAAGCCGTCGGCGAGATGTACGTGGCCAAGTACTTCCCCGAGAAGGACAAGGTCCGGATGCTCGACATGGTGAAGAACCTGCAAACGGCCCTCGGTCAGCACATCGCCGCCCTCGACTGGATGTCCGACGCCACAAAAGCCAAGGCGCAGGAGAAACTCGCGGCCTTCACCGTGAAGATCGGCTATCCCGACAAGTGGAAGGACTACACGACGCTGAAGATCGACCCTGCGAAGAGCTACTGGGAGAACATCGTCGAGGCCAACGCCTGGTATACGTCCGACAACATTTCGAAACTGGGCAAGCCCGTGGACAAGGACGAGTGGCACATGTCGCCCCAGACGGTGAACGCCTACTACAATCCCACGACCAACGAAATCTGCTTCCCGGCCGCCATTCTCCAGCCGCCGTTCTACAACCCCGACGCCGACGACGCGGTGAACTACGGCGCCATCGGCGTGGTGATCGGCCACGAGATGACCCACGGGTTCGACGACCAGGGCCGCAATTTCGACAAGGACGGCAACATGAACAACTGGTGGACCGACGAGGACGCCGCCGCGTTCAAGGCCAAGACGGACATTCTGGTCAAGCAGTTCGACGCGATCGAGGTTCTGCCCGCCAAGGAGGGACAGCCTGCGATCTTCGCCAACGGCGCATTGTCGCTCGGCGAGAACATCGCCGACCAGGGCGGCCTGCGCGTGGCCCGCACGGCCTACCGCAATTCGCTCGCAGGCAGGGAGGCTCCCGCCCCGATCGACGGATTCACTCCCGAACAACGGTTTTATCTGGGTTATGCCACGCTGTGGGCCCAGAATATCCGCGACGAGGAGATCGCCCGTCTCACCAAACTCGACGTGCATTCGCTGGGCAAATGGCGCGTGAACGCCACGCTGCGCAACCTGCAGGATTTTTACGACGCCTTCTCGATCGCCGACGGACCGATGTTCCTGCCCGAACAGGATCGCGTAATCATCTGGTAACCCGCTTAAGAAGCGGGTTTCAGGGGCGGTGCCGGGCCATTCTGGCTTACGATCCAGTTCCGCGCCCGCCCGCTTGAGAAGCGGGCTTCAGGGGCGGTAAACGCCCACCGGAATCACGCCCCGGTCCGGAACGCTTCATTCAATAAAAAAGACGGCAGGGAGTTTTCCCTGCCGTCTTTTTCGTCTCCGGGCGGTGCAGCCCGGCTTTCCCCGCCGCGCGCCCGGTCCGGCGGCGGAGAACCGAAAAACCGGGCTTCGAAGCATCCATTTTTCGCTTTTTCTTTTAACTTTGTGCTAAAGAAGAAACGATGACCCGACATAAGGCATATACGAAAATTCCGTTTGCGGCGCTGTTTTTCGCCGCAACGCTGATTTCTCCGGCGCTCCATGCCCTGAACATCCCGGACTACCGCTTCCACACCATGCCCGAGACCTCCTATTACGGAGGCATCCACAGCATCGCCAAGGACAGCGTCGGGCGTATGTGGTTCAGCGGCTACGACGCCCTGTTCATGTACAACGGCACGTCGTTCGTACGGATGACCGACCTGGTCACGAACCTCTTGCCGAATTCCTACTGGTCCTACGGACAGGTGATCACGGACAACCGGAAAGGCCTGTACGTAGGGACTAACCAAGGGCTGCTGCGCTTCAACTACCGGAAGCTGGAGTTCGAATTCGTTCTGGAGGGCAATATCGGCTCGGTCACAGCGAACAACGACGGGACGGTATGGCTGATCCGCAACAACGGCATCGAATCGTTCAGCCCCGAACGGCTGCCCGCCGTGACCCGCTATCCGATGCCTCCGGAGATGTCCGCACCCGGGCGGACGCTGACGCTGGTGTGCACGAAGGAGTACGTTTACGCCGCGTCGGGCGGCGATCTCTACCGCCTGAACCGGGAGACCGGGCAATACGTCCTCTTCGCATCCGTCGGCGGCGGCAGCTGCGTGATCCGCGACGTGGTGGAGTGCAACGGGTCGGTATATGTCCTCACGCTCATGGACGGACTCTACGAATGCGACGGCAACGGCAGGATCGGACGGTATTTCCGACTGCCGCTCGAATACGAGAAATCCGCCGGCGCCAAGGAGCTTCACCTCGATTCGCAGGGCATCATCTGGGTAGCGACGCAATCGGGACTGCTGCTGCTGGAGCCGCTTACCGCCAGCACGCAGCTGCTGCGTTCCGACCTCCACTATCCCTACTCCCTGCCCAACAATTCGGTATGGTCGATCTTCCCCGATCCCGACGGCGGGATATGGGTCGGCACATACGGCGGCAAACTGGCCTACATGACCTTCGCGGACAACGGCGTGGACTATTTCAAAGCCACGCCGGGAGGGCTGAACCATCCCATCGTCAGCTGTTTCGAAGAGGATTCGGAGGGCAATCTCTGGATCGGAACGGAGGGGGGGGGAATTAACCGCTGGGACCGCCGCGACGGCCGGTTCGTCTATTACACGCAGGAGAGCCGCTGCGGCCTGACGTCGAACATGATCAAAAAGCTGTGGCACGACGGAAACGACAGGCTGCTGGTCTCGGCGTTCAACGGCGGAATGCGGGTCTTCGACGAACGGCAGGGACGTTTCTCCGACCTGTACATGAACCATCCGGCCTCGGGACAGCCTTTGAGCGTCTATGACTTCGCCAAGGAGGGCGACCGGGGCATCTGGCTGACCGACCCGGACGCCGAGCTGATGTACAAGGATGCGAGTACGGGACGCGTGGAGACGGTCCGGCTGACAGACGCACAGGGAAACGCCGTCCGCATCCATATCGAAACGCTGTTCCACGACGAGCGGGGCGACCTGTGGCTCGTCGGGCACGACGGCGCATACGTCGTCGATCCCGCCACACGGCGGATTCTGAAGCGCCATTACATCGCAGAGGCCCCCTATTCGGTCAACAACCTCTGCTCCTACTGCGTCACCTCCGACTCCGACATCTGGTTCGGAACCCGCGGCGGCGGGGTCAACCTGCTGCGCCGCAACGGCAGTTACGTCAATTTCAGGGACCGGAACGGCGAAGGGCTGGAGGGCAAAACAGTCTTCGGCATCCTCGAAGACACCCCCTCGAAAGATGTCTGGTTCAGCACCAACGACGGGCTTTACTATTACGACCATACCGACGGGGTGATCCGCAAATCGCAGATCGACATCCCGAACCGCTGCGGGGCCTACTACGTGCGGGCTTGCTACAAGACCTCGAAAGGCGAAATGCTGTTCGGAGGGACGGACGGCTTCATCCTCTTCACCCCGGGAAAGATCAAATACAACGACCAGAAGCCAAAAGTCTATTTTACGGACCTGCTTATCAACAGCCGGCCGGCCGTGCCCGGCGCCAAGAACTCGCCTCTGGAGAAAGCCATTTCCACGCTCTCCTACCGCGGAGGCGAGGGCGACGTGATCGAACTGTCGCACCGGGAGTCGAATTTCGAAATCCGCTTCTCGGCGAACAGCTACCTGAACGCCGAGAAGAACCAGTATGCCTACCGCCTGCTGGGACACTCCGAAAGATGGTCCCTGCTGCCGCAGGGACAGAAGGCGGTGCAGTTCTTCAACCTGCCCGCCGGAAACTATGTCTTCGAGGTCAAGGCGGCCAACAACGACGGCCTGTGGGGCGACGAGGTTTCGGCGCTCGGCTTCAGGGTGCACCCCTCGCCCTTCCTCTCCCGCTGGGCCTACCTCGTTTATGCGGCGCTGCTCTCGGCGGTGGCCTACTTCATCTGGCGGTATTTCACCAACAAGAAGATTTTCGAACAGCGGCTCGAACTGGAGCGGATCAAGGAACAGAACATGAAGCAGCTGACCCAGGCCCGGATCAACTTCTTCACGAACATCTCCCACGACCTCAAAACTCCGCTCACGCTGGTCGTCGACCCGCTGAAACAGCTCAAGGAACACCTGCCCGCCAATGCGCCTGGCAATGCCTACGTGCACCTGATCGAGAAGAACGTGGGGCGCATCCAGCGCATGATCAGCCAACTGCTTCAGTTCCGCGAAATCGAGAGCCAGAAGATCACCCTGAACCGCCAGCCGGGCGATCTGATCCGCTTCATCGACAGCATCTTCTCGCTGTTCGAGTTCTACGCCAACAAGAAGGGGATCGAAACCGGCTTCAACTCCCAGTATGAAAGTTTCTACACCAAGTTCGACCACGACGTGATCGAAAAAATCTTCACGAACCTCTTCTCCAACGCGATCAAGTACGCCTCGGAAAACGGCTATGTCGGCGTGAGAATCTACCCGGCGCGGCAGGACCAGCGCCCGGAGTCCGCTCCGCCGGCCGCCGGCACCGAATACATCGCCTTCACGGTCACCAACACCGGGGCGGAAATCCCCGACGACAAGAAGGAGGCCATCTTCGAATCGTTCAACCACCTCTCCGACCGCCGTCCCCAATTCGAGAGCAGCAGCGGCCTGGGACTGGCCATCGTCAAGGAGCTGGTCGGCAACCTCAACGGAACCATCACCCTCCGTTCGGGCAACTCGAAAGTCGCGTTCACGGTGGTCCTGCCCTTCACGCTCAACGCCGAAAAGACCGACAGCGCCGCCGAATCGTACGAATACACGGTCTCCGAAATCGACAACCTGCTGACCGAATCCGACGTCATGGCTCCCAACGACCGGCACGACCGCAAGGCGTGCAACATCGTGGTCATCGAGGACGACCCCAACCTGCGGAGCTACCTCGAACAACGGCTGTCGAAACACTACAACGTATACACCGCGGCAAACGGCAGCGAAGGCATCGCCAAAGCGGAGAGAATCTGCCCCCAGATCGTCATCACCGACCTGATGATGCCCGAAGCCGACGGCTTCGAGGTATGCCGCTCGCTGCGTTCGAACATCAAGACCAGCCATATCCCGGTGATCATGCTTTCGGCCCTGGGCAAAAACACCGAAAACAAGATCAAGGCACTGGAATGCGGAGCCAACGTGTTCATCGACAAGCCCTTCGATATGGATTTCCTGCTCAAACAGGTTGCCAACCTCATCCGCACCCAGCAGGAACTCAAGGAGCGTTACAGCAAGAAGTACATCGCCGAACCGTCGAAGATCACCATTTCGTCGATGGACGAGGAACTGCTGAAAAAGGCGATGAACTACATCGAACGGAACATGGACAACAGCGACTACAACGTGGATTCGTTCGTGTCGGACATGTCGATCGGACGCACGCTCCTCTACCAGAAGATCAACGACATCACGGGCATGTCGATCAAGGAGTTCATCATGGACGTCCGGCTGAAACGGTCGGCCCAGCTGCTCCGGGAGTCGGACCTGACCATCTCCGAGATCTCGGTCCTGACGGGATTCGCCAATCCCAAATATTTCAGCATCTGTTTCAAACGGCATTTCGAACTGACCCCATCCGAATTTAAGAAGAAATCCTGACGCAAACCGCACGAAAGGAGCCGACCGAACCGGCTATGAATATCTCGTGCTTTCGTATCCGCCGGAGCAGCGTCCGCATCTGCCCGCAGAAACCTTCCCGCCGTCGCCCCGCGCGACCGGCAGGGAGGTTTCATTTTGTCCGGACGGGACTCTTCGCAGGTCTGCGCAGCGCCCGCAGCGCCCGGATATGCTCCTTTTTTTTACCCCTCCGTACGAAATGGAACCATTTCCGAATAAACGACGCCCATCCGGTCGCCCCGTTTTATTGACCTTTGCAATACGGGGTCCGAAGTCCCCGGCGTCCGCTTTTCCTTCGAAATACATAAAAAATTTAAAAAATTAAAACCTGAAACCTATGAAAAGATGATCGGAAAACCACACCAGGCGACGAAGTGTCTCCCGCCCCTCCAGACAATCCCTTTATAACGGAGATACAAGCACTAACCAAAAAGAAACCTTTTATGATAATGAGCATGTACAAAAAGCTTATAGGCAGCCTGACGATTTCCCTCTTATTCCTGCTGTCTGCAACACCGTCGTTCGCCCAGCAGAACGACGTCAAAGTAACCGGTAAAATCACCGACGGAAGCGGCGCCCCGCTGGCGGGAGTCGTTGTCGTGGTAAAGGACGGCAAAAGCAACAACGGAGCCGTATCCAATACGCAAGGTGTTTATGAAATCAAAGTTCCCGCATCCTCGACGCTTCTTTTCACCTGTCTGGGCTATACCGACCAGGAAGTGAAACTCGGCGCATCGAATGTCGTAAACGTGACGATGACCGAAGACGCCCAGTCCCTCGACGAAGTGGTCGTCGTGGGTTACGGTACGCAGAAAAAGAAAGACCTCACGGGAGGTCTCGCCGTCGTCAGCAAACAGACGCTGGAAATGGTCTCGACCAACAACCTGATGGACCGTCTGGTCGGCCAGGTCGCCGGTCTGAACATCACGACCGGCAACGAAGCGCCGGGCAGCAACCAGACCCTGCTGATCCGCGGCCAGAACTCACTGACGGCCAGCAACGACCCGCTGATCATTCTCGACGGCATTCCCTACTCGGGCGGACTGGCCGACCTCGACCCGAACATCATCGAGAACATGTCGGTGCTGAAAGACGCGTCGGCCGTGGCCATCTACGGTTCGCGCGGCTCGAACGGCGTCATCCTGATCCAGACCAAGCGGGGTTCGCAGGGTGAATTCCATGTCACCTACAAAACGAAGCTCGCCATCGCCGAGCCGATGCAGCGCATCGAAACCATGGGTCCCAACGAGTTCATCCGCCTCAAACAGGACATGGGCCGGCTCAAGAACAATTACAGCGGCGAGCAGCTCGATCCGCTGGTAGGTTCGATTATCAGCGCCAGCGAGAAGGTAAACTACGCCAAGGGCATCACCAACGACTGGCAGGACTACGTCTTCCGCACGGTCTTCACGATGGACCACCAGCTGAGCTTCCAGGGCGGCAACGAGAAGACCACCTATATGGCCTCGGTTTCCTACCTGGACAACCCCGGCGTGGTTTACAATTCGAATTACCAGCGCACGAACGTCTATGCCAGCATCAACCAGAAAATGAACGACTGGCTGTCCGTAGGTCTCACCACGCAGTTCGTGAACCGTGAGACCGGCGGTGCGACGCCGAACCTCGAACATGCCATCAAGCAAAGCCCCTACGGCATCTACAAGGACGAGACCGGCGCCTACTACGAGGAGCCGATGGACTACTCGAACCTGCCCAACCCGATGAAGGACGTCAACGCCGACCAGAAACGCACGGGCCGCAACTTCATGGCCAACGGATTCCTCGATCTCAAACTTCCGGTCAAAGGGCTCTCTTTCCGGTCGCAGTTCGGCTACAACTACCGCAGCCAGATGAACGGAACCTACTACGGCCGCAACACCGTAACGGGTAAGAAAGTCGACGGCCGCGCCGAGCTGGCCAACAACCACACGACGGACTGGACGTGGGAGAACGTGCTTAAATTCGACCGGAATTTCGGCAAACATCACATCGACTTCACAGGTCTCTTCTCCATGCAGGAGGCCCAGTATACAGCCGCTTCGCAAAGCGGCGAAGGCTTCGTGAACGACGACTCGAGCTTCTACCGGATGGACGGCGCCGAGAACAAGATCGCCATCAGTTCGTCTTTCTGGAAGGAGAACACGGTTTCAGGCATGTTCCGTGTGAATTACGGGTTCAACAGCAAATACCTTCTGACACTCACCGGACGCGCCGACTCGTTCTCGGCCTTCGCTGAAAACCACAAATGGGCTTTCTTCCCCTCGGCTGCCGTTGCCTGGCATCTCGGCGAGGAGAGCTTCATCAAGGACAACGCCTCTTGGATCGACATGCTGAAGATCCGCCTCTCATACGGCGCCAACGGGAACAACGCCATTTCACGTTATCAGTCGCTCGACCGTCTCTACTCGACCAATGGTGTCAAATATATTTGGGGCGACAACAGCGACGCCGCCAACTCGGCCTACCTGCCGAGCGACGGTATCGGCAATCCCGACCTGCGTTGGGAGACCACCTATACGGCCAACCTCGGTATCGACTTCCAGTTCTTCAACGGCCGTCTGGGCGGTACGATCGACATGTACCTCTCCAACACGCACGACCTGCTGATGTCGCGTACCGTTCCCATTATGAACGGTTACAGCAAGATTCTCTACAACGTCGGCCAGACCCGCAACAAGGGTATCGAACTGACGCTCCATTCGCAGAATATCCGCAAGAAGGATTTCAGGTGGGAGACCGACTTCACCTTCTCGCTCAACCGCGACCAGATCGTCGCGCTGCGCGGCGACGGCAAAGACGACATCAACAACAAGTGGTTCATCGGCCAGCCGCTGTCGGTCTACTACGACTGGAACATGATCGGCATCTGGCAGGAAGGCGACGAGTTCACGTTCATCGACAAGGACGGCAAGGAGGTGGCCCACCAGACCGGAGCCACGCCCGGAGCCGCCAAACTGGAGGATGTCGACGGCAACGGCGTCATCGACTCCAAAGACCGCAAGGTGATCGGCAGCAAACAGCCGAGCTTCACGATGTCGATGGGCAACCGTTTCTCCTACAAGGACTTCTATTTCTCGTTCCTGTTCAACGGCGTCTTCGGCAAGTGGATGACGGACAACGTGGCCAACATCTCCTCGTATACGTTCGGTTCGGGCAACTACATCCACGGCGTGAAATACTGGACGCCGGAGACCCCCGACGCAGAGGTCGTTTCGCCGGGTTACCAGGCCTCCTTCAGCCACGGCTACTACAAGAAGCTCAACTACGTGCAGCTGCGCAACATCACGCTGGGCTACCGTGTCAACCAGAAATTCGTCCGCCGGATCGGCTTGAGCGCCATCGACGTGAATTTCAGCGTGAACAACGTCTGCGCCTTCTCCAACATGCGCCAGATGCTGAACTACGACAACACCTGGTTCGCATCGTTCCCGACCGCCCGTTCCTACGTACTGGGATTAACCTTAACCTTCTAATCAAGACCTGACTATGAAAACGATGAATTATATCAAGATCGGCATCGCGAGTTCGATCCTCTCGATAGCTGCGGGCTGCACCTCCTTTCTGGAAGAGGATCTGAAAAGTTCGCTGGCCCCCGACAACACTTACACCAGTTCACTGGGCTTCGAGGTGGGAGCCACGGGGCTCTACGCCATCGCCCGCTCGGAATACAACACCTGGGGTGAAAACGGCGCTTTCATGCACAACGGCGCCTGCGCCTACGAGGTCCTCCAGATTTCGACCGACCTCTGCCGCATGGGAACCGTCCGCGACGGTTCGCTGGTTCCGTTCGCCGAAATGACGCTCAACCCGTCGACGCTTTTCGTCGGTTCGTACTGGAACTGGGCCTACAACCTGATCGCTTCGGCCAACGAACTGCTGATCTATTCCGAAAAGAACAACAACTGGGACTATCCCACCGACAAACAGCTTTACCAGGCCGAAGCCCGTTTCTTCCGGGCTTACGCCTACCGCACGCTGGTCTACCTCTACGGCGACGTGCCCTGGGTCGAAACCATCCAGAAGCCCTTCCTGCTCTCGTTCTCGCGCGATCCCAAGATCGAGGTGCTGGGCAACATCATCAAAGACCTGGAATTTGCCAAGACGTACCTTCCCGACAATCCCGACAACGTGAAGGAGGGCAAGCTTACGACGTGGGCCGCACGCCACCTGCTGAGCGAAATGTACCTGCTGCGCGGCGCCGAAGGCGACTATAAGCTGGCCGAGGAGAATGCCCAGGACGTGATCGACTGCCCGTATTACAGTCTGATGAAAAGCCGCTTCGGCAACGCCAAGAACGATCCCGGCGACTATTTCAGCGACATGTTCGTCGAAAACAATCAGAACCGTTCGGCCGGCAACACCGAGGGTATCTGGGTCATGCAGTTCCAGTACAACACGGTCGGCGGCGGCACGAATTCCGACGACTGGACCCGCCGCGCCTGGAATCCCCAGTACCACGCCATCGACGGATTCGCACTGGCCGACTCGCTCGGCGGCCGCGGCCTGGCGCAGATCTATCCGCTGAAGTGGTGGATCGGCGTCAAGGGGACCAACGCCACGACAGCCGGAGAAAAGGAGGGGTTCCCCGATATTCAGGAAAAAGGCATCTTCGAAGACGGCGACATCCGCAACTCGGAGTACAACATCAAGCGCAACTGGTACTACAACAACCCGCTGACGCCCAACAAGCTGGGACAAAAATGCCCCATCGACGACAAATCGTGGTCGCAGGCCCAGCTCTTCCCGGCGCTGAAGAAATTTTTCTTCGGTAAGGAGGAAAACCTCCAGCTCACCGGCGCATACAAGGACCGCATGAAATTCCGCCTGGCCGAGACCTACCTGCTGCTGGCCGAAGCCTACCTGCGTCAGGACATGCCCGATAAGGCCGCCGATGCCGTGAACGAAGTGCGCCGCCGCGCCAAAGTGTCCGACGTTTCCGACGAGGAGATGACGATGGATTTCCTGCTCGACGAGCGCATCCGCGAACTCTACGGCGAAGAGAGCCGCCGCTTCACGCTGATACGCACGGGCAAACTGCTCGAACGCGTGAGAAAGTACAACCCCGAGGCGCGCGACCTCATCCAGGATTTCCACGTGCTGTGGCCCATTCCGCAGGCTATCCGCGACGCGAATGTCGGCAATTTCCCGCAGAATCCCGGATATGAAGGTTACGAAGGCTAAAAACCTTCGTCCCCGCCTCCGGGCGGATCAGACAAGAATGTGTCCGGCAGATTCCGGACCGTATCAGCAACCACGAAAAAAACAATTATGAAAAAGATAAAATTTGCATGCAACCTGTCGCTGCTGACCCTTTTCGCACTCGGCCAGTGGGCCTGTGAATGGGACCCGTACGAACACGACAGCGACCCGGTCCGGGAAACTCTGGAGCTGACCGCCTCCTCCTCCCAGATCGCTTTGGACGAAAACGACCTTTCGGCTACGGTACTGACCTTCGACTGGACGCCCGCGCGTCCGATGCCCGACGAGTATCTGGTGTCCTACACGACCAAACTGGACCTGCTGAACAACAACTTCGGTTCGTCCACCGCCATCGTGACGAGCGAGGACGACGGCATCTTCAGCCGGAGCTACACCTCCGAGCAAATCAACAACTGGGCTAACGAGCGCTGGCAGGTGCCCGTAAACAAGACCTTCACGCTGGCGTTCCGCGTCATCGCGGAGTATGCGGGCGGCCCCACATACGAAATGCCCGAAGTGCGCACCGTGGAGGTGACCGTAACCCCGATCAAGGTCGATGTCTTCGATGCCGACAAGGTGTCGCTTTCCGGCACGGCCATCAGCAGCGTGACGGAGATCGAAAAGACGGTCGAGAATGCGAACCTCTATGCCTGGTACGGCGAATTGAGCATCGGCGAGTTGCAGATTCCCGTCGAGCTGGAGGGCCAGACCTACTACATCGTTCCGAGCGACGGCAACGGCGCGCTCCGCGACGGGGAGCTTGTCGACGTGAAGATGACGGAAACCCCCGTTTCGTGGAATATCCCGAACGCCGGCAACTACCGCCTGCTGATCGACATGGAGAACAAGCAGGTGCGCATCTACTCGTCGGCGACCGACCTGAAGCCGCTGTCCGTCACATTCCACCCGAACGGTGCGGAAGCCAATCCCGAGGCAACGATCGAAGTGCTCGATCTCTACGCCTACGGAGCAGGTACGGGCTGGGGCGTGCGCAAACTCAACCTGAAGCAGAGCTTCGCCGACCCGCAGATCCTGATCTATGACGCCGAAGAGCACAACGGCACGAAACTTTCCAGCGGCATGAAGTTCTGCGTAGCCCAGAATTTCTCGGTCGGCGATGCGGATTACAACCAGAACAATGCCTATTGCTTCACCTGTCCGCTGACGGCAGAAGGCAAGAAGCAGAACCTCACGCTGACTCTCGGCAAGGTGGGCGAACTGCACGGAGGTGCCGACGGAGAGACGCGCAACTCGTATTACACGATCCCCGCTTCCGACCTGCTGATCTTCGATCTGCGTCACGGAACGATCCTGGCCCGGAACAAATAACGCCGGACCGCACGACTGAAAAATATTGCCGTATCGGAATGGAGACTGGGTTCCGGCCGACAGGAAGATACGGCAATATTCCATTACAACGACAATCAATCGTAAAAACAGCAACATGATACACATGAGAAATCTGATGACCGGCTGTCTTCTGGCAGCATTTCTTTGCGCCGCTTCCTGCGGTTGCTCGAAGGACAACGGCGGCGGCGAAGAAGGCGGCCAAGTTGCCGGTGTGACCGTAAAGCCCGCCTACAACAAGTCGGAAGTGCTGCACAACCCGCTCAACGGCTGGGTGATGTATGTCAGCGCGGACTACGATCCCTCCTATTTCGACAAGGAGATCTACGTACCGCTGCTCGGAAAGAACGTAAGGGTGGCGGACTACGCTTCGGCCTGCTATATCCGCACGAAATGGTCCGTGCTGAATCCCGCAGACGGGCAGTACGCCTGGAAAGACCCCGATTCGAAGGTTTACAAACTGGTTCAGAAAGCCCGGGAGCTGAAACTCCCCATCGCTTTCCGCGTCGTGGTGGACGGACGTGACCAGGGCGCCAATACGCCCCAGTTCGTCTACGATGCCGGAGCCGAATACGCGATGTCGGAGCCGAAATACCCCGACCGCAAGACCCCGATGCCGCAGGACCCGATCTTCCAGCGCTACTACGAGAAGTTCGTCGCAGCCCTCGCCGAGGAGTTCAACGATCCGGAATACACCTCGTTCATCGACGGCTACGGCCTCGGCAAGTGGGGCGAGGGCCACAGCGTGGCTTACAACAAGGACGACGTATCGGCTGTCGATGAGAATACGGAAACGGTGAAGCGCGAAGTCCTCGACTGGATCACCAAGCTCTACGCCAAACACTTCACGAAGGTTCCCCTGGTGATCAACTACCACCGCGTACTGGGCCATCCCACGAGCCAGGGCACGGCGAACCCGAACAGCGAAAGCCTCGTGGCCCTGGCCATCAGCAACGGCTACTGCATCCGCTCCGACGCCTTCGGCATGAACAACTCCAGCTGGGGTTACAGCACCTGGGAGAAGGCAATCGCCGCACAATGGCGTTACAAGGTCCCCATCATCATGGAGGGCGGATATATCGTCAGCAGCCACAGCTACTGGAACGACCCGGCCGGCTACCGCCAGGGACACCCCGAAGATGTCCGCCAGGGCGAATTCGACTCCTCGGCCGAAGCCCGCGTCAACATGATGGACTTCCGTGTCGGCCAGGAGACCGAGTCGTGGTTCAACGATGCCTTCAGCCTCGTGCAGCGCTTCGTCTCCGAAGGCGGCTACCGTCTCTATCCCGACCAGGTGATCGTTCCCGACCAGGTGAGCGCAGGCAGCCGTGTCAAGGTCGCTTCGCGCTGGCGCAACATGGGCTGGGGCTATTTCCCGAACAACCTGCCGCAGTGGAACTACAAATACAAGGTGGCCTTCGCTTTGATCGACGCTTCGGACAAGGCGCAGAAGGTCTTCGTCGACAAGGACTGCGAACCTTCGACCTGGGTCGAGAGCAAGCCCTTCTCCTACACCTTCGAAACGCCGGCCGTCGATCTTCCCGCGGGGAAATACACGTGGGGCATCGCCATCGTTGACACGACGAAGGAGAACCGGCCTGCCATCCAGCTCGCCGTGAACAACGAAAAGACGGCCGAAGGCTGGGTGAAACTGCACGAAGTACAGATCAACTAACGCCTGAAAAACCATGAAGAGGGTTGCATTGCTTTCCGCAGCGCTGCTGCTGTCCGTCACCGCCTCCTTCGGGAGCGGCGTCCTGGTCGAGGCCGAGAGTTTCCGCGACAAGGGCGGGTGGGCCGTGGACCAGCAGTTCATGGACCAGATGGGTTCGCCCTACCTCATCGCGCACGGCATGGGCAAACCCGTGGCGGACGCCGTGACAACGGTCGAATTCCCGGAAACGGGAACCTACCGGGTCTACGTCCGGACGTTCAACTGGGTCGCCCCCTGGTACGACGGGGAAGGTCCCGGAAAGTTCGCCCTCCGGGTCGGCAGCCGGAAACTGTCCGCGACGCTCTATCTCAAGACGACGGGCCTCTTTGTCAAGGTCGATACGCATTATCTTCGGCAGCAACTTCACAAACAGGATGACACCAATCACGCCAAACGGATAGGCAATACCATAAGCGATAGAAGCCAACGGAGAGTTGGTGCTGTCGATGGCAACGGCCAAACCCGGTGTACTGGTCAGTGCCCCGGCTATCAGTCCGACTATGCTTGGTGTATCGATTCCTAAAGCATATTTGAATATCAAA
>OLSA01001724.1_pt1 | contig 17420 bp, 15 predicted proteins | sample 1672731 | NCBI WGS metagenome assembly OLSA01 (sample SAMEA3136718, study PRJEB25190) | human gut metagenome | biome: human gut; feature: human-associated habitat; material: faeces | place: Austria | collected 2013
CGCTGTCGTCCGGCTTTGTGGCGTTCCAGTCCTCCGGTTCGCCCTCCTCATAGCCGCACACCAGCACCTTCTCGTAGCACTCAGCGGTGTGCTGGTGCTCGATCTCGCCGCACTGGTAGTCTGCCGTTTGGGCAATGCCCACACTGTGCAGCTGCCAGTTAACGAACAGGCTGGTGAGCAGCGCCAATGCCAGCAGCAGTGCCATATACCGCCGCGCTGCCTTGTGTTCCCTGCGGAACTGCTGCATCAGTGCCGTTGTGATATCCTTCATGCTTTTCATCCTCACTATACTAAAAGCAGCGTATTTTCGTCGTTTGCAAAACCGCCAAAACCACGCCCTGTTTTCATACTCCTATAACCTATTCAGTGTACCACATCCTTGGCCGGAAATCAACTTTAAAATGCTCGTTATTTGGCTTGAGCGCTGGATTTTTGGCAGGTTTGCCATGCCAGACCCCGCAGGCGGGATATGCCGGATTTCTCAGCTATTCCGGGCTTTGGGCGGGCGGTCCGGCACAAGGCCGCAGACCAGACGCACCATCAGCGGGGTCAGCGGCAGCCACGCCGCAGTGCAGATGAGGTTGAACAGCGTATGCGCGTTGGCGATCTGCCGGGCAATGACTTCCAGCTCCGGCCCTTTGGGCGAGATCAGTTTCACCAGACCCGCATACCACGGCAGCAGGGCGCAGAACGCCGCCGCACCGGTCAGGTTGAACAGAGCGTGGGCCGCCGCCGCCCGTTTTGTGTCCCGGCTCTGCCCGATGGATGCCAGCACCGCCGTGACCGTGGTGCCGATGTTATCCCCCAGCAGCACCGGCAGTGCCCCTGCAAGGCCCAGCAGACTGCCGCCCTGCGGGAAAAACGCAGGGAGCTGCGCCTGTGCCGCAGAATACAATCGGACATTCCGAGGGTATCCCAGCAATGCCGGGAGGCGCAGGCTGAACGGCAGGAGAATCTAAAAAAGGAGGAACATGAGCATGAGTACCAGCGGTGAAACCGCTGACCTGATGGTGCGTGAGGGCATCCAGATCACCGAGAGTGCGGTCAAGTTGGCAGGGCTGGGGGCGAAGAATCTTGCCGCCCTGTTGATCGCTCTTGCCAACGACAACCAGAAGCTCTCCGGTAAGACCAATCTCAAGCGCCTCATTCACGATGGTGAGGAATTGACGATTTTTTCTGTAAAGCGCGAAGACCTAAAGGGCTTTCAGATGGAGGCTAAGCGTTATGGCGTGCTGTTTTACCCCATCGTCAATAAGGTAGAAAAGACCGGTACGGTAGAAATTATGGCAAAAGCCAGGGATGCCAAGCAGATCAATCGCATTTTTGAGCGCATGGGCTACCCCGCACCGGTGAGGGAGGACGCTGCCGTAAAAAAAGAGAACGCCCGCGCTCCGTCCGAGAGCAGCTTGAAGGAGCGCGGGACTGGTGCGAGAGCGTCTATGGAAGCGACTATGGAGAAGCCTGATGAGCGCCCCTCCGTCCGTAGCCGCCTGATGGCTCTGCAAGCTGCGGCGGAACGGGATGACACCGCGCCCGCAAAGGACACCGTGCGGGAGACTATTAAAAAAGCCGTGCCCACGCGGGAATAAGAGTAAAGGAGAGAATTATGGCAAAATTAGACGATTTGATCCAGCAAAAGCAGCAGCGTGACGAGGACTGGAAAGCGAAGAAAACGGCAGAACGTGAAGAGCTGCGGCAGCTTTCTGACGATGCTGTGATGCGCGTTACCAGTGAGCCGAACGCCTATCTGCGCTATCTGGATACGCAGGCGATCAATCCGCAGTACAGCGCCGCCAACGTCATGTTGGCGATGGCACAGAACCCTGACATTACTTATATCAATAGTCTGGAGAATTGGGGACGGCTGGGCCGCAGCGTGAATCGTGAGGAGACCGGTTTGAAAATTCGTGTGTCCGATCCCTATGTGAAAGACGGGCGGCAGTATCACGGCTATAAGATCGGTCGTGTTTTTGATGTGACGCAGACCCACGGCAAGGCTGTGCCTGCGCCGCTGACGCTCCGCGACAACACGCCGGAGATGGAGGCGGCACTGAGCCGTCTGTTGGACAGCGCGGGCGTCCCCGTCGTGACCGACGCTGCAATGTACCAGGATGCTTTCTATGACCCCAAGGCGCAGCGCATTACCGTTTCTACCCGCCTAAGCGACAGCAAAACTTTCGCGGCGCTGGCTCGCGAGATCGTCCACGCCGGTATTCATGACCGCGGGCGCTATCCCTACTATTCCCGCGAGGACTGCGCGATGGATGCAGAGTGTGTCAGCTATATGCTCTGCCGCAATTTCAGCATTGATGTGCCGCAGCCGAATGTGAGCCGCGTGGGACAGGCGTTTGACGGCATGGAGGCGCAGGATCGCCGCAGTGTGGTGGACAGCCTGCAAAAGTATTTCCGTAGGCTGCAAAAAGACATTCAGCGGGAGATCTCGCCGCAGGAGCGCAAGCAGCCGGAGCAGAACCGGACTGTCCGCTGAGAAAAGAGGTAAAGAGTGTGAAAAAGAAACTTGCTTTTTTATTGTGCATGACATTGACGCTGTGCAGCACGAGTGGCGCGGTGCTGGCCGCGGAATCCGAGCAGGACGCCGATCCGGCATCTGCGCTGATCTCCGCCGCCGATATGCCTCCGAGCGTATCGGCTTATCCTGCTGAGGTCAGAACCAGCGAGGAAAATGGCGTCTATCATCTGGAGAAGGTCTACTATCTGACCGCAAAGGACGATCCTTCCACAATTCCCACCGCTGATTTTGAGCGTGAGGGCCGCACCTATACGCTCCTCGACATGCTGAAAAACGACCAGACGGAAACGGATACGCGGGAGCATATCGAGGTGGTCACGTTGGACAGCAAAACAAAGGATATGGCTGAGATTTTGAAGATGCTGGAGCCGAAGCTGGAGGTTAAAACCGAGGATGGCTATGAGGGTATCCTTTCCCTTGACCACACTACCATTCAGGTAGAGGCAGCGGGCTACAGCACCAGCAGCCGCACGGTGACGGCGGAGCGTACCTATCCCAACCTCTCCGACGCCGATGTTTCCCTGATCCCCAAGACTGTGAATGAAAATGGCCGTACCCTGACACTCGCGGATGTGAGCTGGGAGGAGGCCGCCACCGATCCTACGGACGGCTATGATATTCCGATTCGTTATACTGCCATGGCGAGCTATTCGGGGACCGCTACCAGCAAATATGCCACCGGCTACACCGTCACGGCGGACTATAAGGGTGATGTTACCCGTACAAGCTGCGACACGGTGATCTACACCGCAATTTTCTCCAGCACCGGCAGAGCGGAGGTCCTTCCTAAAACCGGCAGCTTCAACTGGATGTGGGTTCTGGCACCGCTCGGTGTGCTGGCGCTGGGCGGCTGCGGCTATGCCGGTTATAAGGGGTACAAGCACTACCTTAATAAGAAAAGAGGTTATGAGTAAATGAAAAAGTACATCACGACGCTGCTTGCCGTCAGCTGCGCGCTGGCGGCTTTTTCTATGCCTGTTTCGGCGTTGGAATACAGCTTTGACGGAGCGGATGCAGGTGAATTCGGAAAGCCAACGTCTGTTGAGACGATCTATGTGTCCAGAGAACAGACGAATATTGACCGCAGCAAAAACGCGGCCTATATTCCGCCTGTGTTTGGTTCACCGACATCTTACACGCTGAACGCAGGAGAGCTGCTGACGCCGAATCTTGTGGGTGATGCAGTATCAGACGGAAATATCAGCAGCGGCGGCGGTGCAACGGTGATGCCGCCCGCTGCTGCGGGAGGAACAAGTGCCGATGTTGGCACAGCGGGGACGAGTAAGTACACGGCTGTTACCAGTGACCTCTATTACAGCGGCGGCTATCTTGGAACGCTGAATATCCCGTCCATTGGCCTGACGGTCAGGGTGTATCAGGGGACGGACAGCGCGGCGCTTGTCAAAGGAGCCGGCCACTTTACCAACACCTCGATTTGGGATGGAAACGCAGCGATTGCCGGACATAACCGTGGCGTTAATAACCACTTCGGCAAGATCCACACACTCAATGTTGGCGATACGATCAAGCTGACGACGAAACTCGGCGAACGCAGCTACGAGGTCTATTCCGTTGCCAAAATCAGCGCGGATGATACCAGCGTTCTGAACGACAGCACCGAAAATATCATTACACTCGTCACCTGTGTGATGAATCAGCCGGACTATCGCTGGTGTGTGCAGGCACGACAGAAATGATCAAAGCAGAAATGGTTCCCAGTTTTTTGACATGCATTATTTTCTGCGATACCATGCTTCCACATACCAATTAAATATGGAGGCAGCGTATGAACAGAATGAAAAACATCGGACTTATCCTCTGCGGTCTTGTGCTGGGGCTTACCCTAAGTTCTCCCGCGGCGCGGGCAGTGGGATCGCTGAAAGTGACACTGTCGACCAACCGCATCCTTGTGGACGGTAAAGAAGTCCGTCTGACGGTGTACAACATCAACGGCAACAACTACGTCATGCTGCGCGATGTCGGCAAGACGGTAGGATTCGAGGTTTACTGGGACGGCGATACCAAATGTGTTCAAATTGAATCGGACAAGCCCTACACCGGCGAAGCGCCGGTGAAAGCGGGGACCAGCGAACCTGCTTCACAGCCGGAGGTCACGACGCCTGCTGATGAAGTTGCCGTCGCAAAGCAGGATATCGTGGACCGCACCAATGCGCTGCGGCGCGCAAAAGGTGTTGCTGCGCTGCGTGTCAACGATAAGCTCACGCAGGCGGCGCAGGTGCGCGCCGATGAGATCGCCGCGAGCGGCGTCTACTCCCACACCCGCCCGGATGGGCGCAAGAGCAACACCGTCACCGACAGCAAATACACCGGCGAAAACCTTCACAACATCTCGGAGCTGTATCTTGAGCAGCAGCACAAAACGCTCTCTGAAGCGGTGGTCGAGCTGTGGTCCAACTCCAAGGCCCATGCGGACAACATGACAAGCGCCCGCTACGGCGAGATCGGCGTCGGGCTGGCACGCGGTATTGACAAGGACGGCTTCGACTGCTGGTACTGTGTGCAGGTCTTCCTGCTGGACGGCTGTGAAGTTACCCGGGTGGATACGCCCGCGAACAAGTAAATATCAACTATCAGGAAAGAGCAGACCTTAACGGCCTGCTCTTTTTGTTGCCTCTCTTGAGAAAGGAGAAATTATGAAACCTATGAAAAAACGACTGTTGTCACTGCTTTTAACGCTGGTGACGATCTTGAGCCTGCTGCCGACTTCGGCCTTTGCCGCGTCGAAGACCGGCTCCGGCATCCAGATCACACAGGATCAGGCATATTGGTCGACCCGTTTGCTGGCCAACGGTACGCCGTACAGCTATCGTCCTCCGCTCGTGGACGGTAAGCTCGTGTACTGCATGGACAGCGGCCTCGGCTATCACTACGCCACAAAATCATTCCTTGATTCGTACTCGTGGACATCCGGCTCCGGCGCGGACGCAGATGCCGTATTGCAGTCGGCTGTCACGAACAGCGGCCTCAGTGAAATGGACGCCGCGACCGTTGAGAATGTCAAGTGGATGATGACCTACCTCAACGACTGCAAAGATTCCAACGTCGGCCAGCTTTTTATGGCCGTGCAGACCTACGTTTGGGAGAACCAGTCTTATAAGGGCGAACCCGGCGGAGACGGCGACGCGGGCGGCTACGCCAACGCGGACACCTACGAGCTGTACCTGAGCCTTATTGACAATCTTCTTGCAAAAAAGGCAGCTGAGGATGCCGAGTTTTTGAAGCAGATTGAAGCATATAAAGCACAGGGCATTGAAGCGTCCATCGTGGAGGATGAGAGTGCAAAGTGGGCGGTTTTTGCGATCTCGAGCAACCGCAAGAATCAGTCGTTCTTCAACTACTATGGGCCGAGAAAGCTGTCGGTCGGTGAGGCCAAGCCTGACCAGCCGGAGCAGCCTGTTGGTGGTACGGGCAAGATCACGCTTACAAAGACTGCGGCAGGCACATTGAAAGGCCTGCCCGGTGCGCGTTACAGCATTTATTTTAATGGGCAGATCGTTGGAAGCGATGTGACCAACGAATCGGGAGAGCTCCATATTGAGAACGCAGCCACCGGCCTTTGGACCTTCATTGAAACCGATGCCCCATCCGGCTTCTGTGTTGACCCCACGCCCAAGAGCGTCTATGTGGATGCGTCCGAAGGTGACCGCGAATACACCGTCGCGGCAGTCAACTACGCTATGCCCAGCATGATCCTCTACAAGGAAGATGCGCAGACGAGCGCTCCCGTGCCCGGCACTGTGCTGTCGGTCAAGTCTGTTACAGGCGCCTACTCTACGTCCGTTAAAATCGGTGAGAGCGGATCAGCCACGCTGGAGGGCCTGGAGCCCGGCGTTTATGTCGTATCCGAAGAGTCCGTGCCGGAGCCGTACATTTTGTCCCACACAGAGCAGACCGTGGCGCTGCGTCCCGGCAAGACCACAGAGGTCCATTTTCAAAACTACAAAAAGCCCGGTTTGGAGATCCTAAAAAAGAACATTGCCAATATGGATCCCATCCCTGATATGACCTATAAGGTCGAGCAGATCGATGGCAGCTTTGAGACTACGGTCACGACAGACCTGCGAGGCCGCGCTTACCTCGAGAATATCCCCGTGGGCAGTTACCGCATCTCAGAGGTAGGCGGGCCGTCGAATGTGATCCTCTCCGAGATCCCGCAGGTGATCTATCTGGAGGCCGGCTGCACCCGCACGGTGACCTTTTTCAACGCGATCAAGCCCACGCTGACGGTCTTGAAGCAGAACAGTGTAACATCCGACCCTCTCCCCGGTGCAAAGCTGCACATCTACTATGCGTCCGACAACACCTCCACCGGCGAGATGCATGATCTCGGTGTGTTCTATTCTAACGAGGAGGGCAAGGTGGTTCTGGTGGACGCCGAGCGAGGCTGGTACAAAATCGTCGAGGAATCCTGCCCGCAGGGCTTCGGCTACCTTGACGGGGAGGCCGTACAAGAATTTTATCTGGAAGAAAACACCAGCAAGACCGTCATCATCCGCAATGTGCCGCTCAGTGCGCTGGTCGGCTTCAAATATGACTCCAAGACAGGGAAAGGTATTCCGGGCTGCCGTTTCGAGCTGCGTTATTTGAGCGGCAATACCAGCGGCACGGGCGGTACCGTCATCGGCACTTACGTGACCGGGCCCAATGGAGCCTTCACTGTAACCGGCTTAAAAAAGGGCACTTATATCTGCGAGGAGGTATCCAGTGACGGAAGCCACATTATCGACAGCGAGCCGCAGACCGTGTGGATCTCTGGTGAGGATCAGGACGTGGTCATCATCCGTTTTGGTAACTCGCCGTTTGGCAGCTTGCTCGTTACAAAGCTGAGCGATGACAACAAGCGCAGCCCGATCCCCAACACCGATTTCCTGTTAACTTATAGTGACGGCACGTTTGTCGGCAACGACAACGGTATCTATACAACGAACGCTGCGGGTGAGATCCTTGTGGATGGCTTGGAGCCGGGTGTGACGATCATCGCGCGCGAGGTCAGGGCCGCGGCTGGGTTCTTGCTGGACGAGTCGCCGCAGCACATCCAGATCAAAAGCGGCGAGACAGTGCATCTGCAGTTTCTCAACAGACCGTTCGGCAACCTGATCATCAAGAAAAACAGCAGCGCCCCGACGCAAGAGGCCGTGCCGGGGGCGGAGTTTGAGATCACATACGCTGACGGCAGCTATGTCGACGCCGCGGGCGGTACGATCTCGAGCAATGGCCGCTATGTGACAGACGAACATGGAGAGATCCGCATCAGCGGCATTGTCGGCACCGTCGTGGTGACCGAAATCAAAAGTGGACCGGGCTACCAGCTCGACGAGGCCAACCGCACGCAGACGGTGACGATCAATCCGGGCGATACGCAGACCCTGCAATTTTACAATGCCCCGATCAGCAAGGTCGAGTTTATCAAGGTGGATGCGGCAAATCGGAGTGTGCGTATCCCCGATACGACCATCGAGGTGCGCAGACTCGACGGTGCGCTGGTCACGACGCTCGTGACGTCGGAGAGCGGTCAGGCGTTCGCCTCACTCGAGGACGGCAGCTACTACGCCGTTGAAACGGTGGCAAATCCCAAATACCAGCTCGACAGCACGCCTGTTTATTTTGAGGTCAAGGACGGCAAGTGTGCCCCCGTTGTGCTGACCAACAAGATGATCTGCGGCATTTTGATCCACAAGACGTCGAGTACGACCGGCGATGGCATCTACGGCGTGCCGTTTATCCTCTATGACAGTGGACACAATCCCATTGCGCAGGAAGAGAGCGATAACGAAGGATATGTCCGTTTTGAGGGCCTCTCCGCAGGCCGTTTTTATCTAAGGGAGGGAGACAATGAGGGCTACATCCCCGACACTCAGGAAAAGACCGTCTATGTGAAAAACGGTGAGACGACGATCATTGAATGGAAGAACACGCCTATCACGGGCCAGATCCAGGTGCTCAAGACCTCGGAAGATTATAACTCAATGAACGGCTGGCCTGCCGGTACGCCGATCCCCGACACGGAGTTGGAGATCTACAACGCCCGCACGAATCGTTTGGTGGAGACCATCAAGGCAGATAAAAACGGCCTTGCGGTGAGTAAACCCCTGCCTTTGGGCCGCTACAAAATCGTTGAATCCAAGGCTGGGAAATTCTACGGTCTCGACAAGACGCCGATCGAGGTGGAGATCGAATTCGCCGGTCAGATCGTCAAGGTGAGCATGACCAATAAGTGCCTGTACACGAATGTGTCAATCAAGAAGACCGGCCCTTCGCAGGCGGTTCCCGGACAGCCGATTCGTTACGTGTTCTCGCAGATCAAAAATGGCTCCAATGTTTCGCTGGATTCTTTCTACTGGCGAGACCAGATCCCCGCTCAAATCACGCTGAATAAGCTCGTTACGGGCTCTTATAATCAGCAGCAGAATTATAAGGTGGTGTATAAGACGAATCTCTCCGAGGATTATCGCACGCTGGCGGACAATCTCAGTACAAGCAAGGTGTATGTATTGGACGCCCGTCCGGCAGTCCTCGGCCTTGCCGCCAATGAGCGCGTCACGGAGATCATGTTTGTATTCGGCAATGTGAGAGCGGGCTTTGCTCAGGTAGAGACACCGTACATTTACGCCACCGCCCGCAGCGGCCTTGCCAACAATTCCAGCATTGTGAATGTGGCAGATGTGGGCGGACTATATGACGGGCAGTGGATTCAGGCGGTGTCCCGTTGGCTTACCACGGTTTACGCTAAGACAACGGTGAGACTGCCCAAGACGGGATATTAAATCGTGCGTCAGAAAGACTTTCGGAGCGCCGCCCCAGTGTGGGCGGCGCTCTTGCCGCTGGTTCTCTGGCTGGCGGTGATTGCCGCCTGTGTTTATGAGGATGGCATGAACCTTTTTCAATGGATGGGGTGTTTCAGCCGAGCGCTGGAACGCCCTTTTTCCGTGAGATGGACAGCGCATACGCTGAAATTCATGATGGGAAGCGTATTTCTCTATGGATGCGGTATTGCGCTTTACTACTCTGGCCGCGAGAATCGCCGACCGGGCGAAGAGTACGGAAGTGCCAAGTGGGGCGATCCGAAGGAATTGAATCGAAAGTATATGAATCATCAGCATAAGGAAGCCAACATCATCCTGACGCAGCACGTCCGACTTGGCATGGACGGCTACATCACTCAGCGCAACATGAACATCCTTGTGGTGGGCGGCTCCGGTTCCGGCAAAACCCGCTTTTTCTGCAAACCCGGCGTTTACAGCGCAAATTGCTCCTATCTCATTACTGATCCCAAGGGCGGTGCGACACGTTCCTAACTGAAAAGGTTAGGCGTGGAGCCAAAAGAAATGAAGAACGAAAGGAGCTTCTGAAAAAATATGGTTTCATAGAACTGATTATCCGACAGGTGGAATGATGGGGTAACGCCCGGAAACGCCTGCTCTAATACTCCGAATGGCGTGGCGGCAGCTAAGTGCCAAAGCGTCATAAGCTCGGTGAAGTCGGCTGAGAGCGTACCCTAAAGACGCGAAAGCGGTACAGGAACAGCGAACCAGAGGTGGTCGAGTGCGTGATAGGCCGGGAGTCCAAGTAAGCATCTATGGTTAGAATCCGCTATGCAACAACATGGCGGAGGCGTATTCTCGATTGTACGGGTCTAAATCGGGTATTGGTCTAACCGGCCAATCTCACCATCGTGTGAGGCCTGTGGGGATGAGTAAAACTCTGCCTTTATGAAAGTCCCTGCGCCGTTACAGGCGGCGGCAAGCAGGCAGGCTTATAGAGAAGACCTACGGATGCCGAATAAGGATAGGGTAATCGGAACGTGGTAAGCCAGCGACGCGGAGAGCTTGACCTCTGTGAAGCGGCGGCAGGGAAAAATCTTCGGATACAACCTGCCTTGCGCTGGTGAATGTGGAGGCATAGTACCAATGAAGCGGAGCTAACAAAGCCGTGGAGGGATAGCCGCCAGTCAGTGTTTTACAATAAATCGAATTTACAGTTCAAATGAACAAAATCATTCTGCATAAGGTTCGAGTATGACTAAGAGAGGCGAACTTCAAGGAAATGGAGCAAGCCGACTTATGGCAGTCAATCAACCAAAGAAAAAGCAATCACTCAGAAATAACGAGTATTATAACACCCAAGAAATATTTGACGATTTGTACGAGAAAAGTCAGCACGGCGAAGTCTTTACACACTTGATGGAGTTAATTACCAGCGAGCAAAATATCCTGCTGGCCTATCGTGCCATCAAGAAGAACAAGGGCAGTAAGACCAAAGGTGTAAACTCGACCACGATTGTTGAAATGGGCGAGAAACGACCGGAGGAACTGGTTGCCTACGTGCGGATGCGGCTGCAAAATTTTCATCCTCACGCAGTACGCCGTGTTGAAATTCCAAAACCGGATGGACGTATGCGCCCGCTGGGTATCCCCACCATGGAAGACCGCATGATTCAGCAATGTATCAAGCAAGTGTTGGAGCCAATCTATGAAGCAAGGTTCCACAAACACAGCTATGGATTCCGGCCCAATCGGAGCGCCCATCATGCGGTAGCAAGGGCGATGTTTCTTGTGAATATCTCAAAATACCGCTATGTAGTCGATGTTGACATTAAAGGATTCTTCGACAATGTAGACCACGGGAAACTGCTGAAGCAGCTCTGGACGCTGGGCATACAGGACAAACGGCTACTATGTGTTTTGTCCAAAATGCTGAAAGCACCCATTCAAGGTGAAGGTGTGCCCCAAAAGGGTGTACCGCAAGGCGGTATTCTCAGCCCCCTGTTATCCAATGTGGTACTAAATGAGCTGGATTGGTGGATTGCCAGCCAATGGGAAGCGTTTCCAACCAAAACAAATTACACACATGAGGTATCCCGCTACCAAAATCTCCGTAGGACAAGCCACATGAAAGAGGTTTTCATTGTACGGTATGCGGACGACTTCAAGCTGTTTTGTAAATGCCGCAGTGATGCAGAAAGAATATTTACCGCAACGACAATGTGGCTGAAAGAACGGTTGGGGCTGGAAATCAGCCCGGAAAAATCCAAAATCGTCAATCTGAAAAAGGGATATTCAGACTTCCTCGGTTTCAAATTGAAGCTCCGCCCAAAGAGCGGGAAATGGGTGTTGAAATCACACATGGCAGACAAGGCACAGAAAAAGTGCAGAGAAAACATACGAGAGGCCATTGGTCGAATCGGCAGAGAGCCGAACCAATGGAGCGTTATGCAGTTTAACGCTATGGTGTTGGGCCTGCATGAATACTACAAAATCGCAACCAACGTATATCTCGACTTTGACCGAATCGCCTTTGATGTCAGAAAGACACTTTTATGCAGAACAAAAAGTCATCGCAGCAAAACCGGCCTGCGAAGTCAGGCATTTCAGCAATTCTATGGTGATTTTACAGGGAAAATATTTAATGTGGCGGGGTTGGCACTCTTTCCAATCAACGGAGTAAAGACCACACCTCCGATGTGTTTTTCTCCGGATATTTGCAATTACTCTGAAAAAGGACGGGCTAAAATCCATGAGCTGCAAAAGGCAGTTAATCCTATAACCCTGCAAAAGCTCATGGAGCACCCGATACAGGGGCAAAGCACCGAGCTGAACGATAACCGCATCTCCCTTTATGTCGCTCAGCGTGGCAAGTGTGCAATCTGTAAAGAGCCTCTGCTATTAGGTGAAATGGATGTCCACCACATTACGCCAAAAAACAGCGGTGGAAAAGACAACTACTCCAATTTGGCGCTGGTAACGGGAGATGTGCATAAGCTCATCCACGCAACTGATCCGGTAATCATCTGCAAATATCTTGAAAAGTTGAAGCACTGTAAGCTGAATATGGCGAAACTCAATAAATTCCGGTTATTGGCTGGCAACTGTAAACTCGAATATAGGTAAACATTGATGGGGCGCCGTGTGAATCGAAAGGTTCGCGCACGGTGCTAAGCGGGGGAAAATCTGGAGATAACTTCAAAGGATTACCTATCGCAAAAGCTGCTGCGCGCGTCGGGCGGGCTTCTGAAAAACAAAGGGTATGATGTGAAGGTATTCAATCTCATTGATCCGAGTCAGTCTGATTGCTATAACCCCTTTGTTTATGTCCACAATGAGAAGGATGTGCTGACGCTCATTGACAATCTCATTAAGAATACCACGCCGCGCAACGCTTCCAGCAATGACCCGTTTTGGGAAAAGGCTGAAATTGCACTGGATTCGGCGCTGATGCTCTATCTCATCAGTGAAGCGCCGCCGGAGGAACGAAACTTCGAGACAATGCTCTACATGATGAACTTTGCCGAAGTGCGGGAGGATGATGACCAGTATCGCAGCCCTCTCGATATGCTTTTCCGCGCGTTGGAGGAAGAGCAGCCGAACCATGTTGCTGTCAAGCAGTATAAGGTCTTCAAACAGGCTGCGGGCAAGACGGCAAAATCTATTTTAGTGAGTGCTGCTGTACGCTTGGCTGCGTTTAATATTCCGCAGTATGCCCGGATGACGATGGTAGATGAAATGGATTTTGGCAGCTTGGGCGAGAAGAAAAGAGCCATCTTCTGTGTGATCCCAATCGCGGACACCAGTATGAACTATCTTGTAGGTATGCTTTATACGCAGTGCTTTCAGGAGCTTTATCACCGGGCGGATGAAAAGCATGGCGGTCGGCTTCCTGTTCCAGTGCGCGTGATTCAAGACGAATGGGCGAACGTGGCGCAGCCGGAAAGCTATCCCAAAATACTGGCAACATGCCGCAGCTACAATATTGGGCTGAACATTATTGTGCAGAACATTCAAAACATCAAGGCGCTGTATGAAAAGGAATGGGAGAGCATCATTGGCAACTGCGATACGCTTTTATTCCTTGGCGGCGGCAACGAGCCGACATCTCTGGAGTTCATTGTCAAGCTGCTGGGTAAGGAAACGCTTGCCACCCGTACACGTGGGCAGACAAAGGGCCGCAACGGCTCCAGCTCAACCAACTTCCAGCAGACAGGGCGTGAATTGATGACGCTGGGCGAAGTGCGAAAACTGGGCACCAATCAAGCAATTCTGTTCATTCGCGGAGAGAGTCCAGTGCTGGATGAGAAGTACAACATCAAGAACCACCCAAATATCAGGCTGACAGTGGATGGCAAGGCGGAGCCTTACGTTCATAAGCCGCAGGGTGCGCCGAATTACGCACTGCCTGATCTGCCCTACGAGTTCAAATCGTTGGACGACTATGAATTTATCAATATGGAGGAATCGGAACATGAAGAAACTAAAAAAGAAGACAATGCTGAGAGCTGATAAGATGAAGAAGTGCTATTGGACGACGGCTGGTGTTGCCGTCCTTTGCCTTTGCTGCGCCACGCCTGCAATGGCAGCGGGCAGCGACCCGCTGGACATTGTAAACAACCTTTCTGATTTTATTTTCAGCATCATCAAGGCGCTGGGCGTCATTATCCTTGGCTGGGGTATTGTGCAGGTCGGCATGTCGATCCAGTCTCATGACGCCAGCCAACGCACGCAGGGATTTCTTTGCCTCTTTGGTGGTTTGATGATCGCCTTTGCGAAGGAAATTTTGAGCGCCATCGGTGCGATCTGATGAAAAGCTGCACCCCCTGTCCAATAAGGAACAGAGGGTGCAGCTACATTCATTGTGGTGTGACTTCTCCAAACAAAATGTGGATGTAGTCCTGACGGGCGTTGATGATACGGCCAACAGAAACGACTTCCGTTTCAATGCGGTAGAGCGCGATATAGCTTTCGACCACCAGCATACGCAGGTCAGTTTCATAGCCGGTCTTTGCCCCAATGGAAACGCCCATTTCAGGGAACTGCTTGAGTTGGGCGCAGCCGTCGAGGATGGCTTTTGTGATCCGGTTTGCAGCGGTGGGGTTATGAATCTCACTTTTGATATACCGTTTTATTTCCTGAAGGTCGCGTAATGCTTCCGGCGTATATCTTAGCTTCATTCGGTCACCCCAAGGGTGCGGTAAGCGTCTTCTTCGGATACCCAGCCATCCTTTTCAGCGGATGCCCAGCCTTTTTGCGCTTCATCCAGCAGGCGGCGCATGGCTTTGGCTTTCATATATTCCGCGTTCTCAGGCGAAGCCAGAAACGGCAAGCCCTCCATGTTTAGGGACTGTTGAATGAAGATGTTAACGGCGTCGGTAAAGGAAAGACCCTGACGGGCATAGATGTCCTCCATACGCTGCTTGACTTCTGGATTGATCCGCATTTGAAAGGTTGCGGTTTTTGGTGCAGATGTGACATTGATCGTGTTCATAGCATTCACCTCAACCTTAGTATATACCGAAAAGAAGAAATGTCAATACGATGTCATTACAATTATGGAGGTGGTGAAATTTGGATAACAACTGGATCGTAGAAAACCTGACCAACGCATTTACAACTTGGAACAGCAAAATGACGGAGATGTGGTCGCTGCTGACAGAATCGCCGCAGACTTTCAAAGGCGGCATGATCTGGCAGACGATTGTGACCATCAATGGCGGGATGCAGGCCATAGGCTACGGCCTGCTGGTGCTGTTTTTTGCCATTGGTATCTTCCGCAGCTCTGCCAGTTTTCGGGAGTTCCAACGGCCCGAGCAGGTCTTGCGGCACTTCATTTATTTTGTGCTGGCAAAGCTGGGAATTACTTACGGGATGGACTTGTTAGTAAATGTTTTTGATGTGTGCAACGGAATTGTGGCAACTGCGGCGGGCAGCGTAGGCGGTTTGACCGGCGCGTCTGTGGCGTTACCACAGGAGATCGCGGACGCCATCGGAGATGTGGGCTTTTTGGCAAGTATCCCCCTTTGGCTGGTGACGCTGCTGGGGAGCCTGATGATCACAGTGCTGGCGTTCATTATGATTCTTACCGTCTACGGGCGCTTTTTTAAGATTTATATGTACGCTGCGCTCTCGCCTGTGGCACTGGCATCATTTGCCGGTGAGGGCACATCCCATTTTGGCAAGGCGTTCCTGCGGAGCTATGTGGGCGTGTGTATGGAAGGCGCGGTCATTGTGCTGGCCTGCATTATCTTTTCGGCATTTTCCTCCAGCGGCACGCCGGTTATAGACAGCAGCGCTTCCGTAGTGACGCAGGTGTGGAGCTATTTAGGCGAGGTTGTGTTCAATCTGCTGGTGCTGGTGGGTCTGGTCAAATCAGCCGACCATATCGCAAAGGAAATGCTTGGGTTATAAAGGAGACGTTTATGGATAATTACCGTGAGAAGATCATTCGTATCGTGGAGCGGGAGCTGAAACGAACGGAAGAGTATCGGCGAAGACACGACGAGTATGGCAACGAAGAGTACATTTTGGGCTGCATCATGGTTAAGGGCGATGCTTTTCCTAAAGAGGTGATCGCTCATGCATTTGTTGAGGATATGGGGCTTGAGCTTCGATTTCAGATTTGGAGAGACGAGCCGCAAATCGGGCAGAAGCAGGCCATGTGGTACGACTTGACTTTGTTTGATGTGGAAGGAGACTTCTTTGGAAAACTGGGGCAAGGATACTCGATTTTATCAGTATCCGATATTTTCCATTACACCGTTTGGAGTGCAACGGAGTATCTGGCTGATGAGCAGAATCGAGACAAGGAAAATTCCTGCTGGAAGGGAATGCAAAAGTACCTGAGCTATTGTAAAAAGCACGGCATTACAAGGAATTATCTGGTGAAGAAAGAGGGGTACGACGGAATAGATGCTATGAAGTTTTACGACAAGTCAGCCGTTGCCAAATTTGAGAAGAACAGAAAAACGCGGAATCAGTGCCGCTGATGGTAACTAAAGCAGGTTACACGCCGCACTGTTGCCTGTGAAAAAAGAGGTGTGCTGTAGATGGTGGTGTGATAATAGTGATATGGGTGCCGAGTTGTTTGTATGAGACTGTATTGATTCTGTTAGCATTGGGAGTGTGGGTAAGTTAATTGACCGTGCCGCGAAAATAATTTGAAATTATGAAAGATAGACCCCTACAACAGAGAAAACCATACTGCAATCGCCGTAGTTTTTTTCTTCGAGCAAATCACCGTTAATCCATATTTTCCTAAAACCGCTACGGTCACGGCTTAACTGAGCTTTGAAAAGAGGAGGTTCCCCCTCAATTGTATATAGTCCCCGCTCATTTGGAATGGGGAGTGTGTTGACTATAGCTTGGAGCAGTGGGCGTAGTCGTTCGTGTGGGACAGAAACGGATACGGTGCCATCATGTGAAGAAAACCATGGATCATCAATTGCGGATGACTTAATCATGGAAATAGAAGGGGCAGAACCTGATGCACATTTCGAAGGTTCATATTTTGAAACGATATATAAGCGACTGTCCTCATACAGGCCAAAATTGAACACCATGTATGTTTTCTTGTCAGCTAAAAACCAATCCAAAATCTTAGTTGTATTTGAGCGAAAAAAGCTGTCGTTGCTGAAAAGAACATCGCAAGAATTCTCAGGAGTAATCTTCAAAGTGTCATTTTGTATATCACAAGAGTCACAATATATGATGGAGTTACGAGTTGTACGCATATTTGCACCTGCCTCTTAACGATATTTTCATGGAAATTATAACACAAGAAATAAGGGTGGTAATTAATGGAAATCAAAATCAACAAGGAAATTCGCGCCTACCGCGAAACGCTCTTTTTCGGGCTGTCCATGCGGCAGTTTGTATGTTCCGCTTTGGCGGCGGGTGTGGCCGTGGGGCTGTACTTTGGCCTAAACCATGTGCTGGACCGGGAAACGGTCAGCTGGGTGTGCATCGTCGGCGCGGCTCCCGTGGCTGCTGCCGGCTTTTTTCAGTACAACGGCCTAACGCTGGAGCAGTTTTTGTGGGCTTGGCTGAGATCAGAGGTCATCATGGCAGGCAAGCGTGTCTGGAAAGCGGAAAACTACTATGAA
>OLSA01001734.1_pt1 | contig 17372 bp, 18 predicted proteins | sample 1672731 | NCBI WGS metagenome assembly OLSA01 (sample SAMEA3136718, study PRJEB25190) | human gut metagenome | biome: human gut; feature: human-associated habitat; material: faeces | place: Austria | collected 2013
CCCCATAGAATCTCGAAAGAATTGTATTTTAGATTATCATCATCAACAATCATTTTATATTTATCTGCAATCCTCTATCTAAGTTGTGATGTGAGCACTTTCGATTTTTAAAATATGAAAATAAGGATTCCTATGATTCTATGATATAGAAACATAAGAATCCTTTTCATTATTTTTAACAAATCACAATGACAAATCAAAAATAATATGATATGATATTATTTTGAATGGGATAATATAAGAAAGTAGTAGAAATTCACATATAGGAGGAAGAAACATGCCAGTAAAGTATGTATTTGTTACAGGAGGAGTTGTATCTGGATTAGGTAAAGGAATCACAGCAGCTTCTCTGGGACGATTACTAAAAGCCAGAGGCTATCATGTCACAAGCCAGAAGTTTGATCCGTATATCAATGTCGATCCGGGAACGATGAGTCCATATCAACATGGAGAGGTTTTCGTCACTGCCGATGGATCTGAGACAGATTTGGATTTAGGTCACTACGAACGATTTATCGATGAAGAGTTAAATTATACATCCAATATGACGATGGGGAAAATTTTCTCTTCTGTCATCGAAAAAGAACGTCGTGGTGATTTTTTAGGTGGAACAGTTCAAATTGTTCCGCATGTCACCAACGAGATTAAGAGCAAAGTCTACGATGCCGCTAAATCTTCAGGTGCCGATATCGTCATTACAGAAATTGGTGGAACAATCGGCGATATCGAAAGCGAGGCATTCTTAGAAGCACTTAGACAATTTCGAAGCGATGAAGGATATGAAAATACGGTGTTTGTACATACTTCTTTGGTTCCTTCTATCTATGGCTCTGGTGAACTGAAAACGAAACCGACACAACATTCTGTCATCGAACTACGTGGTCTTGGCATTCAACCAGATTTTATCGTCTGTCGAACTCCAGTCGATTTGGATGACTCTTTGAAATCTAAAATCAGTCTATTCTGTTCCGTTCCTAAAGAATGTGTCATTTCATCTACCGACGTTACGAATATTTATCAAATTCCATTAAATTATTACAATCAGAAATTTGATGAAGAGATTTTAAATCACTTTCATTTACCAGTATCTAAGATCAATTTAAAAGAATGGGAGTCTCTCGTTCATACAGTCGACAACTTAAAAGACGAAGTAGAAATCGCTTTGGTCGGTAAATACGTCGAATTACACGATGCCTATATTTCTGTTGTAGAAAGTTTAAAACATGCTGGATATGCTCATAAAAAGAATGTCAAAATCTTATGGGTAGATTCAGAAGCCCTTGAAAAAGAAGAAAACTTGGATGCTGTATTTAAGAATGTCAAAGGCATCATCGTTCCGGGTGGTTTCGGTAGTCGTGGTATCCCTGGTATGATTTTAGCGTGTCAATACGCAAGAGAACACAACATTCCTTATTTGGGATTGTGTCTCGGTATGCAAATTGCCGTTATCGAGTTTGCTAGAAACGTATGTGGAATCGATGATGCTACTTCTACAGAGTTCGATGAACTTGCGAAAAATCCAGTTATCGCTTTGATGGCAGACCAAAAATCTATCACCAATATGGGTGGAACACTTCGTCTAGGTAATTACGAATGTCAAATCAAAAAAGGGACTCTAACCCATCAGATATACGGCCAAGACCTCATTTTAGAACGTCATCGTCATCGTTATGAATTCAATAATAAATATCAAGAGATGTTAGAACAACACGGACTTGTCATCTCTGGTATCAATCCGGCTTCTAACTTAGTCGAAATGATCGAATATCCAAAGAACGATTTCTTCGTTGCATGCCAATTCCATCCCGAATTTAAAAGTAGACCGAACAGACCTCATCCATTATTTAAAAACTTCATTGGAAGCGCAATTAAAAAGAAAAGGTAATCGGGGCGGCACGCATAAAACAGCATAAGAATGTTTTCAGGAAACGGCGTAGCTTCGGCTATGCCGTTTCTCCGTTTTGCAGGTCAATCAGTAAAGACGCGGGGAGTATTCCTACAAGGTCATAGGAAATGTCAATCTGTTGTTCCCGATAACCCTTCGACTTGTCCGGCGCGTGAACATATACCGCCTTTACCATGTCGTTTAGGATAGTGGGTGTCAGCTCGTTCAAGTCGAGATACTTCCGCACCTTGCAGATAAACCTGTCGATATTCTCTGCCTGTTCCTCTTGTTCTGTAATTTCTTCATTCAACCGCAACAGCTTTTCCCGCAGTTCTTTCTGCTCCTGCTCGTAGTCGTCAGAGAGCATTTGAAATCTGCTGTCAGATAGTTTTCCGCCTACGTTGTCCTCATAAATACGCTTGAATAGTCGGTCAAGTTCTTCTATCCGTCGTTCTGCCTGCGTCAGTTGCCGACGCTTCGCCGCGAGTTCTCTTTTTGCTTCGGCTTTCTGCTTCGCACCCATAGCCTTGCGGAATTGTTCTTCATGGTTCGCAACACAGGCAATCGTCATTCTCATGTGGGCGAGTACGCCCCGTTCCAAGACAACGGCGCGGATAAAATGCGTCGCGCAAACCTCTTTCCCTTTGAGCCTTGAAGTAGAGCAGACAAAGTGGTCTTGCCTTGCTTCAAAGTTCCTGCTTGTGCAGTAATACAGCTTTTCACCGCAATCGGCGCAGCGCACAATGCCGGAAAACATATTTGTCTTTCCTGTCCTCGTCGGGCGGCGTTTGTTCTTCCGCAATTCCTGCACCCGCGCCCATGTGTCAGCGTCAATGATTGCTTCGTGGGTATTTTCAAACACAAGCCATTTTTCTTCGGGATTATTGCAGGTCTTTTTGCTCTTGTAGGACTGCTTGTAGGTTTTGAAGTTTACTGTATGCCCTTGATATTCCGGACGCTCCAAAATGTCGGCTATTGTATCGCCCGTCCAGTTAAAGGGATTATCCGGCGGCGCGTTCCTTGTCGCCCTGCCTGTCTGCTGAAAATGGATTGTCGGCGTTATGACTTTATCATCTTTCAGAATACGGGCAATCTGCGACGGCCCGTAACCGTCCAGACAAAGGGCGAATATCCGCTTGACAACTTCGGCAGCTTCGGGGGCGATAATCCACCGCTTTTTGTTTTCCGGGTCTTTCCTGTAGCCGTATGGCGGGTTGGTGCAGAGGTGTTCCCCCGCTTCGCCTTTTGACTTCATCACCGCGCGTATCTTCTTGCTGGTGTCTTTCGCATACCACTCGTTGATGATATTGAGAAAGGGGGTAAAGTCGCTGTCCTGCTGGTTTGCGCTGTCTATGCCGTTGTTAATAGCTATAAAACGCACGCCCTTTTCCACGAACAGGACTTCGGTATAAAATCCCACTTTCAGATAATCACGCCCAAGCCGCGACATATCCTTGACGATCAAGGTGGACACTTCGCCGTTTTCGATTTTTTCCAAAAGTTCGCTCCAACTTGGACGGTTGAAGTTTGTCCCGGAATATCCATCGTCCACGAAAAACAATGGATTTGAAAAATGATTTTCCTTTGCGTACTTACTTAAAATCGCCTTTTGATTTACAATGCTGTTGCTGTCGCCCGTTAGTTCATCGTCGCGGGATAGGCGGCAATAGAGGGCGGTAATCTTGCCAGACTGCCTTAACATCGTTTCTGCTCCTTTCATCGGCGGGCAGTCTGCCATTACAGGATTGCTTATACTCATTTTAACGCTCCTCGTCTTTTTCATCAATAGGGGAGTGCCCCATAAGCCGTAAAACTTTATGGGGTAGGCTTCGGCTTCCGTCGTAGCTTCCCGTAAAACGATAGAACGTCCTGCCGGATTGAATTGTAACTTCGTGTGTGGGCAACTCTTGATAGAGCGGATTTTTTACAACGATTTGCCCGTCTTTGATTGTTCGCTTCTTTTCCATTCCTTTCCCGTCCTTTCCTTTGTTTTGAGTAGGGAGCAAGCACAGCAAATGAGTACCCATTTGCGATTTTGGCTTGTTGGGAAAATCCCAAACCCTTTACTTTCTCTCACTCAATATCCCGTTTGAAAGGCAGCTTTTGTTGCACTTTCCCCCTCACTATATAAAAATGAAAATCCGGAAAATGATATGTTAAACATTAGTTAAAATGTCACCGATTTATAATATAGGTAACAAACAAAGGAGTACTTTGTTTGTAGTAGTATTGTAATCGATGAAATCTAAAAAGCAAGGGTTTCATGAACTCACTTTGTTCGCCCTTGCTTTTAATTTTTCATCTCTTTCTTTTAAGACTTGTTCAAGTTGTTTTTGGTTATCTATTCTCAATTGTTCTCTTTTAATAGGATCTTGTTTGTGTCCTTCTATTTGTTTTGTTTCATAGAAATTATTGTAATATTTAACTTTTACAATTTTGGTTAATACGTTTTGATAGACTTCTACTTCTGTACCCTTAAAAATATGTTTAACAGAATCATCTTTATCTAAGATTTGATAATAGTTATTTTTCCATGAAATAACATTACCACTGAGCATAGTCCTTTTATCTCTAATACATAGAATATTGGACAAATCAATATTATCCAAAGGAACAAAAGCACTATCTTCTTCTTTAGGTTCATAAGCATATTTTTGATTAAGATAGTTAGAGTAATAATCATTAAAAAAGATATTTAACTCATCTACAGACTTAATGTTATATCTAGTAATATCATTAAGCAATCTGTTCTGTATAGTATTATTCCATTTTTCTACTTTTCCCTTAGCCTGAGCGGAATTTGCGGCAATAATATTAATACCTAAATCTTCACACATATGACCAAAATTAGTTAATTCACCGTTTTTGGGATTTATAAGGATAGTATGTCTATCACAATAGATGTTTTCAGGTATACCATGCTTTGTAACTAATATTTCAAGCATATGAACATAACCTTCTAGGCACTCAGTAGGCATAAACCAACCAGCTAATATTTCTCCTGTCGCATCATCAATGGCAAGATGTAAGGAATACTTTGTACCATTCTGAAACCAATCATGGGGAGTGCCATCAATCATAATTAATATTCCACGTTTAGGACTTGGATCTCTAAGGGGATGTTTCTCATATTCTTTATTGAAACGTTTATGTTTTACTGGGGATTTCCAACCTTCTTTGTGATAAAGATTTTCAAAAAAAGAATAACTTCTAACTTTAAGATTATATTCTTTTACTATTTTAGTCATTTTAGGACTCCAAATAACATCTTCGTGATAAACATCTTGAAATTGTGATATACTAATAACTGGATATTTATTCTTGAAGTTCCTAATAAATTCAATTTCTTTGGGTGAAGGGGAATTATTAGAAGGCTTACCAGTTAGGCCATGAACTAATATAGAATCAATATCCTTTTTATTTAGTTCTTGTGATAATCTAATTAGATGTCTTTTAGTAAATCCAGTCAACGAAGCAATTTGAGAATAAGAATAACTATTTATACCATTTTGTTTATCTTGAATAAGTTTTAATGCATATTCTTTATTATGCATACAAAAATATCTCCTTTCCAAAGAGATATTATATATTAATGCTGGTGACATTTCTATTAATGATACGGTGACATTTTAAAAAAGGATTAACAATCCGGAAAATGATATTGACTTACCATGCAATTTGTGATATTCTAAATAAAAATATGTTTCTGCCGAGAAACGCTTATTCTTACTCCAGTCGGCCATGGAAGGAGTAAAAAAAAACGTCTATTTTTTTGTGGAGGTCAATATGATATTTCGAGAAATGAGGCAAAAAAAACAGGAACTATCGCGGCAAGAGATTGCGGATATTCTGCATAAGGGGACATCTGGTGTGCTTGCCCTTTTGGGCGACAACGATTATCCCTACGCCGTTCCAATCAGTTATGTGTATGACGACGGGAAAATCTATTTTCACAGCGCAAAAAGCGGTCATAAAATAGACGCTATTCAAAGAACTGAAAAAGCGTCGTTTTGTGTGATTGATAAAGATTTAGTTGTGCCGGAGGAGTACACAACTTATTTTAGAAGTGTAATTGCTTTTGGACAAATACGGATAATCGAAGGTGATCTCGAAAAGAGAGCAGCGATAGAAAAATTGGCAATCAAATATGCGCCGGAAGATACTGCCGCAAGCCGCGATCATGCCATAAACCGTGGGTGGAAGCCTCTTTGTATGTTGGAAATGACAATCGACCACATAACAGGAAAAGAGGCGATAGGACTTGTAAAAGAAAAGGAAAAATTAAATAGACTGTAAATAAAATCAGCCCGCCGGGGTTTCATTTTATTGTGTAGTAGGCCAGCGTTACACAAACGCTGGCCTTTTTTTATTTGTTAGGAGGATTGATTATCATGTATGAAGGCAAATCACACACTTTATTTGCCAAATATGCCGTACCGCAAATGATAGGGTTGCTGTTTAACTCGGTCTATATGATTGTTGACGGTGTATTCATTGGCAATCGACTTGGCCGCGACGCTATGGCCGCCGCTGCCGTTTCTGTTCCGCTTGTCGAGATACTAATTGCATTGTCTATGGCAGTTGCCACAGGCGCGGGCGTTTTGATTTCCTCACATCTCGGTCAAGGTGAGAAAGAAAAAGCACGCCACATTTTTAGCCTTGCCGCCCTATGTACGGCTGTTATGGGGCTGTTGATTAGCGTATTGGGAAATATTTTTATTCACCCGCTTGCTGAACTTTTAGGCTCAACTCCGGTTATCCATGATGAAGCAATCAGTTATATGTGGTACATCATTACCTTTTCCCCATTCCTGCTTTTCAGTTTCTTGTTAAGCGGTCTGGTGCGTAATGATAACCGTCCAAAACTTGCCATGTTTGCCCTCATGTTTGGCTCTGTATCAAATATTGTCTTGGACTATGTGTTTATGTACCCATTGAACATGGGGATTGCCGGTGCAGCATTGGCTACCGCACTTGGCCCCATTTTCAGCGTTTTAATTATGCTGCCCCATTTCATATTCAAGCGCGGGGATTTGTACTTAACGAAATTCAAACTGAAGTGGCGGAGCATTTGCTCGGTCTATGTACTTGGCTTCCCGTCCTTTATCATGGAGTTTACTATTGGCATTATTACCTTTGTATATAACTTTGCCATTGTGCATTATGGCTTTGGGGAAATCGGACTTGCAGCCTACCTTGTCATCGGCTACTTAATGTTGATTATTTTGACACTGTTTCTTGGTATGGCGCAGGGCTTGCAACCCGTATTTAGTTATTTTATGGGGACAGGGGAAGAAAAACGGAGCAAATCTCTACTTGGCTTTTCCATTAAAGCATTTTTAGCAATAGGCGTTTTGTGCTATGTCTTGATCGTGTTCTTCTCTCGCGGCTTTTTCACGATTTTCAATCCGGGAGATATTGAACTAATCAACTTTATGGAAAGTAAAAGCCTACCTTACTTTTCCGGTTTCTTCCTTGCAGGATTTAATATTTTAATGATTTCTTATTGGCAGGCAAATGGGCGCACAAGTAACGCCCTTACGGTATCTCTATGCCGTAGCGTCATATGGCCGCCAATTTTGGTTGCCGTTCTTCCGCTGATTTTTGGCAGCGAAGCCGTATGGCTTTGCCATTCTATCAGTGAAATCATGACGGCGATTATAGCAGTTGTTTTGATTGTTTTCATAAAGCGCAAGAAAGAAAATCAGAAAGTTGGATTTTAAGGAGGGACATGATATGAAGCGGATCATTACCATAGGCCGTGAATTTGGAAGCGGTGGAAGAGAAGTTGGCAGGCGTTTAGCCGAAAGACTGAATATTGCCTATTACGACCGAGAGATTATTGATGAATTGATGAAACGAACTCAATTAGCGGAAAGTTATGTGTTGCAAGTGGAGGAAAGCAGGCCCCTGCCGCTGTTACCAATAACAACTGCTCGCACTTTTGGTATTCCTACCAACTATACATTGGAAAATCGTCTGTCCATTTATAAGCAGGAAAGCGAAATAATCCGCGAAATGGCAGAGAAATCGGATTGTATCATTGTAGGACGATGTGCAGACTATGTTTTGCAAGATTTGAACCCTTTTCGCTTGTTTGTATATGCGGATATAAGTTCTAAAATTGCCCGTTGCAGGGAAAAGGGAGCCGACGCAGCGGCGATGACGGATAAAGAATTGCAGCAAAAAATTATATCTATTGATAAGAAAAGAGCACGTTACTACCAATTTTATACAGAACAAGATTGGGGCAATAAAGCAAACTACGATTTATGTATCAACACCACCAATACAGAAATCAAGAAAATCGTTGCTGCCATAGAGAAGTTTATCGTTTAGCAGTATTGGGGATGTGTCAATATGTCTGTATTTCATTATCTTTCTTCTCATAACCTGCGGTCAAAAAAAGCCCTTGCGCTTGCATGGGATTTTGCGCCTATGAGTATGAACACACAAGTCATATAGTTATCTCTTATAGTTCCTGTACCAAACGCCCATGCGGTTTTATGCTGCGTGGGCGTTTGGTATTTTGCCCCCTGCTTGGGAAGAAAGGGGGTGAGAAAAATGATGAATAGTGAGCAGTATCGGGAACATATCGAGCGCACTTTCAACGCCTTTTGCAAGATTGTCCTTTACCATGCGGCGCTGGGTATTTACAAGAAAATACGGCGGAAGCAACAGTTTGAGGTATCACTCGACTATCTTCGGGAGTTTGATTTTGAGCCGATTGCCACAACAGACGAGTATTTTGTGAAATACGATATGCCTACCACTTTTACCGTTCGTGGGGAAACGGTCATTGTAGAAAGCGAGCAGTTAGCGGCCGCGCTTTTGCGTCTGCCGGAAAAGCGGCGTGAAGTGCTGTTTTTGCGGTACTACCTCGGTTACAGCGATACGGAAATCGGAAGGCTATTCGGAGTTTGCAGAAGCACAATCTTTCGTAGACGAAAAAGGTCATTGCGCTTCATACGAAAAGAACTGGAGGCGTTAGAAGATGAAGAATAGGAAATACAATTTGCTGCCCTATGAAACGATTGTAAAGGCAACCGCCGGGGAGCCGGAAGCGGTGAACACCGTCATTCAAACCTATACCGGCTACATCAAATATCTGTCCTACTTTCAAGGGAGTATCAACGACGATATTCAAGATTATCTCAAAGCGTCCTTAATGGAAGCACTACCCAAGTTCCGCTTTGACAGATGACAAGTAGCAAAGGCAGAAAAAGCCGTCAAGGATAAACTTCGCGCTTCGCGTCCTTGACGGCTTTGCCCGTCTTTGCTGTCGGGTAATCAAGAGGGCGCAAACGGATAGACCGCTTGCGCCCTCAATCTATGATGATGTGTTACGCAATAGAGAGCGAGAGCGCCTTACACAACGCGGTTTTGCAGACTTGAAAACACAAGAGTTGAGTGTTTATATCCCCACCCTCAAAAATGGCGGTCTACTGCGTAACATTTTGCCATGCCAGCGTGGACATTTAGGCAGGCGAAAAGCCTTGATTTATGCGACTTGCAGAGAACGGAAACAGAACAAGTAGTATCGTATCCCTTGAAAGCGCAAAAATGCCTTTCTATCGTTCCACGCGGCACAGAAAAAGCGGGCAAGAAGTCTTTGACCTCTTACCCGCTTTTGTGGCAATCCGTATGGCAGCTACCCTGTTTCAGTTGATTGTTGATGCTGTTTTATGAGTAGCTACCATCCCTTTTCTTTTTATTTTGTATCAAATAAATCATCCAACGAAATATCTAGGATTTCACATAATTTTCCTAACACTTCATAATTTGGGTACCAGTCGCATGATTCCCATCTACTTACATCTTTGTTTGTCAGATGTAGCATTTCTGCTAACTCTTTTTGAGTCAACCCTTTTTCTTTTCGTCTCTTTGCAATTTTTTGACCAACCGTGATTTTCTTCATAATCTACCCTACCTGTACAAAAATAAAAGAGCTCGGTAAAATCATAAAGTCTTTACTAGCCCTTTAAGTAATTTTAGTATATCATTTTTTTCCGGAAAAGAAAAGAAAAATCTTATATTACGATAGCAAATAAATTATTTGAGCCTTTGTTGACAACTTTTGTCAGCATCGTTTGTAGTTTATAACGGATATTATCTGGCATCATACTAATCTTAGATTGGATTCCTTCTTGAACGATGGCATCGATACTACGACCGAATATTTCACTTTTCCAGATGTTTTCTTTATCTTTTAGTAGATGATCGATCAACTCTTTTGACTGTACTTCACTACCAATAATCGGTTCAAATGTACTTTGAACATCGACTCTGATCATGTGAATCGAAGGGGCGACAGCCTTTAGTTTAATTCCGTATCTGCTTCCTTGTTTGATGACTTCGGGTTTATCTAGTTTCATGTCTTCGATCGTTGGATTGGCGATGCCATAACCCGTTTTCTTAACCATCTTCAATGCGTATTTAAATTGGTCATATTCTTTCTTGGCCTCGTTGTACTCCTGAAATAGCGATAATAGGCCGGCCTTACTACTGACATCGATCTGGATGATATCGTGTAGTACTCTGCTGTAGAGTTCTGGCGGAGACGTCAATGTAATCGTCACGACTCCCGTTCCAGCATCGACATTCGAGATGTATGCTTTTTCGATATTCGGGTTATCTAAGAATTTCGTATTAATCGTTTCGATATCGCGCAGTTTATCGACGTTATCGACACTACTACGAATCGATTCTATATAACTTTTCTTGACCTCGTTTTTAGAGTTTAAAATCGCAATCCATTCTGGCATTTCAATTTCGACATCTAAAATGGGAAATTCATATAGGGCTTCTCTCAAGATGTCGTAAATATCTTTTTCAGTCATCGAATCGATATTCATTGGAATGACGGGAACGTCATTTTCCGTATGTAAACGGTCTGCTAGACGTGCGGTTTCTGGTAACATCGGATGAACAGAGTTCAAGATGACGATGAATGGTTTACCAATTTCTTTTAGTTCATCGATGACTCTTTTTTCTGCTTCTTCGTAGTCACTTCTCGTGAAATCACCGATGGAGCCATCGGTCGTGATGACAACTCCGATGGTCGAATGATCTTTAATTACCTTTTCTGTTCCGATTTCTGCTGCTTCCACAAATGGAATAGCATCATCGTACCAAGGTGTCTTTACTAATCTTGGACCATTCTCATCTTCATATCCCTTCGCATCCTTAATTAAATAGCCCACACAGTCGATTAATTTGATATTGCAGGAAAAGTCATCGATATTGATTTTTGCAGCCGTATTGGGCACGAATTTAGGCTCTGTCGTCATGATTGTTTTCCCTTTGGCACTTTGTGGAATTTCATCTAAGGTCCGTTTTCTTTCGTATTCATCTTCGATATTCGGAACGACTAAGGTCTCAATGACTTTTTTAATAAACGTACTTTTTCCTGTTCTAACCGCTCCTACTACACCGAGATAGATATCGCCGTTCGTTCTAGCGGCAATACTCTTTATAATATTTTGATTATCCATATACACATTCTCCTTATATCTATTTCAATGTATGTAAACACTTCTTTTTTTAACACAAAAAAAGAAGATTTCTCTTCTTTAGATGATTTCAATATCACAGTATTCTTTGATCAGTTTATTTCTAAAGAACATGAATACGATATCGAACGATTCTCTATCTTCATACAAAATAGCATTCAATAGTAAAATTGTGTACGTACTGATTGATTCTCGTTTTAATTTTTCTACCACTGCTAAAGTAAATACAGGATCTTCTTCTTCGAAGTTTTCTACTTCGTAACTGTTTAGTAACTCTTTTAAGACGTCGTATTTACCCATTCGTAGCAACTCGTTGATTTTAGTAACGTAACGAAGACGAGTAATCCAGTTTTTAGATAGTGTCTCCTTAACTTTGTTATTGTTTCGTTTTCTCATGTTGACTAAAGTTTCTTTAATGAATTCGGAGTAGCCTTCTTGATCTAAGCGATCGATTTCTCGTGTTTTCAACTTCGACAAGTCTTTGCGGAAAATAAATTTGCGGAAGATCGTTTCAAAATTGAAGACGACTACGATAATCGAAATTAAAATGATGGCTCCTAAAATCTCGAATATTGCCATAAACGGAAAAATTGCTACTACTTTTCCGATAATTTTATCTCTACCAATCGGGTCATCTTCCGTATTATTCGAATCCCCTTTGGTAATAATTTGATCTTTATTAATACTGATAATTCGGTGCGTGACAAAGTATCCATCGGCTTGATACGTTACGATGTCTCCCACTTGAAAATCATCTGTAATTTTTACAATAACCATATCGTTTACATCGACTGTTCCAGACATAGAACCGGATGCAACGATAAAGAATGTATAGCCCCCAATATTTACATAATCCTTATGCAGTACTACGGTACTGATAAACGCTAAAATACATAGAACAATCAGTTCGAAGATTAAGATCTTCGATAAATATTCCAGTATCTTTTGTAAAATTTTCAAAGACTTAACCTCCCTCTTTTTATTCTTTTCCCTTTTATTTTAAATCGTTTACATTACAGATAAACTCGATATCGTTCAGGGTGATACCAAGTGTCGTTAAATCGTATATCTTTTGAATCATGTCTAAATCTTTTTTCAATGTGTCTAAGTCTTCTAAGTTGCTATCCTCGATTTTAATGTTGAGAAGGGTACATTTTTCTTTCATTTTTTCTTTGACATCGTAAGACATTGCCAAATTTAAATTCTTCGTTAAAATGTGATTACTATCCAAGATAAATTTGGTAAAGCGATCCATTTCTTCATTCACAGTATCGGATAAGTCTTTTTGCGATGCGATTAACTCTTTACAGTAACCGTAGAAAGATTTTGCAAAATCGAAAGCATCGTACAGCGTCGAACTTTTGTCTAAACAAGCTCCTGCTCGACTTGTGATTCTGGCATCGTCTAACTCCCTATATTTGGTGTTTAACTGTTGAATTAATTCTTCGATTTCCACCAGTCTAGCCGCTTGTTTATTTTCAATCCTCTCTTTGTTTTTACTAACTTTGTTCCACCAATCGTATTTTTTGACAATTTTTGCACGATTTTTCTCTAGTTTGGCGATTTCTTTTTCCTTTGTCTTCACATCATTCTTATGATTTTTTGCATCTTCCATTCTTTTTTTGACGTCTTCTAGGATGAAACGAAAATGATCGATGGTCATCCACTCTTCCAAAGTGCGATTTAATTCCATCATGTTTTGAAAATACTTTTCTTGCTCTGGCTCCGATAACGTGTCAAAAGAACCAGTAACTACGAACGAATCTAATTTTTTATTGCGGTTGGTATTTGTCTCTAAGTAATCGGAAATATTTTCGTCCTTGTTTTTAAATGATTCCACCAAAGTATACGCATCTTGACGTTTCATTACCGTTAATTGACTCTTCTTTTGTAAGTATGCTTCTCTAAATGTCTCTTCGGTCGTAGAGGTTTGCTCTAACAATTCCTTTTTATGACGAGTGCAATACGCAGAAAGTGCTTTATTGTGTTTTTTTACAAGAGAACGAATACTTAATTTCAAGTGTGTCAATAACATTGGGCACTTCCAATAAAGGGAGTTGAAAGTTCGTTCTAATTCTTCACTTCTGTTAGCATCTCCACTTACTTGAAAGAACACAGTCATGTATTCTCTCACATAGATGCTATAATCGAAATCTTGGGCCGATAAAACTACACCAGAAAGTCTAAACTTTTCTACTACATAAGATAAAATTTGATTGATTTCGGTCAAATTATTTTGTTCCACCCGATCCAAATCGTAACAGATTTTAGCAAGTTTCGTCTTTTCAAATACTTCATTATAAGGATTATCGTATTTTAAAATTCGTTTTAGGTTTCGCACTTGTTCCGTTAGTGGAGCAATGTTTGGATTCTCTCCTGTTGGTGTCAAGCTTTGCGCCTTGGCTTGCAAAACCGTTTTGATACTCTCCATATCACTACGATAGGATGTTAGTAATTCATTTACCGAACGATTTCGCTCTTTGGCGGCATGAATTTTATATTCCGCAATCACTTTATGGGTACCTTCCGTGATTTCCAAAGGATATGCTTCTATTTTTCCCTTAATAGAAGGAATGGCGTTTAAATATAGGTCCAGATTATTCATCTTCATCCGCTCCTTCTACTACAATTAGTTTTTCTAAGTCGGCAATTGCTTTCTTAACTTCTTCATACAGGTTCCATAGCGTCTCTGGTGAGGCGTTGAACAGGCTCTGTTGATTTGGTAATTCTGGTTTTTGGATTGTCAAAACTTCAGTTGGATTGTCCATGTTCATCACCTCGATATGATATCTCATTATTATTATAGCATAATTTTTTTATTTGAACAGATAAGAACCATACAAAATACGTTCCAACGATGTATTTTGACAAAAAAAAGGAACCTTACGGTTACCTTTCGTTCTAAGCACCATCAGCGCTTGTATTAGAACTGATTTGAAGACTAAATGTTAATGATCCACCAGAGGCGTTGTTTTCACAGTCTACATCTTGTCCTTCAACCCACATATAAATTCTTACTTTTGTAATACCAGGTTGTAATTGCATTAAACTTTGATATGCTGTTGTCGGAATACCAGCAACTCCTGTACTAGCACTTGGAGTTACTTTTTCAAAGTATGATCCATCTTGACTATCCAATGAAATGTCCAATTCTGCACCAATATCAGCTTTTACTCCATAGTAATCAAGTGGGTCAGCATCTGTTTGTTGAGTAGTTTGATGATAAACAGAGTTTGCATTTTGAACAGCTGCTGCAGTATGAACATCGTTGTTTACTTCCCAAATGAATGGCTCTGGAGTACCAGTTGAGGCATTACCTTCATTGACGAATGCAATACGGGCCGCATTTTCGATACCTGAACTTGCACCTGAAGCAGTTACTCTTGAATTAGATGTCAAGTAAACTTGTGTTAATGCAGTCGTTTGAATAAATACGTCGAATGCAATAAAGTTACCATTTTCACCGTGAGTTTCTGTTGAACGAGTTGCAGTTAAAATGTTGCCGCCACCTGAACCTGCCTGAATTTCACCTGCATACATCTGCATAAATCCAGTACTTGTATCAATATCTCCGACACTTGAAACTGGTGATAATGAACTTAGTTCACTTGGCAATTGGTTTACGGCAGTTGGATATGTTGCTTGAGCTCCTCAAATATCTGCTGTTGTGATTGTTGGCTTCCAATTAATAGCATCTACGAAAATTTGTAAACCATTCATTGCTGCTACGTTGACCGTAATATCGTTAATCGTAACTGTTTTGTTGGCTGTGAACCAGGCATAAGTACTTGTCGATAAGATGACACCGCAGAACAGTATCATCAATAGCGATAGAAGTATTCGTCTTCTTATTTTCTTTTGCTATTTTACACCTCTTCTAATTTTCTTGATTTAAATGTTCTTCCGTGATATTCATTTCTATTTTTAGTTCTCCACCTATAATATCATCGATACAGTCCGGGTCATCCCCCTCTAACCAAACGACGATGGTAAAGCGATCTTTTTCTCCAGGTTTAAAGTTCTCTCTTACTTCTAAAACTGGAATGGATTCCGAATAAAAAGCAGTAGTCCCACTCTCTGGTGTGTTTGTGGTTTGATTTAATTTTGCATAAGTGGTTTCGTGACCATTGAGGTAGAGTCTTATGCGGACAGCTTCATCAACATTTTTAACGATGTCGAGCAGATTCACTTGGTACCAGTAATTTACTGTTTCATTACCATAATTAATGACATAAAAGCTGTATGCGAGGTAATTGTCACCATTGTGGGACCCATCTGCTTCCGTATCCACGTCTTCTTTTATCCAATTGACGGAGATGTTATCCATGTAATCAAGTGACTTAGCAGACAACTTAATCGACATATCTGTTAAATCTCCGGTCTCTGATAAAAAGACGTTTTTACGGTTATCTGCATTGCCATCAAGAGTGACTGTGAAGCTACCATCTTGATACAATACATATAGTATGAAGTAGACTACTGATATTAAAAATAATAGAAATAAGAACACAACTTTGGTGATTCTAACGAATAACTTTTGCCGATTGAGTTTTTTTGCCTCAGGACTTACAGAGTATTCTTTTTTCATAACATCACCGTTACCCTTGCTGTTCGCTCTCCTACTATTTTATCTACCAGCTCCTATCATACATACTAAGTATATTATAATCTTCCTATATTTTCAATACTTTTGTGTCGAATTTTCTGTCTAATTGTTGTCTAATTTTTGTCCAATTGAACTATAAAATCGGATTATACTATATTTATTGTAGTTATATAATAAGGATATAAGAGCGGTGGTAGTGATGAAATTACTTAAGAAATATGGGCATTTTATCTTATTGATGTTCATCTTTATCGGTATGATTATTTTCTTATCTCAAAATACTCTTTCGAAATACCGAGATGAGTTTGATGGTCTCACAAGTGTACAGCTAGCGAGATGGAACATCAAAGTAAACAATCAAGAGATTGCCAATCAAGATACGTTAACGGCAGATATTACTCCTACTTTTGAAGGAACCGATACGATTGCCGAAGGAGTTCTAGCCCCTGGTGCCAAAGGATATTACGATATCGTTATCGATTCTAGCGAAGTGGATGTTGCTTTTTCTTACCGACTAACTTTAAGTCGTGTCGAAGATGAAGTCATTTCCGACATCGTTTTATTTGGATATACAATCAATCCAGAAGAGAACACTGAAGTAGTAACTTATGCTGACGAAATTTATGGTGAAGTTCCAGTTGACCAAAACTTAATTACGATTCGTATTTATTTTGAATGGAATGATAGTGACGATGCTTCGATGGATAATGAAGCGGATACGGATGTCATTATCAATCATACTTCCGTTCCAATTATCAACAATAAAATCGAATTTAACCAAATTAAAAATTAAAATATCCACAGATACTTGTGGATATTTTTTATTGTTTTTGACTGACGATTAATTTTAGATTCAATGTAATACATGGTGCACTTGGATTTCCATCTTTATAATCTGCGGCTTTGTGACCCTAATAGGTATCGGCATCATCACTCGTCATATATAAACCTGCGGCTAATTTATCTGCAAAGTTTTCTGAAGTAACGGTTGCATCTTCTACATAATTCGTGCCATCACTCGAGTAATACGTTAGGGATGCGTCGTATTCGAAGTAAGAACTCAGTTGATAATACTCTGTTTCGCCTTCAAAATCCCAATTTTCATAAGAATAATACTCGTCTTCTCCTAAAACATTCGAAAAAGACGTCGTAATAAAAAAATAAACAAAACATAGAGATACGAAAGCAACTAATAAAATCGATAAGGTTATGTTCAAGGTTTTATTTTTCGATGCCACTTTATCACTTCCTACGCTTGCTAGTATACAAAGTCATTATACCATTTTTCGACATTTTTGTACATCTTATATATCCTTTGAGTTTCGGTATTTTACGAAAGAAGTGAAGCAATTGTTCTCTACCATGCCAA
>OLSA01001739.1_pt1 | contig 17345 bp, 16 predicted proteins | sample 1672731 | NCBI WGS metagenome assembly OLSA01 (sample SAMEA3136718, study PRJEB25190) | human gut metagenome | biome: human gut; feature: human-associated habitat; material: faeces | place: Austria | collected 2013
GCTGCCGCACCTCGCTCGCCGTATCGGCACTTAGAATTATGCGGTGTTGCCCTATTTTTTGTCATCATTGCGCACCGGCTTTATCTGGTGCGCAATGATGATAAAACAGCTTCTTACATTTCGCAGAGCTTACCCGGCTCTGCAACGCGCACCTTGCCATCGGCCACAAACCAGATGGGCTGTGCCGACGGGTTATACAGCCGCTTGCCGTCTGCACTTTCGCGCGTGCTGCGCAGCGCGGTCAGGTAATCCGCAATCTGGCCATTGGTGGCATACCAGATATCCTGTGCGCCGTGCAGCTTTTCTGCCAGCTGCTCCATCAGGGGCCAGGTGTTTTCGCGCTCAAATTCAAAGCTGTGGCCCCAGATATAAAACAGCGGCATTTTTTCATATCCCGGAACATGCAAAAACTTTTCTGCGCGTTCCAGCAGTTTATCATTGTGGTGGCAGGTGGGTTTCCAGCGCAGCAGCTCCTGCGGCAGGGCAAAACTTCCGGTGCTTTCCACCGTGCGGCTGTACTGGATGCCCATGGCGCACAGCGCTTCCAGCTGTTCGGGGTAGTATTCGCCAAAGGCATAGCTCATGCCCTGCACAATACCGCCGGTCAGTTCTTCCAGCGTCAGGCGGTCCTGCCACACTTCCCGCAGCCATTCAGTCTGGTTCATCTGGCGCGGGTGACGGTGGGTCACGCCATGGCAGGCAATTTCGTGCTCGGCGTACAGGGTAGGCAGCTCGGCCTTTTGCACATAGCCGTCCTTATCCAGGTTGCCGGAGTTCAGGTGGAAGGTTCCCTTGAAGCCCGCCTGGTTAAAAATTTCGATCAGGCGGCGGTCATATACCTGGCCGTCATCATAACTGAACGTAATGGCTTTGGCCAGCCCACCGGGATATAGGTATTCCATCGTGTTCGCTTCCTTATTATATAGTGTTTATTGCGGCGTCACCTGGGCGGGGTCTGCATCCGGCAGGTAGCGGGCCGTGCCCAGAATATTGCCATCCAGGTCGGTGGTAATGCGCAGGCCGGGGCCAGCGGTGAACACCTTGCGGCCATCCACAAAGGCTTCCGCCTCGTGACCACTGTTCACGATCTCCCAGCTGCGGCCGTTCAGGGCTTGGGTATAGCGGCATTCCAGCGGGCAGGTGCCCCACACCACGGTATCCCGCACCAGGCTTACGCCGTACATGCGGGCGGTGTATTCCAGCACCGAGAGCATAGCCGGGCCGTAAGCATCCTGCGGGGGCTGGCCAGGTTCACAGATGACCGAAGGTTCGCCGGTAAAGGGGTCATACTGCTGCACAAAGCGGCACTGGGGGCCAATGGCCTGCATCAGCTTTTGCCCCAGTTGGGGAATCAGCTCATACATGCCGTAATTTTCCAGCGCACGGATGGCACGCTGATAGGTCAGCGCTTCAGCCTGGCCGCTCCAGTTGTTGGTGGTCACGTTGCGGAACAGCGGGTCGTTGGCGGCCACGCTGGGCAGCGGCATTTTGGTCCAGAACTCCTGCGGGTTCAGCAGGTGCTCCTTGACAAAGCGCTTCGCCAAAGCATCCGGCAGGCTGTGCCAATACATGCAGCGCAGCGTGTTGTGGATCAGGGTGGGCATCTGGTTGTGGTTTTTGTCGCGGTCAAACATCGCGCCGCGGGCATCGTCCCACAGGTAGCTCACCATCTTGTCCTGCACGGCTTTGGCCTTGGCGGCCCACTGGGCCTGTGTCTCGGCATCGCCGCTGATTCGTGCAATTTCCGCCAATGTTTCGCGGCAGGCATATGAGTAGCTCATCACATCCATCGAGGCAATGGGCACCGCTGTGCAGCCTTGGGGCGGGGTTTCCTCCTCCCACGGGTCGGGGGCATCGGCGTAACGCATGGCGTGGTCTTCGCCGGTATCGTACTTGCACCAAGTCTCCAGGCAGCCGTCCCCATCGGAATCGCGTACACGCCACAGGTAGGCGTCAAACGCTTCCAGCGTTTTGGCCAGCTGGGCCAGGTATTCGGCATCCTTGCCGCCCAGATAGTAAAGATCCAGCGCCGGTTCCGGGAAGCAGAAGCCCTGGAACTTGTTGAACTGCGGCACCACTTTGCCATCAATCACCGCAATGCTGCCGGGAATCCGCCCGTCCGCACGCTGGTGGCGCATAAACATCAGGCTGTTGTTCAGGCCGGTGGCAAAATCACGGCTGGCATACATTGCGCCGCCCATGGGCTGGGTTTCCAGCCAGATTTTTTCATAGCCGCCGCCCTCAACCAGAACGGGGTCGCCGCCAAAGTTTTTAATGTTCAGGCGGCACTTTTCTTCCGCCTGTTTGACCAGTTGGGAAAGCAGCGGGTCTTTGGTTTCAAACCGGACGCCGGTGTTTGCCTGCATCATGGGAGCTCACCTTTCAAAATGTACGTTCAGATAATCAAAATCGGCATGGTTATGCAGCCCTGCCATATCGTGGGCATACACACCCACATGCGCCCCGGTAAAACCGCGGCAGTGCTCGTCCGTCAAAATATCGGTGGGGCAGGCCGGGCCGATGGACTGCCACTCCCCCTGCGGCTGGCGGTAATAGAACTGCGCCATGCCGCCGTCCGGGGTGGTGGTCAGCTTAAAGTCCAGCGTGCCATCCGGCACGGAAACAGGGTCGCACACATCTTCCACCACACCAGTATCGCTTTTTAACAGTTCCAGCACCGGGGTACCATCCTCGGCGCAGGTCTTGCCCAGCAGGTAGAAGTTCATGCTGTCATAACAGTAGGTAAAACCGGCCATCTGCTCCGGGCAGACGGGGGCAAAGTCCATGCGGGTCTCGGCCTGCATTTCGTGCTCCTGCTGGCGGCGGGCCACCAGGGTGACATGGTGCAGCGAGTTCATGGATTCCTGCCCGGTCAGCCGCAGCCAGCCGGGGCGGACGGTCAGGTTCACACAATCGCCCAGCGGGGTGCGCGGCGTGGCATAGCCAGGGGCAAGGGCCGGAACGTCAAAGTCATCCTGTTCCGCCATTGCGGGCAGCTCCACTTCTGGCAAATCTTTTGGGGCGGGCACGGCGTTTTGGGCAATTTTTCCGCCGCAGGCCAGCCGCGGCCAGCCATCCCGCCAGATGATTTTTTGCAGCGCTGTTTCGCGCCCCAGCAGGCTGCCGCGGGCAGAGTTCGGGCGGGAGCACAGGTGTGCCATGTACCATTCACCGTTCTGCGTTTCCACAAAGGAACCGTGGCCGCATTTCTGGATGGCGGTCAGATCGTTCTGATCCGAAGTCAGCAGCGGGTTGTCCGGCATTGTCTCATAGGGGCCGAACACGTTGTCCGACCGCGCAATCGTGACACAATGGGAGTACCCAGTACCACCTTCGGCCACAACCAGATAGTAGCAGCTGCCAATGTGATAGATGCGGGGACCTTCGGTGCAGCCGATGCCGGAGCCGCTGTATACCTTGCGGCGTTCGCCCAGCAGGGTGCCGGTTTCGGGGTCCATCTGCTGCACCAGCACGCCTTTGAAGCCGTTGACCATATTGACCAGGTAGCACTTACCGTCGGTATCATGCAGCAGCGAAGGGTCGAATCCGATGCTGTTCAAGTACACCGGCTGGCTCCACGGCCCTGTGATGGAAGCGGCACGGCTCATATAGTTATGGGTGTTGTACCAACGGCCCTTTTTGGTGGTCACGTTGGTGACAAGCAGGTAGTAATACTGCCCATCCCAGCTCAGGTCCGGGGCCCAGATACCGCCGGAGTTGGGGTCCCCCCGCAGGTCCATCTGGCCGGGTTCGCGCAGCGGGCTTGGCAGCTGCTCCCAGTGGGCCAAGTCTTTGGAATGGTACAGGTTGACACAGGGCCACCATTCAAAGGTGGATGTGGCAATGTAATAATCGTCCCCGGTGCGGATCATGCAGGGGTCCGGGCAAAAGCCGCGCAGGATGGGGTTCTGGATGGTTTTCATACAAACATCAGCCTTTCAGGCCGCTGGTGCCAATGCCCTGAACCAGATAGCGGTTGAAGAACAGGAAGATCAGGAACACGGGGATCAGCGAAAGGGTGGACATAGCAAACATTGCGCCGTAGTCCGTGGTGGAAGCAGAGTCGGCAAACAGTTTGATGGCGATAGATACCGTATAGGACTGCGGGCGGCTCAAGTAAAGCAGGGGGCCCATGTAGTCGTCCCACTTCCAGTAGAACTGAATGATAACAGTGGTTACGATGGAGGGTTTCATCAGCGGCAGGATGATGCGGCTGTAAATCTGGTATTTGCTGCAGCCGTCAATGGTAGCGGCTTCGTCCAGATCCTTGGGGATGCCCTGCATAAACTGCATCATCTGGTAGATAAAGAACGCCTGGCCGCAGAAGTAAGGCAGAATCAAGGGCACATAACCGGGAACCAGACCCAGACGGTAGTAAATCAGGTACTGAGGAATCATGATGACCTGGGTGGGCAGCATCATGGTGACCAGCATACAGGTGAACCAGAACTTGCGGCCGCGGAACCGCACACGGGACAGAGCATAGGCCACCAGAGAGGAACTGATGACGGTGCCGAAGGTTGCAATGACCGTAATGAAGATGGAGTTTGTAAAGAAGGTTGCAAAGGTGGTGCCGCCAAAGCCTTTCCAGCCGGTGGCATAGTTTGTCAGCTTCAGCTCTTTCGGGATCAGGGACAGGGTGCCGCGCAGAATTTCGGCGTTGCCCTTGAACGAGCCGCTGATCATCCACAATACGGGATAAACCATCATAAAGCCGAACAAAATGACAAAAACGTGATACAGTACTTTGGTGACTGCTTTTCTGTTATGCATAACCGTACTCTCCTTCCCTGCTTAGTTTGCTTCGCTGAACACCCAGAACTTGGATGTTTTGAAGATGATGAACGTGATAAGGCCCATAACCACCAGCATAAACCAGGACATGGCGCAGGCGTAACCCATATCATTGTACTTGAAGGCCTGGTTGTAAACGTACAGGGCGTACAGCATGGTGCTGTTGTTGGGGCCGCCGTTGGTGATGATCATAGCCTGGGTGAATGCCATGAAAGCAGAGATGGTCTGCATAATCAGGTTATACAGAATGATGGGAGACAGGCAGGGCAGCGTGATGCGGAAGAAGCTCTGGTATCCACGTGCGCCGTCGATCCTGGCAGCTTCATAATAGCTGACAGGGATTTCTTTTAAGCCAGCGGCAAAAATAATCATCGAAGAGCCAAACTGCCAGACGGACATCAAAATCAGCGGGTAAAGCGCCAGTTTCTGGTTGCCGAACCAGTTGATGGTGCTCATGTCCATGTTGGCCAGCACGCTGTTGAACAGACCTTTGCGGGCAAACAGCTGTTTCCACACCAGGGCAACGGCCACACTGCCGCCAACCAGGGACGGCAGGTAGTACAGCGAACGGTAGAAAGTGACCATGCGGCTGGGCCGGGTGAGCAGGTACGCCACCAGCAAAGCGAAAGTCAGCTTGAGCGGCACAGAGATCAAAACGTATTTTAAGGTGATGGCCAGAGATTTCAGGAAAACCTCGTCCTGGAACAGGCGCAGGAAGTTCTTGAACCCGATAAATGCTGCGGTTTTGGAGCCGAGCGAGTAGTTGGTGAATGCATAATAAAAGGAAATGCACACCGGAATCAGGGAAAAGCAGACAAAACCAAAGATAAACGGGAACGCAAACACATGGCCGACGGTATTATCTTTGTTCATGAACCTTTTCAGTGCCGAGGTGGAAGTTTGACCTTTCACGAAAAAATACCTCCCTTTCAAAAAGGGCGGGCACAGCCCTTTCTTCCTGACCGTGCCCGCCCGGAGCATTATGAATTTGTGTTAAACCTTACTCAGTGAACAGTGCAGCTGCATCGTCATAGGTCTTCTGGGCAGCTTCTTCTGCGGTGATCTGGCCGTCAACAACCTGCTGGATGTAGTTGCGGTAGTTATCAACAACCTCGTCCTGGCCGTCGGGGCTCAGCACGTTGACCTTGTCCGGCATCTTGAACTTAGAAACCTTGTCCATGAAGTCGTACATGATCTGCTGGCCTTCGGTAGCGTTGGCAGACAGGGTCTCACGAACGGTAGCGTTTACAGGAATGCCGCGCTCGCCCTGCAGGATGTTGTTGCAGTCGGGGTCATTTTCGAACCAGCTGATGAACTTAGCAGCTTCTTCTTTCTGCTGGCTGTCCTGAGAGACGCAGAGCATCTGAGAGGACTGGATGACAGCACCGGAAGGGCCATCGCTGGTGATGCGGGGCAGAGTTGCCAGCTTGAGGGTGCGGCCCTGCTCCTGGCAGACGTTGTACATGGTCGGGAACTGGTTGGCAGCAACCCAAGCCATTGCAGCTTCGCCGGTTACCAAGAAGTCGTTTTCGATGTTGGTGATCTCAGCGGAAGCACCGGCATCGGGGTAAACCTCGTTCTTGATGGAGTCAGCACGCATCTGGATGTAGGGGGTCAGCATCTGGGGGTCATCGAAGCCCATGCCGGTCAGATCCAGGTTAAAGAAGCTGTACTGGCCAACATCGCCATACTGTGCAACGTAAACGGAGCAGCCAGCGATGAATTCAGAGGTCAGCATGGAGGAGCAGCCGTAAACGCCAAGCTTTTCATGGATGGTGTTGGCAGCGTTTGCGTAGTCATCCCAGGTCCAGGTATCGGTGGGCTCGGCAACGCCGGCTTCAGCGAACATGTCGGGATCGTAAGCAATGCCGTAAGAGTTCAGGCCGTTGGAGATACCCAGCTGATGGCCCTCAGTATCCTGGGTGGTCTTCAGGTTGGCATCGCCGATGCCGGAAACATCCACAACACCGGAAGCGATGTAGTCATCCAGCGGATAGATCTTGTCCATGTACATGGGGAAGTTGCCGCCCAGCTGGAAAATGTCCCACACCTGGTCAGAAGCAACCAGGGTCTTGAGCTTGGTGAAATAGTCATCAAAGGAGTAATACTCGTACTCGATCTTTACGTTCGGGTGCAGGGATTCATACAGCTCGATGGCCTTGATGGTACGGTCATGGCGGTCCTGAGAACCCCACCATGCCATGCGCAGGTCAACTTCTTCATCGCCGGTGGAAGCAGCGTCTGCAGTAGAGGATGCAGTGCTTTCGGCAGTGGAGGAAGCGGTGCTTTCAGCGGCGGAGGAAGAGGCGGTGCTGCCGCCACAGGCTGCCAGGCTTACGCACATAGCGGCGGCCATTGTGGCTGCAATAATGTTCTTTTTCATATGGTGTTCTCCTTAATGTCAAGCAGTGGAACGGCGGCTGGGCAAGCGATGAACCAGCTTTGCCGTTAACATTTTTTATTCAGGCGGTGTGCACCCCGTCTTTCTTTCAACACTGTCATTATACCTGCTGGAAAGCACCGAAAATACTAAAAAAATATGCAGTTTTTGCTACAAAACACAGTTTTCTTGACTTTCCCCACAAATAGTGTATTATATATATCCATAATACATAAACCTATTTTTGCTAATTTATGCACAATGCTAAAAGTTACAACTTTATGAAAGGACGTCTTTGCCAATGAGTCCCGAACGCGAACCGATGGAGAACGACTCCAACTCCCGCACGGCGGAAGAATTGGAGCAGCAAACTGTTGATGTTTATGTAGAGCGTGCTCTGCACGGCCCGGTGTTCCGCATGTCTTACGAGCACACCCACACTTATTGCGAAATTTTTTACCTGAAAAGCGGCACCTGCACCTACACCGTCAACCAGGGCCAGTGGCACCTGGAAGCGGGCGACCTGTTTATTGTGGCTGCGGGCGACCCCCACAGCACCCGCTACGAGGGCAAAACCAGCTGCGAGCGCATTATCGTGTTCTGTAAATCAGATGTACTTGCCGGCATGATGCGTGGCGACCCGACCGAAGTACAGCAGGCGCTGGAGCGTTCCTGCAAGGTGATCCTGAACGCCGAGACCCGCACGATGGTAGAAGCTCTTTTGGACCAGATGCTGCTGGAAAACGACCTGCCGCGCAAATATTCGGAGCAGGTGCTGGAGCTGGAATCGCTGCATCTGGTGCTGCTTTTGCTGCGGAATGGCATTTTCAGCCATGAAACCATGTCTCCCAAAGAGGGCTACAGCGCCGACATTGAGCGCGCGCTGAAATACATTGCGCTGAATTACCAGCAGCCCTTAACGCTGGAGGAAGTGGCCGGGTACTGCAACCTGAGCCCCACCTATTTTTCCCGCAAGTTCAGGCTGATCACCGGGCAGACGTTCAAAGAGCATGTGAATTACATCCGGCTGCGCCAGGCCACCCAGATGCTGTTGATGACAGATAACTCCATCACCAAAATTGCCATGCTGTGCAGCTTTGGCAGCAGCAACTATTTCAAGGATCTGTTCCGCGCCAGCACCGGGCGTTCCCCCCGTGAATACAGAAAGCACTCCGGGCTGCCCATCCACCCCCACCTGCGGGATAACGGGTAACGCACGGAGTGCCGTAACCAAACCGTATTTTATTGTGCAGTTATTCCAGCGTCATGCCATATTTATCAAAAATGCGGTTGAACAAAAAGGCGTTGCAGTAGCTCGCCAGCCCCGGCGCCACCAGCAGCACCGGCCAGAATACAAAAACGCCCACGGCAAAAAATGCTACGGTGACCATCAGCGCGGCCAGAACAGGCATTACATTGCGCAGCGCCATGGCAATGCCCATCTTGAACAGCGCGCCGATGGTGTTATCGCACCGGGCAACCAGCGGGAACAGCATGGTGATAAACAGCGCCCAGCAGGCCAGCAGCACTACGCTGGTAAAAAACATTGCCCCCGCAAACACCGAACTGGTCTGCAGGCAGATCACCAGATCCAGTACCAGAAGGATGCCAACCGCCAGGTACCCCACCCACAGCGCGGTTGCCTGCTTGAGGTTCTGCTTAAAAGAATGGAAAAACGCGGGAATGAGCTGGCCTTCCTGCCCGCGGGCCATCTTTAAGGTAACGTAATACAGCGCCGTTGTGGCCGCACCCGCCGTTACCACCGGCAGGCAGCAGAGATACCACAGGCAGGACAAAAGGAAAAAATCCGCCAAATTGCCGATAAACTTCCAGATTGGATTTTCGAGACTGAAAAATTTCATGATGTGCCCTTCCTGTTGTTGGCTGCATGGTCAGGGGGGCTCCCCTGCCGCTTGCGGCCATTTTTGCTTTTGTAGGGCATAGTACCACAAAAAAAGAGAGCCTGCAAGGCCCGGCAGGAAGAAAGGCTGAAAAAATTTGGCGGCATGTTCAGCAGGAAGCGCTATCAAAAAAGTCTGCAATAAAGGCTGCTGCCTGCTTTCCCACGGTGTTATAGGCGCTCTGGTGGTATAAAAAACATTGTTGATTCTGCGTTTCAAACACCTATGTAAAGAGATTTTGACGGTGGTTGGAAAGTAAACTTGATCGTATTTTTGCGGAAATGTGTTATAAAGAATATACAGAAGAAAGGAACAAATGCGATGTACATAAGTAAACGACTAAAAGAACTGAGAACCGTAAGCGGTTTTAGCCAAGAAAAACTTGCGGAGCTCCTCGATGTTTCAAGGCAAACAATTTCAAGTTGGGAAAATGAAAGGAGCTATCCTGATGTTCACAATCTAATTATGCTCTGCGACATTTATTCCGTTTCTTTGGATGACCTTATGAAAGGAGATATAGAAACGATGAAAAAAGAAGTGGCCAACACAACTCTAAATAAATCCCCCCAAGATGCAATACAACTGATCCAAAGCGGCCTGGTTATGATTATAGGACTGCTTATTGCGGTAACTGGTCTTATCATTACGCTAAATGGTGGAAGTACCCTATGGGGATACGGATTGATGATGATTGGTGCTGCCCTTGCTTGCTTCTTTGCCTTTTATGCTGATTATCTAAAACGCAAAAATAAGATACAGACATATAAGGAATTGAGTGATTTTTACGATTATTCCATGAAGTTACTAAATCAAGACAATCATTAGGAAGCAAAAACTATGGAATTATTTGTTAGGTATTGTGCAGAAACCGGTCGCTTCAACACCCTAAAGTGTATCTGGAACCTTAGCAAAAACAGCACCGCCGCCCGGGTTTTTCCCTTTGGGCAGCGGTGCCGTTTTTGTTTATGCTATTGTTGAGTTACGGGGCAAAGCCTGCGATCAGATCAGGCCCATCAGGCTGGGCAGACCCAGAGACAGTGCCGGGATATAGGTAACAGCCAGCAGGGCCAGCACCAATGCGACAAAGTACGGGATCAGCTTGGAAGTGACCTGCTCGATGGAAACATGGCCAATGCCGCAGCCGACAAACAGAACGGAGCCAACCGGCGGGGTGATGTTGCCCAGGCACATGTTGAAGATGAGCATAACGCCGAACTGGATCTCGGTCATGCCAAAGCTGGTAGCAATGGGCAGGAAGATCGGGGTAAAGATCAGGATGGCCGGGGTGATATCCATGAACATGCCGATCACCAGCAGGATGATGTTCATCAGCAGGAAGATGATGTACTTGTTGCTGGTCAGACTCATCAGGCCGTTGGAGATGGCTGCCGGGATGCCGGAGTAAGCCATAACAAAGGACATGGCGGAGGAAGCGGAGATCAGGAACAGGATGATACCGGAAGTTTTGGCGGAATCCAGCAGGATCTTCAAGAAGCTCTTAAAAGTGATGCTCTTGTAGACGATGGAGAGGATCAGACAGTACAGAACTGCGATGCCAGCGCCCTCGGTAGCGGTGAAGATACCGGAAACGATACCGCCGATAACGATGACGATGAGCAGCAGAGAGGGCACAGCGTCCCAAATGGTCTTGCCGATGCTCTTGCTCTTATCATAACCGGTAGCTTTCATGCCTGCCTTTTTGGCGCCGACAAAGGCAACCAGCATGCAGCACAGGCCCATCAGGATGCCGGGAACGTAACCAGCCATGAACAGGGTGGAGATGGAAACACCGCCAGCAACGGTGGAGTAAACAATGAATGCGGAGGTGGGCGGGATCAGCAGGCCGGTGGGGGCGGAAGCAATGTTGGCTGCTGCAGAGTAAGCGGGGTCATAGCCGTTTTCTTCCTCAATGGGGCTGATGCAACCGCCCATGGCGGAAGCAGCAGCAACGGAGGAACCGGACAGTGCGCCGAACAGCATGTTGCCCAGGATGTTGGCCTGTGCCATGGAGCCGGGGATCTTGCCAACGAACAGCTGGGCAAAGTTGACCAGGCGCTTGGCAATACCGCCGTTGTTCATGATGTTGCCAGCCAAGATGAAGAGGGGCACAGCCAGCAGAGAGAAAGACTCAACGCCGGAGTTCATCTTCTGCATGGTGATAAAGGTGATCTGGTCCCAAGACAGGGTGGACATGGCGGTTACAATGGAAGAAACCACGATGCTGATGGAGATGGGCACGCCCAAAAACAGCAGCACGCCGAACACAGCAAAAAGGATAACGGTTGTCAGTGTAATGCTCATTGTTCTGTGCCCTCCTTAGCAGTCAACTTTTTCGCCGGTGATATCTTCATAAATGTTGATGATCTGGGCGATGACGATGAAAATGCCGGAAATCGGAGCGATGGAGTACACCAGGCTGCGGGGGATGCCCAGCAGAGCGGAGAATTCACGGCTGGCAGAAATAGCCAGCTTGAAGCCGCCGATGGTGATGACGAAGATCGCCAACAGCAGGATCAGGCTGTCGATGGCAACCAGCAGAGCGGTGTGGGCTTTGCCGGTGAATTTATCGCGCACCAGCGTCAGGGACATATGCTCGCGGGTGGAGAATGCGTAAGCTGCACCGATAAAGCCGGTCCAGATCAGGCTGTAGCGCACCAGTTCCTCCGTAAAGGCAACGGGGCTGTTGAGGACATAACGGGAGAACACCTGGATGAGAACCAGGATGGTCATGAAAGACAGCAGAACGGCGCAGGCAATGCTGAGGAACTTATCCATCCAGAACTTTACTTTACCCAAAAACTGTTTCATGTTTTATTCCCCCTCTCGTGCAGCTTCAATCGTATCCATCAGGGTCTTAACGCCGGGATACTGTTCTTCGTATGCTTCGATCATGGGCTGGGTTGCTTCGCGGAAAGCTTCCTTGTCTACATCGTAAACAAACTCAACGCCCATGGTTTCCTGTGCTTCTTTTACAGCTTCTTCAATGGCCGTATCCCACATGACCTTATGGGCCTCGGTAGAGTTGTGGGCAGCTTCCAGAATGATCTCCTGATCTTCCGGGGAGATCTGCTTCCATACCTTTTCGCTCATGATCAGAACGTCGGGGATCATGGCGTGCTGGTCAACGGAGTAGACCTTGCACACTTCGCCGTGCTTGCCGGTGGTCAGTGCGGTTTCGTTGTTTTCGGTGCCGTCAATGATGCCGGTCTGCAGGGAGGTATACACATCGCCGTAAGACATGGCAACGGGAATGCCGCCCAGATAGTTCATCATATCGGTCTGGGACTTCATGTCCTGCACGCGGATCTTCAGGCCCTTCAGGTCAGCCGGGGTGCGGATGGCTTTGTCTTTGGTGTAGAAAGAGCGGGCGCCGGAGGTGTAATAGGTCAGGGTAACAAAGCCGTCATCGCCGGTAGAGAGGAAGAAATCCTGCATCTGCTGGGAGTCCATGACATGGTAGAAATCCTCGGTATCATTAAAGATGTAAGGCAGGCCGAATGCGTTGTAGGCTTCGTTGTACGTTGCCAGACCGGGGGCAGAAACCTTGGTCATAGCGATAACGCCTGCCTGCAGCTGCTCCAGGTTCTCGTTTTCGCTGCCGAGCTGGCCGTTGGGGAAGATCTTGACCTGGACGCGGCCATCGGTCTTTTCGTTCACTTCCTCAGCAAACTGGGTCATGGCAATGTGGACGGTGTGGGCCTCGGACAGGCCGTGGGCCAGCGTCAGAACCAGTGGGTTTTCTGCGCTGTAGCTGGTGTCAGCCGTGGTGCTGGATGCGCCGCAGCCAGCCATCAGCCCGGCGCACAGCACAGCAGCCGTTGCCAGCGCTGCAATCTTTTTGAACATTTTGTTTCCTCCTTCTATTTTGTATCGCGTTTTACGGCGCGTTACATACCAATCAGATCAAACTGCTCAAACGAGACCATGATCTCATGGTCCTTTTTGGGGTTGGGGTACTTGACCTGCACGCTCTTCAGGCGCTGGCTGTAGTACCAGCCGCTCTCGGCTTCCTCAAACTTGCGGCGGTGCAGGAAGTGCGGCAGCTCCTTGCCGTCCAGCTGCACATAGAACGGGGATTTTTCGCGGTGGATCATATCCAGATACATGCTTTCCACAGCGGTATCGTAATCGCCCTCGTTGGTAAAGTGAACGTAAGTCTTTACGCCTGCGGTCACGGCAATGCGGGTCTTGAGGTAAGCGCCCTTCAGGTACTCATTGGTGCAGCCGTCATCCTCGTACAGAACAAACTCGGAATCCACATCCGGTGCCATCAGGATCTCCAGCGCAGTGGTCTTTTCGGTCATCAGGTTGTGCAGGCGGTTGCCGCTCATGGGCAGGATAGCACCGCTGCGCACAAACAGCGGGATGCTGGAAATATCGACCGGTACCTCGATCGTCTGGCCGGGAGCGTACTCCTCGCGGGTGTAGAAGTTGTAGAAGCGCTCGTTTTCGTTCTCGGTCTTGGGCAGGTAGACAGGGCGCACGGTCTGGCCCTTTTCCACAACGTTGGCAACCAGCAGAGAATCGCCAAACATGAAGTCAACGCCCTCATCATAGGTGGCGGGGTCGTTCTGGAACACGGCGAAGGTGGGCTGCCAGATCGGCAGGCCGCTTTCGTGGGCGCGCACCATCAGGGAATACAGCATCGGGCTGAGCTTATAGCGGAAGTTGATGGCATCGCGGATGTACTGCTTTTTATCACTGAACATCCAGGGCTCGGTCACGGTGTTGTCGGTGTTGGTGGAGTGGATGGAGAAGCGCGGCTGGAAGATGCCGTTCTGCACCCAGCGCACGAACAGCTCGGCCTCCGGTGCGGGGCCATAGAAACCGCCGATATCGCAGCCGTGGTTGGAAACACCGCACAGGGCCATGCCCAGGATGGTGGCAATGTTGTATTTCAGGGTATCCCAGTGGGTCAGGTTATCGCCTGCCCAAACCTGGGCGTAACGCTGGATGCCGGCATGGCCGGAACGGCAGACCGAGAAGGGACGGCAGTTGGGGTCGTACTCTTCAATGGCTTCGTTGGAAAGCTGGCACATCAGGTTGCTCATCACCGGCTTCATGGTGCCGATGGTGCTGCCCTTGCCTTCAAAGTAAACCTTGGCGTCCTTGTCCACCATGCTGTCATACTCGCAGTTGTCGTTCCACAGGGAGCGGCAGCCGTAACGCAGCAGGGCGTCCTTGATGTACTGTTTCCAGTGTTCGCGGGTGGACTGCTTGGTAAAGTCCACAAACAGGCCGGGGCCGCCCCACCAGGTGCCCACCGCCAGGCCGTCCACACCGGCGTTGTCATCGGATGCGGGCAGGAACATATCCTTTGCCTTCATCTCTTCCAACAGGGGGTGAACCAGCAGCATGCCGGGTTTGATGTTGGGCGAAACAAGAATGCCGCGCTTGACCATCTGGGCAAACCAGTCAGCGGGGTCCTTAAAGCGCTTGTTGTTCCAGGTGAAGGTGCAGCGCTTGATGCCCTGCTCGGTTTCCACGGCGCAGTAGCCGGAGGAAAGCTGGAAGCCGTCCACGGGGATGTCCTCCTCATGGGTGGTATCAATGAATTCCAGCACAGCGTCATCGCTGTTTTCCGGCAATTCGGGGTAGTACATGGAGCTGCCCAGATAGCCCAGCGCTGCTTTGGGCAGCATGACGGACTTGCCGGTCAGATCGGTGTAACGCTCAATGATATCGCGGATGGAGGGGCCTGCGATCAGGAAGAGATCCACATCCCCGGCATCGGTGCGGTAGGTGGAGTAACGGTGCCAGTAGTTACGCTTTTCGCGGCCCATGTTGAAATCACATTCAGCGGTGTTGTGGTAGAAGTAACCAACTGCCTGTTTGGTACCGCGGTTCAGCTTGATGTAGAACGGAATGTGTTTGTACAGGGAATCGGTCTCCTTGGCATTGTAGCCCATGGCATCGCCGGGGGCCATGTTCATGTACTTTTCAGCCTTGTTGATCTCGCCGGATTTTTCGCCAAAGCCATAGAAGCAGTCATCGGCTTCGATCTGGGAAGCGTGCATGCGGCGGTGGTTGGAATCCTCACGATAAGCAAGGTCGGGAATGTCTGCATGCAGCAGGCTGCCATCTTTATCGTATACCATGATACGGAAGGGTGCCTTTTCCACAACCACCTTCAGGCGGCTGCCCTGGATCACGGCCTGCTTGTCGCCATCGGTCAGTTCGGCAGCGGCGGTCTGCACGCGCTTGCGGCAGTCCTTCATCAGCTCGTCCGTGCGGGAGTCCCAGGCGGTCATGGTCAGACTGTAGGACGCTTCGTCCCAGTCCCCATCAAAACCGGCGCGGATACGCAGAATATCGTCCGTCAAAAACCAGATGCGGATCTCCACCGCATTGGTGGAAACCGAGAAGCAGTTTTCCAGCTTTTTGACCGGACCTGCCGTGTAGCAAACTTTCATGTACAAGCTCCTTCCCTTTTCTGTTTCATGTATTTGTCCGTTTTTTTTGGCCTGCTTAAAAATTACGGTCACGCACTTTCTGCTCGTCAGTGGGCATATTGAACAGAAACCGCCATTCCTTTCCCCATAATCCATAGCAGCCTTTTTATTTCATCCCTATCATATCAAAGTTCGTTTATTTTTTCCTCACATTTTGTAGCCTAAATATTGCAAAATGTGATATGGTCGAAGTTGAAGGCCGAATAGGCGGTGGGACGGAGGTTAGATTGGGGATTTGGATTGGATGAGGTTGGCACATCTTCAGCACTGCTTGTTTCCTGCAGTTCTGGCTTTTCCTTTTATATTGTAAGCCGCAACCCGTCCACACCCAGCGTAACCGGGGCGTATCCTTTTCTGTACTGCGCAGCCATTTCCGTATTTCTTACTCCGGTTCCTTCACACCGGTGTATGCCGGTACGGATGATTTTCGGCAGTACAAATGCCTGTTCATTTGAACTGCTCAAAAGATGTAACTTTTTCGTGTATGACTCCCCATGTTTCTTGACGGGATGAGCCATTCAGGATATGCTATGAGCAGTTGGATTGCTCAGTCATTATGATACGCACCTCAAATGCCTTCGCCATAGACTTGCGCAATTTGATGGCGCAAGCTTTTTGTGGACAGGAGTGATCACCAAAATGACGTTTGGAGAGAAATTCAAGGCTGAACGGGAGAAGCGGAAGCTGACCCAGCAGGAAGTAGCCGATGCACTGGGGATCAACAGACGTATGATTGCCCGGTACGAGAACGGCATTTCCTTTCCACGCACCAAAGGCGCTTACAGAAAAATCGCGGATTTGAAAAGATGCTCAATGATCTCAAGGCACAAGCCGCTTACGAGGCGGATGGGATGGAACGCCTCAAAGCCGAAGGTCGAGAGAAGTCCGCGACGTATCAGCAGTTTTTCGGCAACCGGCTCTTTTATAAGCAGCTGCTGAACACCTATAAGAAATACGGCTTAATGGACTAAGCGCATCCGGAAGAGAATGGAGAAAGACAGGTGATGTTATGAACTGGATCAATGAATTGTCGTGGTTATGGGAAACACTTGGCATTGCGCTTATTGCTGCGGCTGTCTGCGTAGCTTGCGCCGCTCTGATCTGCAAAGCAGAGAAGAAGAAAACCAACAAAAAGGTGTTGGCTGTCATCGGTGCTACAGCGTTTGTGGGCGCGATTCTGGCGGTCATTCTGATTGCCCGGACACCGATGCCGATTTGATTAGACAGGAGGCTTTTACTATGGATAAGGAAAAATATTCGATCATATTCAGCAGCTTGACCGGCAACACAAAAAAACTTGCTGATACAATTCGCGCGGTGCTTCCGGCAGAAGACTGTGACTATTTCGGTGCGCCGAAAGCGGAAGAACTGCACTCCGAAATACTCTATATCGGGTTCTGGACGAATAAGGGCAACGCGGACAGTGCAACCTTGGAACTACTGTCAAAGCTGAGAGACAAAAAGGTTTTTCTATTCGGGACGGCGGGCTTTGGCGGCAGCGAGGCATATTTTCAGAAGATTCTTGAGCATGTTAAGCAGTCTGTTGGCCCAAGCAACTCCGTGTTCGGAGAGTATATGTGCCAGGGCAAAATGCCGCAGTCGGTACGGGATCGTTATATGAAAATGAAGACACAGCCGGAGCATCCGGCAAACATTGACGCTCTGATTGAGAACTTTGACCGTGCCCTCTCCCATCCGGATGAGGACGATTTGGAGAGACTGAGGAAAATCGTTTTGGATCGACAATAGAACAGGGGGATTCCTTAGGCAATACCGCACAATTCCCGCCTTACGGCTTAAGCACCGCTCCGGCGGCTG
>OLSA01001741.1_pt1 | contig 17330 bp, 14 predicted proteins | sample 1672731 | NCBI WGS metagenome assembly OLSA01 (sample SAMEA3136718, study PRJEB25190) | human gut metagenome | biome: human gut; feature: human-associated habitat; material: faeces | place: Austria | collected 2013
GAAGATAATTGAAAAACCGTTAGTCGTGAGCTTGTGCAGAGTATGTGCAGGCAATTTTTATGAGGTGCCGGGACGTTATATCCGGCGGGTGAATCCGGAGCAGCGATATAAGGAATTATGTATGTTCTGCAATGTCCGGAATGGGTACGACTATTATATAGGAAGAAAGAACAAGTAACACGTAAAAGTCAAGTGTGCGATTTGAAAATTCGCACATTGGACGATGTAGACGAAAATGGATATCTTAGTGGTGTACCGTTTTTAGATGTTACACAGCTAAAAACTACCGGTAGTAAAGCGCAAAGATTAGGACGAGGAGGATAACGTCATGGCAATGATAGAGAATGAAATGGAAAAGAAAGTATATAAAGTAGAAGATGTTCAAAATTTGCTTGGGCTGGGACGCTCCAAGGCATATGAATTTATAGAAAATGTTTATTATGACAGAAAACCATTCCGGGTGTTGAAGATTGGCAGATCTTATCGTATCCCATGCAATTCTTTTGATAAGTGGCTGAATGGAGACGAGGAGAGAGAAAGAGTGAGAGCAGAATGAAACAGAAAGAAACGCAGCAGGAGACAATGTCAAAGGAAAAGAGAGTTGTCTTTTTTGAAGGAAAATCATGGTATCACAGAACCAAAGAGCTGCAGGACGATCTGACGACAAAATATGGGAAAAAAGGTGGCTTTGAAACGCCGGAAGAAGCAGAGAAAAGTTACTGGGAATATGAAAAAAGATACCAGAAGAAGCAGAGAAATCTCCAGATTGCAAAAATGCAAAAGACAGATGTGATGCTTGGGGATTATCTGGAATACTGGTTTGAAAATATTTTCAGTCCGAGAATTGAGACAACCACGAGAATGGTTGGAGCATATACCTTATATAATCTGATTCTTCCGAGTATGGAAGCGGATATCAAATTAAAATACATTTCAGTAGAGTATTTAGATGCTCTACTGGAACGTGTCGCAAAAATCTGTCCTTCAGCGGGAAATAAAGGGCGGGAGCTTTTGAGCATCGCCATGAAAGATGCAGCAGGAGATAAGTTCATAAGCTATAATCCAATGCCTGAGACAAAGCCATATCCGAGAGCAAAACCAAAGGTAAGGGTATTAGGCAAAGAAAAATTGAAAGTTTTTCTTGAAGCTGCGAGCAAGAATCCTTGGTATCTGGAAATTTTACTGGGACTGTTTTGTGGGTTACGAAAAGGAGAAATTCTTGGATTGAAATTTCAGGATTTTGATTTTGAAAAACAGACCGTCAGAATTAGCAGACAGCTTGTTGGAAACCTGAAACTGAAAGAAAAAGAATTTACGGTTACGGAATATGCTGTTATTGAAAGGAATCCAAAGACTGAGAACAGCTACCGGATATTGAGAGTGCCAAAAGTGGTGATGCAGGAAGTAAAACGCAGACAGCAGTTGATTGAATTGCGAAAAACTGATCCGGGCATAGAATACAAGAATTTTGATTATGTATGTTGTCAGGAAAATGGCGAACCCCGATCATTAACGGCAATGAATCAGGCACTTACGAAAATCTGTAACAGAAATGGATTGGCAAATATCACCGTACATGGACTCAGACATATGTTTGCGACCATTTTAATTGAGCTTGGAGTTCCTTTGTTTAAAATATCTGGTCTGTTAGGACATAGTTCCGTTCATACAACTTATGAATACTATTGTGAGATTATGGACGAGCAGGATAAGATTATTGCGTTTGTAAATAATACATTTGTACCACAACGAATTGGAACGGAGGGATAGCCATGCATAAGACCTTTGATTTTAAGAAATATGTAGAATATAAGGTCTATTCGGTGACAACAATCAAAAAGGGATATGGATTTCGTGTGTTGCTGACGTTTGTAGACGATAGTATAAAGACACAGCAACATGCGGGATTCACAACCAAAAGAGAAGCTAATGCATTTCGTGATGAAGTAATCGGACAGCTACATACCGGAACCTATATTGTGTATGGGAAAATCCGGGTAGAGGAGTTTATGATCTTCTGGTTGGAAGATATTATGCGTCCCCGAATAACAGACGACACTTATACAACTTACAAAAGTGCCATTAAGAATTACATTGTTCCACAGATTGGAAAGATGTATATGTCTACAATAAATCAGGGGTATATCAGAAAATTATATAATGCAGTTGCAGAGAAGTATGAATCAGTTGCGAAAAATGTCAGGACGATCATGAAAACATCATTGGAGTATGCATTTAACAAAAATGTACTGGCAACAAATCCAGCGAATGGAATCAATTTACCGAAGAAAATAAAAAAGACAGAGTATCGTGTCCTGAAAATTGACGAGAAGAAAACATTGACACTTCCGCAGGTGCTTCGATTGATTGAGGCAAGCAAGGAGACACCGATTCATATGCAAATTCTGTTTGCGGTATTGATGGGACTCAGAAGAAGTGAAATAAATGGTCTGAAATACAGTGATGTCGATTACATTCACAGGACGTTGAGAGTAGAGCGTCAGTTGGGAAAGAAGCCAAACAGTAAAGCAGAAGACTGTGCACCTAAGATGCTGACAAAGCAGGAAATTAAAACAAAAACACCTGCTGGTGTGCGTGAACTTCCAATACCGGATTATGTATTTGAAGCAATTCTGGAAGAACGGAAAACTTATGAGAAGAACCGCAGACGCAGACCAAAAGAGTTCCGGGACTGGAATTATATTTGTTGTTCTACATATGGGAATCCAAGGAGTAAAGGTTTTCATCAGAAATACTATAAAGACTTGTTGAAATCCTTGGATTTGCCCGATATTCATTTTCACCAGTTGAGAAATACCTATGCAACTATTTTGCTGAAGAATAGTTTTAATTCAAAAGGTGTTTCGCATTTATTGGGACATGCCAAGGAAATCATATCAGTAGATGTCTATGGAGATACGCAGGAAATCATAGAAGACTGTCTGGATGTATTGGAACCATTTATTGAAGAAGTTATTCCAAAAGAGAGGAAAGATCAGTATTATGATTATTCAGAAGTGATTGAAATAGACTTAATCCTGGAGGAATATTTCAACGCAGCATGATAAAAAATAGAATAGTAGTAAGAGAGAAAAGTACAAATAAGAATCGAACATTTGTACTTTTTTCTTGCTTTCATCTATATACTTTCAAAAAAATGTCTGATATAATAGGGACTGTTACAAGAACAAACAGTAAAAATATGACAGAACCGGAGCCTGGTATCATCAGGTATTTCCGAGTGCTGTTTTATCCGCAAAAATCAGTTTTCCAACAGGGATACTACGTAATGTGACTTTTATTCGTAATGAGGCGAAAAAGACATCTATTCACCATAAAAATGAGCTTTTCGTTACGAATCCGGATACGAATTTTGGGCTGATAATGGTCATAGTAAAAGTCACAAATGGAGGAATTTACCATGAATGAGTTCAAATTAAAAGCCCCATATGAGCCAACCGGAGACCAGCCACAGGCGATTGCAGAGCTTGTGAAAGGGTTCAAGGAAGGCAATCAATGCCAGACTTTACTAGGGGTTACGGGTTCTGGAAAGACTTTTACGATGGCAAATGTGATTCAGCAATTACAGAAGCCGACACTTGTCATCGCTCATAATAAGACGTTAGCGGCTCAGTTATACGGAGAGTTCAAGGAGATGTTCCCCGATAACGCAGTGGAATATTTTGTCTCCTACTACGACTACTACCAGCCGGAAGCTTATGTTCCGTCATCCGACACTTACATTGCCAAGGACTCTGCCATCAACGATGAGATCGACAAGCTCCGCCACTCTGCGACAGCAGCGCTTTCTGAGCGGAATGATGTCATCATTGTGGCAAGTGTGTCCTGCATTTACGGACTGGGTTCGCCGATTGATTACAAGGAGATGGTGATTTCACTTAGACCGGGCATGATCAAAGACAGGGATGAAGTTCTGAAGAAGTTGGTTGAGATCCAGTATGACCGCAATGATATGGATTTCAAGCGTGGAACGTTCCGGGTGCGAGGAGATGTGGTTGAGATTTTCCCGGCGTATTCGGAAAAAATTGCATACAGAGTTGAATTTTTCGGTGATGAGATAGACAGAATAACAGAGATTGATACATTGACCGGTGAAGTGTTGAATGTGATCGGGCATGTGGCAATTTTCCCGGCATCTCATTATGTAGTGTCCAAGGAGAATATGGAGCGTGCCATCGGGGAGATTGAAGAAGAACTGGAGCAGCAGATTCGTTATTTTAAAGGGGAAGATAAGCTTCTGGAAGCACAGCGTATTTCTGAGAGAACGAATTTTGATATAGAAATGATGCGAGAGACAGGATTTTGTTCCGGAATTGAAAACTATTCGAGGCATCTGACCGGGCAGAAAGCAGGGGAGCCGCCATGTACATTGATTGACTATTTTCCGGATGATTTTCTGATCATGATCGACGAGTCGCATAAGACGATTCCACAGATTGGAGCCATGTATCACGGCGATCAGTCGAGAAAGACAACACTGGTAGATTATGGATTCCGTCTGCCATCGGCAAAGGATAACAGACCGCTCAGCTTTGGGGAATTTGAAAGTAAGATTGACCAGGTACTGTTTGTATCGGCGACACCGGGAGAGTACGAGGAGTCTCATGAACTGCTGCGGGCAGAGCAGGTAATCCGACCGACAGGTCTTCTGGATCCGGAAGTAGAAGTGCGTCCGATCGAAGGACAGATTGATGATCTGATCAGTGAGGTAAATAAAGAAACAGCGAAGAAGAATAAGGTACTGATCACAACGCTGACAAAGCGTATGGCGGAAGATCTGACCGATTATATGCGGGAGCTTGGCATTCGTGTGAAATATTTACATTCGGATATTGATACTCTGGAAAGGACAGAGATCATCCGGGATATGCGTTTGGATGTATTTGATGTACTGGTTGGAATTAACCTGCTTCGAGAAGGTCTGGATATTCCGGAGATCACACTGGTAGCGATTCTGGATGCGGACAAAGAAGGTTTTCTGCGTTCGGAAACTTCATTGATCCAGACCATTGGCCGTGCGGCGAGAAATGCAGAGGGGCATGTTATCATGTATGCGGATAACATGACGGATTCGATGCGGATGGCGATTGATGAGACGATGCGCCGTCGTGAGATTCAGATGAAATACAATGAAGAACATGGAATCACGCCACAGACGATCAAGAAGTCGGTGCGTGATCTGATCAGTATTTCAAAGAAGGTTGCAGCAGAAGAGATGAAGCTGGAAAAAGATCCGGAATCCATGAGTGTGGCAGAGCTGGAGAAGCTGATCAAGAAGCTGGAAAAGCAGATGAAGAAAGCGGCGGCAGAGCTGAATTTCGAGGCGGCAGCAGAGCTGCGTGATAAGCTGATCGAGCTGAAAAAGCATTTGAATGAGACGGAGTAAAGCGAAGAGATAGAAGAGGAAGAACAGATGGCTGAAGAAAAGAAAGAACTGATAAAGATCAGAGGTGCGAACGAGCACAATCTGAAGAATCTTGATGTAGATATTCCGAGGAACAAACTGGTAGTACTGACCGGTCTCAGTGGTTCCGGCAAATCATCCCTTGCATTTGATACAATTTATGCAGAGGGACAAAGACGATATATGGAATCTCTGTCTTCTTACGCAAGACAGTTCCTTGGGCAGATGGAGAAGCCGAATGTAGAAAGTATTGAAGGGCTTTCACCGGCGATTTCCATCGACCAGAAGTCTACGAACCGCAATCCGAGATCCACAGTCGGAACCGTGACGGAGATTTACGATTATTTTCGACTGCTGTATGCAAGAATCGGGATTCCGCATTGTCCGAAGTGTGGAAGAGAGATCAAGAAGCAGACGGCAGATGAGATGACCGATCAGATCATGGCACTTCCGGAAGGAACAAAGATTCAGCTGATGGCACCGGTTGTGCGGGGGAGAAAAGGAACCCATGTCAAGCTTCTGGACAGAGCAAAGAAAAGCGGTTATGTCCGTGTAAGGATTGACGGAAATATGTATGAGCTTTCCGAAGAAATCTCATTGGATAAGAATATAAAACATAATATTGAGATTGTGGTAGACCGTCTGGTTGTCAGACCGGGGATTGAAAAAAGACTTGCAGATTCCATAGAAAGTGTATTAAGTCTTGCGGAGGGGCTTCTGGTTGTGGATGTGATCGGAGGGGAACCGCTGAATTTCAGCCAGAATTTTGCCTGCCCGGACTGCGGAATCAGTATTGATGAGATCGAGCCGAGAAGCTTTTCATTTAACAATCCATTTGGTGCCTGCCCGGTATGTTTCGGACTCGGATATAAAATGGAGTTTGATGAAGACCTGATGATTCCGGACAAATCACTCAGCATCAATGAAGGAGCAATCGTGGTGACAGGATGGCAGTCCTGTACCGATAAGAGCAGTTTTACTCACGCGATTCTGGAAGCACTCTGCAAGGAATATCATTTTGACCTGGATACGCCGTTTGAACAGTATCCGAAAGAAATCCAGGATGTTTTACTTCGTGGGACTAATGGAAAAGAAGTCAAGGTCTATTATAAAGGACAACGCGGGGAAGGGATCTATGACGTTGCATTTGATGGGCTGATCCGGAATGTGGAGCGAAGATACCGTGAAACGGGATCGGAGACTATGAAAGCAGAATATGAGAGTTTTATGCAGATCACACCTTGCCGAGAATGTGGCGGACAGCGACTGAAAAAGGGTGCACTTGCGGTAACGGTCGGAGATAAAAATATTTCAGATGTAACAGCAATGTCGATTGAACGGCTTCAGCGGTTTATCAGCAGTCTGGAACTGTCAAAGACGCAGCAGATGATCGGCGGACAGATATTAAAAGAGATCAAAGCGCGCCTGCAGTTCCTTCTGGATGTGGGTCTGGAATATCTGACACTTGCCCGTGCAACAGGAACTCTTTCCGGTGGAGAAGCACAGAGAATCCGGCTTGCGACGCAGATCGGTTCCGGTCTTGTGGGTGTGGCTTATATTCTGGATGAGCCAAGTATCGGTCTGCACCAGAGAGATAATGACAAACTTCTCGCAACACTCAAGCATCTCCGTGATCTTGGAAATACACTGATCGTGGTTGAGCATGATGAAGATACCATGTTTGCGGCAGACCAGGTAATCGATATCGGACCGGGAGCCGGAGAACACGGTGGAGAACTGGTTGCCCAGGGAACGGCACAGGAGATCATGAAAGTAGAACGGTCGATCACAGGTGCATATTTAAGCGGAAAGATCAAGATCCCGGTTCCGGAAACCCGCGCAGTTCCGACCGGCTGGATCAAAGTTGTAGGTGCAGCAGAGAACAACCTGAAAAATATTGATGTGAAGTTCCCACTTGGTGTGATGACCTGTGTAACCGGCGTATCAGGTTCCGGTAAGAGTTCATTGGTGAATGAAATCCTTTACAAGAGTATGGCGAAAAAGCTAAACCGTGCCCGTGTGATTCCTGGAAAGCATAAGCGGATTGAAGGACTGGAAATGCTGGACAAAGTGATCGACATTGACCAGTCTCCAATCGGAAGGACGCCAAGATCCAATCCGGCGACATATACCGGAGTATTCGACCTGATCCGGGAGCTGTTTGCGGCAACCGCGGATGCGAAGGCGAAAGGCTATAAAAAAGGAAGATTCAGCTTTAACGTCAAGGGCGGACGCTGTGAAGCGTGTAGCGGAGATGGAATCATCAAGATTGAGATGCATTTCCTTCCGGATGTATATGTGCCGTGTGAGGTATGCGGCGGAAAACGCTACAACCGTGAGACACTGGAGGTAAAATATAAAGGAAAAAGCATTTATGATGTTCTGAATATGACGGTAGAAGAGGCGCTTCATTTCTTTGAAAATGTACCGAGTATCCGTAGAAAAATGGAGACACTTTACGATGTAGGACTTTCTTATATTCGTCTTGGCCAGCCGTCTACAACCCTTTCCGGCGGTGAAGCACAGCGGATCAAGCTTGCAACTGAACTGAGCCGGAGAAGCACTGGGAAGACAGTGTACATTCTGGACGAACCGACAACCGGACTTCATTTTGCAGATGTGCACAAGTTGACGGAAATCCTGCGCAGACTCGCGGCAGATGGCAATACGGTTATCGTGATCGAACATAACCTGGATGTGATCAAGACAGCAGATTATATTATCGATATCGGACCGGAAGGCGGTGACAAGGGGGGCACAGTTGTTGCGTGCGGTACACCGGAAGAAGTGGCAGAAAACCCGAATTCATATACAGGAAAATACATCAAAATGATGCTGGACAGAAAATGATACAGAAATCTTAAAAAATCCTGAACTTGAAAAAAAGACTTCCTATTTATTAAAGATTTGATTATAATAAGGTGAGTATGTGAAAGGGGAATCGTGATGTCAATAGATTTAGGAATTGATTTAGGAACAGCAAGTATCCTCGTTTATGTGAAAGGAAAGGGAGTTGTACTGAAAGAACCTTCAGTCGTTGCCTTTGACAGAGATACCAATATGATAAAAGCAATCGGTGAAGAAGCAAGGCTGATGCTTGGAAGGACACCGGGGAACATTGTTGCGGTAAGACCTCTCAGACAGGGCGTTATTTCCGATTACATTGTCACAGAAAAAATGATCAAATATTTTGTTCAGAAAGCACTGGGAAAGCGTACATTTAAGAAGCCGAATATCAGTATCTGTGTGCCAAGCGGTGTTACAGAGGTTGAAAAAAAGGCGGTAGAAGAGGCTGCTTTTGCAGCCGGTGCGCGGGAAGTACATTTGATTGAGGAACCGGTTGCAGCGGCAATCGGAGCCGGAATAGATATTTCAAAACCATGCGGCAACATGATCGTGGATATCGGTGGTGGTACATCCGACATTGCGGTGATTTCCCTTGGAGGAACTGTTGTGAATACATCATTAAAAGTTGCAGGTGATGATTTTGATGAAGCAATCGTCCGTTATGTCCGGAAAAAGCACAATCTGCTGATCGGAGACAGGACAGCAGAAGATATCAAGATCAAGATCGGAACGACATATCCTCTTGTAGAAGATGAATCAATGGAAGTAAGGGGACGAAACCTGGTAACAGGATTGCCAAAGACGGTCACGGTAACGGCTTCTGAGACCGAAGAAGCACTGCATGAGACTACAAGTCAGATCGTCGAAGCGGTCATTGGGGTTCTGGAGAGAACACCGCCGGAACTTTCAGCGGATATTCTGGATCGTGGAATTGTACTGACAGGTGGAGGTGCACTGCTTCGCGGGCTGGAAGAACTGATCGAAGAAAGGACAGGCATCAATACGATGACAGCGGAAGACCCGATGAAGGTTGTTGCAATCGGTACCGGTCAGTATGTGGAGTTTATGAACGGAAAAAAAGATTTCTAGTGATAAGCACATGAGAAGGCTGTTTCTGTAGAGAGACAGCCTTTTTAAAAAGGAAAAAAGTATGGAAACAGTAAAAGGTTACGTAGAACACATTGTATTTCGCAATGAAGACAATGGATATACTGTATTTAATTTGAATAATGATGATGGCGATCTGACCTGTGTCGGAAACTTTAACTATTTATCAGAGGGAGAGCTGGTTGAGGTGAACGGAGAATATGTGGTTCACAGTGTATATGGAACACAGCTTCGAGTGCTCAATTATGAGATCAAAGCACCGGAAGATCTGCTTTCGATTGAACGCTATCTGGGATCAGGGGCGATCAAAGGGGTTGGTGCATCTCTTGCCGGCAGGATTGTGAAAAAATTCAGGGAAGACACCTTCCGGATCATCGAAGAAGAACCAGAAAGACTTGCGGAGGTGCGTGGGATCAGCGAACGTATGGCAAGAGAGATCGCTGTACAGGTAGAAGAGAAAAAAGATATGCGGAAGGCAATGATCTATCTTCAGAAATTTGGGATTTCGACGACACTTGCAGCAAAGATTTATCAGTTTTACGGTCCGAAGACCTATCAGGTACTGGAAGGAAATCCATACCAGCTTGCAGATCAGATTCAGGGGATCGGATTTAAGATCGCTGATGAAATCGCAACGAAGATCGGCATTCATTCAGACTCGGATTTCCGTATCCGGAGTGGTATTTTTTATACCTTACAGCAGAGTGTTGCCGAAGGGCATGTCTATCTGACAAAGGACGTGTTGCTTCGTCGGGCATCTGCACTTCTGGAAGTGGAGATTAAGGATATTGAGAAATACCTGATGGATCTGTCGATGGAAAAGAAGATCGTACTCAAAGAATCTGAAGAAGGTCTGCGGGTATACGTGTCCCACTTCTATTATCTGGAACTCAATACCGCGAAAATGCTGCATGATCTGAATCTTGAATATGAAGAAGCCAATGTAGTGATCGAAAAAAAGATCCATCAGATTGAAAAAGAAGCCGAAATGCAGCTTGACGAGAAGCAGGAAAATGCGGTCATGGCGGCTGTGCGGAATGGAATTATGATTCTCACAGGAGGTCCTGGAACCGGAAAAACGACGACGATCAATGCCATGATCGAATATTTTCACAGTGAGAATATGGAAATTATGCTGGCAGCACCAACCGGGCGTGCCGCAAAAAGAATGACAGAGGCAACCGGATGGGAAGCGCAGACGATCCACCGGCTTCTGGAGGTGAACGGTAATCCGGAGGAGGATGAGAACCCGAACCGGAACGGATTTGCAAGAAATGCAGACAATCCACTGGAAACCGACGTGATCATCATCGATGAGATGTCTATGGTAGACCTGCCTCTGATGAATGCACTTCTTACCGCAATTGTACCGGGGACAAGGCTGATCCTGGTAGGGGACTGTAACCAGCTTCCCTCAGTAGGCCCGGGAAGTATTTTGAAGGATCTCATCGCATCGGAATGTTTTCCGGTTGTCATGCTGACCCGGATTTTCCGACAGGCACAGGAGAGTGATATTGTGGTAAATGCACATAAGATCAACCGGGGAGAACCGGTCCTTTTGGATAATAAAAGCCGGGATTTCTTCTTCTTGAAAAGACAGGATCCGAATGTGATCATCAGTGTTCTGCTGACACTGATCCAGAAGAAGCTTCCCAAATATGTCAATGCAAAACCATATGATATCCAGGTACTCACACCGATGCGGAAAGGACTGCTGGGAGTGGAAAGGCTGAACAGTATTTTGCAGGAGTATTTGAATCCACCGGAGCCGGGAAAAGCGGAAAAAGAATATGGCGATCACAAATTCCGCGTGGGCGACAAGGTGATGCAGATCAAGAATAACTATCAGCTTGAATGGGAGATCACAACCAAGTATGGACTGACGGTGGATAAAGGAATGGGGATTTTTAATGGCGATATGGGAATTGTCACCGAGATCAATACATATACTGAAACACTGGAAGTTGAATACGATGAAAAGAGAAAAGTAAAGTATCCGTTTGAATTGCTGGAAGAACTGGAGCTTGCCTATGCGATCACCATTCACAAGTCGCAGGGAAGCGAATATCCGGCGGTTGTCATCCCTCTTCTGAGCGGACCGAGACAGCTGTTTCACAGGAATCTTCTTTACACGGCAATCACAAGAGCCAGAAAATGTGTGACAATTGTCGGAAATGACCAGACCTTCCAGGAGATGATCCGGAATACCAATGAACACAACCGGAATACCAGTCTGGCAGAACGGATCCGGGAGTTTTGCGGATAGTTACACAGAAAAAGTAGAAAATCAAATCCGAAAAGCGGATGGAAAACTTAAAAAAGGTCAAAGAAACAATTCTGGAACTAATTTATCCCTCAAAATGTCCGTTTTGTGGAGAAATTGTAAGTGCAGGAAAGAAACATTCTACGGAACACAATGGAATATGCAAGGCGTGCCGTGAAAAACTTCCTTATATTGGTGAAGTAAGATGCATGTGCTGTGGAAAGCCTTTGACAGATCCGGCTGAAGAATATTGCTATGACTGTACCAGGCAGAAGCATCTTTTTGTTGATGGCAGAAGTCTCTGGGTGCATAAAGATGCAGTGGAAAATGCAGTTTATGCAATGAAATATCAGAACCGGAGGATTTACGGACAAACGTTCGGAAAAGAAATGGCAGAGCATTTTCTTCCTTATCTATGGGAAAGAAAGATCACCTTGATCGTGCCAGTTCCGCTGCATTCCCGGCGAAAAAGAAAGCGGGGATTTAATCAGGCAGAAATTGTAGCAAAGGTATTATCAGAAAATACCGGAATTGCCATGGATGCAGGTGCTGTTAAGAGAATTAAGGCGACCAGTCCTCAGAAAGAGCTGGGCGATAAAGGGAGAAAACGAAATATCAGGGGAGCATTTGCAGTGCAGAAAAATGTAAAAGGAGAAAATATCGTTTTGATCGACGACATTTATACGACAGGAAGTACCTTAGACGAGGCGGCGAGAGTGCTGAAAAAGGCAGGAGCCGAAAATGTATACTTTTTGACGGTAAGTATTGGACAAGGAATCTGATATTTGTTATACTGAAAGTAATGCATATACGAATAAAACGTATGAGGTGACAAAATGTTAAATGAAAGCAAAGTTAAGCTGATGACAAGGATGGCGATGTACGAAAGCAAACAGGGAGAGGAAGATTTTAAGATCAGTTCTTATTATAAGAAAGATTACCGGAGCTTTCACACCATTGCTACGATCATATGGGTCACGGTCGGCTATGCTGTTGCAGTGGGAATCGGAGTTATTGCTTTTCTGGATGAACTGATGGGAAATCTGAATATGCAGTTTCTTGTGATGCTTGCGGCAGCTGTGATAATTGGATATCTGATACTTGTTATTTTTTATGGAATCGTTGCTTCCCATTTTTACGGAACCAAACATGAAAAAGCAAGAAAGCGTGTGAAACAATTCAATCACGATCTTACAAGACTGAACAGAATGTATGAAAGGGAGAAACGATAATGAATGATCTGATAGTATGGAGAGATAAATTACAGGAATTATACGCGATGAAATCAATCTATATTGATAAAGCTGTGCAGTTTGTTCTGGCACTGGTGACATTTCTTATGATCAACCAGAATATTGGACTGATGAAAGCGGTGGCGACACCGGTTGTAGCGGTGGCACTGGCAGTAATCTGCACCTTTCTTCCACCGGTTGTAACGGCGTATGTGGCGGCAGGACTTGTAATTGTGCATCTGTTCAAACTGTCTATAGGAGTGGCAGCGGCAGCGGCACTGATCTTTGTGGTAATGTTTATCTTTTACTGCAGATTTACTCCGAAAAAGGCATTTCTTCTGCTGGTCACACCGGTAGCATTTATGCTTCATGTTCCGTATGTGGTGCCGGTTGCCTGTGCGCTTGTACTTGGACCGATTTCAGCAGTACCGGTTGTATTTGGAACGATCATTTACTATATGATCGAATGTGTGAGAACTTCGGCAACAGCGATCACCAGTGCGGATGGAATTACCAGGCAGATTTCGCTGTTTGTGAAGACGGTATTCCAGGATAAGACTCTGTGGATCACTGTGATCGCATTTATTATCTCTATTTTTGTGGTATATACAGTGCGCCGGCTTTCGGTAGATCATGCGTGGAAAATCGCAGCAGCATCCGGTGCGGTTGTGAATATTGTTGTAATTGTGATCGGAGATATTGTATTCGATATACATACCTCTTATAATATGCTGATCATTGGAAATATTGCAGCAGTCGTGATTGGTTTTATCATGGAATTTTTCCTGTTCTCGGTGGATTATTCCAGAACAGAACGTCTCCAGTTTGAGGATGATGAATATTATTATTATGTAAAAGCCATCCCTAAGATTTCGGTGACAGCTCCGGAGAAGACGGTCAAACATATCAATGAGCGGAAAGAAACAGGTGAGATTGCGGGAGAAGAGCCGGAGAGAAGACAGAGGTCGAAGAGTGGGCAGACGGAAAAACCGGCAGTACGCAAAACAAAAACGGCTTCTAAGGTAAAACGGCCAAAGAGTCCGGCAGTTCAGCGGCCGACAAGAGTTGGGGGCAATACAGATGAAATCCTTCTTGCACAGAGCCTGAAGGAAGAACTGGATATTCAGAGCATTGTGGAAAATGAATTGAATAGCGATAACAAATAGGGAAATATTATAAAAAACAGGGGTATAAATAACGGATAGAAAAGGGGGTACACTGTTGAACACAGTATTAACACAGGTTTTAAAAAGATTTGTATCAGAATCGTGGTACTTCCCGCAGATCCGGGTAGTAGATGCTGTTGAGATACTGATTATTACATTTTTATTCTATCAGATTATTCTCTGGATAAAGAATACAAAAGCCTGGATGCTGCTGAGGGGGATTCTGGTTGTTGCATTGTTTATTCTGGTGGCTGCAGTTTTTAAAATGTATACGATTTTGTGGATTGCACAGAATTCACTTCCGGTCATGGCAACCGCAGTCGTGATCATTTTCCAGCCTGAGCTCAGAAGAGCATTGGAAAAACTGGGGGAAAAACAATTTGTTCCCAATATGGTAGCACTGGATAAAAGAGGAAAAGATAATGTACGTTTCAGCCAGAAAACGATCGATGGAATCGTAGAAGCATCCTTTGCGATGGGAGCAGTGAAGACAGGAGCACTTATCGTCGTAGAGCAGGCAATCATGCTGACAGAATACGAGAGCACCGGAATCGCGCTGGACTGTATTGTATCACCGCAGGTATTGATCAATATTTTTGAACACAACACACCACTTCATGACGGCGCAATCATCGTCCGTGGAGACAGGATCGTATCAGCGACCTGCTATCTTCCACTGTCAGACAATATGGGAATCAGTAAGGAGCTGGGGACCAGACATCGTGCAGCAGTCGGAATGAGTGAGGTGAGTGATGCTCTGATCGTCACCGTATCAGAAGAGACCGGGTATGTATCTGTAGCGATGGGCGGACAGCTTGTGCGCAATGTTACACCGGAATATCTGAAAAAACGTCTGGAATCTATCAGTAAGAAGAGTGTGGAGATCGGACGTTTGAAAAAAATATGGAAAGGATGGAGATCGCATGAAAAGGGCGTTGACTAAAAACTGGGGTCTTAAGTTGTTGGCATTTGTATTCTCTGTCCTTTTATGGATAATTGTTATGAATATTGAAGATCCGGTGGACGAACGGACATTTTCCGGAATCCAGGTGACAGTGACACATCCGGAAATCGTAACAAATCCGGGCAATACATATCAGATTCTGGATGACAGCAGGACGGTATCCGTAACAGTAAAGGCAAAACGTTCTATTTTAAATAAAATTAAAACTGATGATATCAGAGCAACAGCGGATATGAAGAATCTGGATGTCAGAACCAGATCCCTGATCCCGATCGATATATCGATCCCTTCTTATGCAGGAAGGTTTGAGGCAACTGCAAATCCGATCAATCTGCGAGTAAGCATTGAACTTGGAAAATCAGAGACTTTCCCGATCACTGCAACCAGTTCGGGAACACCGAGAGACGGATATCAGGTGGGTGAGCTGAAAGCAAATCCGGAGAAGATTAAGATCAGCGGGCCAGAATCAGTAATCGATTCAATCGACAAGGTGGTAGCACTTGTTGATGTTTCAGGACAGTCTAAAGATGAGGAAAAAGAAGCAGAGCTGATTCTTTATGATAACAATGGAAAGATCATAGATTCGACACAGATTGAGAATAACCTGGGAGACGAAGGACTGAAGGTAAAAATCACCATGCTTCAGACAAAGAGTATTCCGGTAGAATTTGATACTTCACTGATCGGTACTGCGAGCGGATATCATTTCAGCGGAATCAGTATCCAGCCGGAAAGCATTCAGATCGTAGGCACAGAGGAGCAACTGGAAACGGTGGATTCTATTGAAATTCCGGCAGAAGAGCTGGCAGAAGATGGTCTGGACCAGACAATAGAGAAGACAGTAGATATCGCCAATTATCTTCCGTACTGGGCAAAGACAGACCAGGACAGCGCAGGAGGCGTACCGATCGTTATAAAGATCCAGGTAGAGAAATTCGGAACTAAGACAGTTGAATTCCCATACAATTCCATTGCGCTGCTGAATGCACCAAAGGATTACAAGGTGTCATATGCAGAACAGGGCGATCTGGAAATTGTTGTGCGTGGTTCTAAAGAGGATCTGGATGATTTTACTCTTGAAAAAGGAAACGTGTCAATCAATCTGAACGATTGCAAGACAGCGGGAACCTATAATGTTCCGATCCAGGTTACACTTCCTGACGGAATTGAACTTGAAGATACGATCAATGTACAGATCACATTGACAAAGAGCAGTGGAGGAGAAAATGATCAGTAAAAAGGTAACGATCAAAAATCCGACGGGATTACATTTGAGACCGGCAGGACTTTTCTGCAAGATGGCACTGGAATATGAAAGTAAGATCACTTTTCATTACCGGGATACGGAAGGAAACGCGAAAAGTGTTCTGAGCGTACTTGGTGCATGCATTAAGTCCGGAGATACGATTGAGATCGTGTGCGAGGGGAAAGATGAGAGCAAGGCACTTGACGCTATGGTAGAATTAGTGGAAAGTGGGATTGGAGAGTAAGAGATAAATGAAAAAAGAGGGATTTTATTCATCGGGAGAATTTGCCCGTATGGCACATGTCACCGTGCGTACCATCAGATATTATGACAGCCATGATATATTAAAACCGTCTTTTGTAAATGAATCAGGAGCTCGTTTTTATACAGATGAGGATTTCACAAGACTTCAGCAGATACTTCTGCTGAAGTTTTTGGGTTTTTCGCTGAATGATATCAAAAATATGACTATCGGAGATATGGATTATCATTTTTTGTCAGATTCGCTGGAAGTACAATTAAAACTGGTTCGTGATAAGATCGAACAATTGCAGCTGGTTGAAAAGGCAATTGAAGATACTTCCGGTGAGATCAGAGAGTATCATACGGTAAACTGGAACAAAATGCTGGAACTGATTCATCTTACAGGAATGGAAAATGCGGTAAAGAAGCAGTATCAAAATGCCACCAATATTGCTTCCCGAATCCGCTTGCACCGATTATATTCGGTAAATAAAGAGGGATGGTTCCCCTGGATCTATCGAAATCTTGAATTGAAAAATGGACTGAAGGTTTTAGAAATCGGCTGTGGAAACGGAATGCTCTGGAAAGAGAATATACAGAAAATACCAGACAGCATCAGCATAACACTTACTGACCTGTCCGAGGGTATGTTAAGAGATGCCAGAAGAAACATCGGTCAAAAGGATAAGAGATTTGAATTTAAAATCCTAGATGCAGAAAAGATTCCCTTTATGGCAGAAACCTTTGATCTGGTGATCGCTAATCATATGTTGTTTTATTGTGAAGATCTGAGTCAGACCTGCAGGGAAGTGGCAAGAGTATTAAAGAAATCCGGAA
>OLSA01001742.1_pt1 | contig 17328 bp, 24 predicted proteins | sample 1672731 | NCBI WGS metagenome assembly OLSA01 (sample SAMEA3136718, study PRJEB25190) | human gut metagenome | biome: human gut; feature: human-associated habitat; material: faeces | place: Austria | collected 2013
TGTCTTCTGGCATTTAATTTGATTTTCTTAGTGTATTTAATGTGACGTTCTACAGTCTCGTCAATCAGCCAGCAGACGTTCTCCTTGCCTATGAGGAAGATGTCCGCATCCTTCTCGAGTGCCTTCCTTCTCTGCTTCGGGGTTCCTGCAACTACCGAGTAGGTCATGTCTCTTGTGTGATCCCATTTCTGTATCTCGTCCGGCCATGTGCTCTGTATGACTCTGACGGGTCCAATGATCAGAACTCTATGAATCAGTCCGAGGAGCAGCAGGTCCTGGATGATGGTCAGCGTGGTCACTGTCTTTCCTGCTCCCATCGGCAGAAAGAGTCCGCATCGGTCATTGTCGAGTGCGAACTCTATTGCCTTTCTCTGATAGGCGTGTGGTTCAAAACTCGTCATAGTTGTTCATGTTCGGGCATCTTGCGTAGGTCTTCAGCTCGTTTACGAACTGGTCGACCTGCTCCTTGCTTGAAAGCACGTATATGAATGCGCCCTCTCTCTTCATCTGCCGGAAGACTGTCACCTGCAGAGGTCTTGGCTTCTCTCCCGGTCTTTTGAGCTCGACGAACATCGTACGTCCCTCGTGAATGATGATCCTGTCCGGAACTCCTGCAGTCCCTGGAGATGTGAACTTGAGGCAAAGCCCTCCGATCAGTCCGATTCTGCTGTGGAGATGTCTTTCTACCTGGCTCTCGATCATTTTCTGTCTCCGTAGAATGACTTCATTGTCTGCTCGAACTTCTTTGCGCATTCCGGGCACAGGTCTCTGCGGTCTTCTGTTCTTACCCATCCTTCCGGAAGGTCTTCGTAGCAGTCCGGTAAGTTGATACCATTCGGTGTTCTTATTGCTCTTTCTGGATCCTGCTTTACTGTGATTGCTGTGTGGCATCTGTCGCATTCGACATATAATCTTTTTTCTCTCATATTGTTCTCCTTTTTCTCTTCTAGAGTCCCAGCTCTTCTGGGGTGTATCTCTTTTCAAGTTTCAGTCCCTTGTACCTTGTGTCTTTTCTAAAGCTCGGGAAATGCATACCGTCGTCTTTAAAAATTATCAAAATATATTCTTCCCCGGTGTAGGTTTCTAACTTTTCAATTGCTATAACTTCTTTTCTGAAGGGTCTGATTACTTCGCTGAGGTATTTCTTCTCTACCTTGTCGAGGAGTTTCTGCTTGTACTCCTGTGCCATCCATTCCAGGATACTGTTCGTGTAGTTCACGCTGATGGTCTTGATCTCTGGATCGATATAGTTCTGAATATTGAAGAAAATCATGCCGGGGTCTTTGTAGTACTTCTTCAGGATACTCTTCAGTCTTTTCTTGTAGTGTTCCGGGTTTGTTTCTTTTTCCCTGTCATTGTTCCTCCTCTTATCTTGTGATCCATTTTATGAACATCAGCCATGCTGCCGTAATTACCAGTATCGTAATGTCGTTTGTTGTCATTTCGTGTATTCCTTTCCTTGTGTTTTTTGTGATGCAAACAGGACAACGGTGGAACGCTCGCGCGCGTATATGCGTATATGCGTGTATATATGCGTGCGTATGTGCGTTATTTCTATGTATTTCATTAAGTTATAGAATTACTGTTGTCACTGTTGTCTGTAGCTGTTTTATCCTTTATTTATGCGGTTTTTGCTGACAACGGTTTCAACTTTTATCTGTTGTTTGATTGTTGTCGCCGTTGTCGCGTTACTGTTGTCACTGTTGTCACTGTTGTCGGATTATCCTTGAATCTGTTGTCGGCTTTAAGTAGGCCCTCTGGCACCCGTACAGAGCTCCAAATTTCAGGGGGTTCTTGCTCCGATCCCATCCGATCCTTGTCATGATGGCCTTCATTTCTCTCTGGTCCTGGTTGCTGAAGCTCAGCTTGCTTCCATCGAATACCTCGCACCAGATCTCCAGCAGGCACACCCTGTCTCTTTCCACGGTGCCCTGGTTGTCCGGGTTCTCCAGCCATGATTTCCTTTCGAACAGGGTCATTTCCTTCCATCCTTCCGGCAGTTTTCTTTCCAGGTAGTCTCTTACCAGGTCCTCCCGTACGGAGTGGTATGTATGATCGTCCTGGATCCTTGTGGCCGTCTCTGTCAGTTCTCTGTCCAGGTACAGCGGCTCCTTGTCCTTGTATCTCTGCACTGCTTCCGCCCAGATCTGATCACGCTCCTCTGGCAGCTCGTCAAAGATGTTTTTTGTTGCTGCTGTCGCGTCTGTCTGGATTGGCAGGAATCTTCTGTTTCCTGTGAAGTCACGCAGGAACTCGTCATCGTTTGTCGTGCCTACAAAGACGCACTGTCTTGGATTGTCTGTCACTCTTCTTGCGTACGCCTTGCGGTAGCGGTCGTCCCTCTTGGAGATGAACTGCTTCATCGATTCGATGTCAGATTTCTTCGCCGCGGAAAGTTCCGCCCATTCGACGATCCAGCTTCCGTGCAGTGCCTCGTAGCCTTCCTTGCCCTGGATGCTTGTAATGGAATCACTGAACCACTCGCCGCCCATGATGCTCAGCATGTGGCTCTTTCCTATGCCCTGCTTGCCTATGAGTACCGGCATGCAGTCAAACTTGCACCCTGGCTCGAATACGCGCGCCACGGCTGCTGTGAATGTCTTTCTTGCCACCGCTCTTGTGTAGGGGCTGTCTTCTGCTCCCAGGTAGTCAATGAACAGCGTGTCCAGTCTTTCCTGCCCGTCCCACTTCAATGCTGCCAGGTAGTCCCTCACCGGGTGAAAGCGGCTTTTCTCGTGTACGAATGCGACTGCATCGTCCACCTTGCCCTTGGCCACGATCCTGTATACCTTCTCCAGGTAGTAGCGCAGTCCGGCGTCGTCCGTGTCGTCCCAGGTGTTGTTGTCGCAGTAGCTCCACCATGGCAGACTTCCAACCTTGACAGGCTTCTGCTGGAACAGGTCGGTTCCGCCGACGCTGTCCTTCAGCTTTCTGTCATGTGTCATGATCTGCACGATGTTGTCTGTCGTGGCCATGAGGTTGCCCTTCTTGTCCATCTCCAGTGCTTCCATCCATGCATCATCGTCCTGCGTGTCATTTTCAGTGTCCTGTTGCGAGTTTTTCGCATCTGCACCACTGATTTCGTCACCCCAGGCGTCTTTTGCCTCCTGTGCCTTCTCTTTTGCCAGCTGTTCCTTTGTTGCCGTGTCGCGGCTTGCGAGGTCCAGCATCTTCTTCTGGCTGTCAGGATCGTCCCTGAACAGGTGCACTCTTACAAGGTCGAACGCGTTGCACAGCTGCTGGCTTGCAGGGTCCGTGCTGTGGTTGGAGTATGCGAATTTGTCATCATAGATCACCAGTCCTCCGGCCGTGCTTCCTTTTGCGTAGGTCCAGCGGTTATCGCTGGCTGTCGGGATGTATTCCTCCGGGATGAACTTCTCTATTGCCTCCTGGATGGTGTAGGTTCTGCAGAATGCTCCGATCCATCCCTGCTTTGCCAGCGGGTCTTCCTGCTTCTTCCCCAGGTGCGCCCGGATGTCCGTCTCTCGTGATGATCTTGGCCATGTGCTGATGTCGTGCCAGTCTCTGTAGGAGGCCAGCACCTCATCGGCGCACAGTGTCTCTCCGTCCTTCTGTATAAAGACGTATTCTCCGTCGCTGCTGGTGCTCGGCCAGAACATCATTCTTGATGGCTGGTATGTCGTGTCGTCGAATTCATCCAGGCCGATAAACTCTGCCGTACGGCGCGCTATGGCCTCGTATTCTTCCGGCGTGACTTCTCTGTCCAGCGGGATGATCCATCTGTATTTCGGTGTGTTCCGGCTGTGCTTGTGCGTGCTGTAGATGCAGCAGCGGTACGGGTAGAGCAGATCGATCATGTCGGTGAAGTCCTTCTTTGCGAAGTCTGCATCCAGCGTGACCATTGATCTGCATACGACGTTCTGGTTCAGTCTTCTGCCGTCCCTCAGCTCGCCGGCCACGAATCCGCCGACATCCTTGATGTCAGCCTGCCGGTCCTTTGTCTTTTTCTTGTATTCCTCCAGGGTCTCTTTTGTGCGGGTCGTGTGTTCCAGCTTGGCCAGAATCTGTTCCCACGTGACCTCCCTGTTCAGGTAGGTCTTCTGAGTCCTGTTCTTGCAGGTAGCTATTTTCATATCTCTAGTCCTTCTTGTAGTAATCGCTCTGGAAGCCATCGGCCGTCAGTACGATGTCCGGCGCCCAGGCTGGCGGTGTGGCCATGATCTCCTTGAGCCTTGCCAGTCTTGCGTCTGCCTCGTCTGCTGGTACTTCACAGATGACTTCATCGTGTACGTGCATCACCGGCCGGAAGTTCTCCGCTTCCAGCGTGGCCAGCGTGTCGCACAGGCAGTCCCTGGCGATGCTCTGCACCACGTTCTCTGTCAGCTTTCCGCCCCAGGTGGTGATGCGCGTCCACTGTCTTGTGGTCTGGTTCAGTCCCATGTATGAGATCTGCCCGTCCATGATCTCCGGCTGGACGTATGCGATGCTGCGTCCGTTCGGCAGTCTGATGAACAGTACATCTCCGTCCCTGTAGACGGCCATGTTTCGGTCAAGTCTCGCCGGGATGCCATGGATTGCCATTCGTACGGCATCGTCCAGCTTCGACCAGTACTTCTTGATGTGAGGGCTTGCCTTGCGCCACTTCTGCACGATGTCTGTCATTTCTTCTTCTGTCAGTCCCATGGATTCTCCTCCCATGGCCCTGAGGGCATTGACGCCGCCTCCGTAGCCCAGGGCGAGTTCTGCGATCTTTCCCTTCTGTCTGAGATGTCCGTTCACTCCGTGCTTTACGACCGGCACACCGAACATCTGCGATGCGCTGGCGCAGTAGATGTCCTTGCCTTCCTTGAAGGCCTCCTGACGCCAGGTCTCTCGCGTCAGCCAGGCTGTCACTCTTGCCTCGATGGCGGAGTAGTCTGCAACTACGAATCGGTAGCCTTCTCCTGGTACGATGGCAGTTCTGATCAGCGTGCTGAATACGTCGTTAAGGCTTCCGTACAGAAGCTGCGCCATTTCCCATTTCTCGTCCTTGACCAGTTCCCTGGCTCCGTCGAAGTCATCAAATGTGTTCCTCGGGAAGTTCTGCGGCTGGATCAGTCTGCCTGCAAAGCGTCCGGTTCTGCCTCCGTAGAACTGGAAGCACCCGCGGACTCTGTTGTCCCTGCAGGCGCTGCGCTGGAAGCAGTCATACTTCTTCACGCTGGTCTTTCCGAGCTCCTGTCTGATTTCCAGGGCACGTCTTGTCTGTGGCGTGATGTCATTCTTCAGCAGCTCAGTTACCGCTGTCTTGTTCAGGCTCTCTATTGCATGTCCTTCCTGCCGTTCGATCCAGCTCTTCAGCTGTGCGAGGCTGTTCGGATTCTCCAGGTGCGTCAGGTCATGTGCTTCTTTCTGCAGCTGTGCTGTCAGTACCTCGTGCTCCATGAGCACCTTGCCTACAAGATCAGCGTCTATGCCGATGCCTCTGTCGTTGATGTGCTGGTCAACCTGCCAGTTCTTCCATTCCTGGTCGGGTACGGGACAGATGCGGTTGAGCCTTTCAAATATGAATTTCTCTGTGACTACGTCCTGTCTGTTGTACTCTACGAATGTTTCCCACTTGTCTGGTGCATCTGCGGCCGTGTTTCTTGTTCGTCCATGGTTGCTTACGGTAGGCTTGCATGGCTTGCAGAAATACTGAATCAGGCGCTTTCCTGCGGCCATCTTCTTCTTATCTTCCGGCAGTCCCAGAGCATTGCCAAGCTGCGCCAGGCTGTTCGGGTAGCCCAGCTCTGCGGCCATGATCATTGTGTCCTGCCACTGTTCAGGTGGTAGAAAATCCAGAGGCTCCCGTGCATCTGGACTTCTGTATGTATTGATAATTGTCTGTGGTAGCTTTCTGATGTATGCGCTCAGGCAGGTTCTTTCGAATGCTGCGTTGTGCGCCACTTTGGTAATGCGCGGGTCCATGAGTGCCTTGAAGATGCCTAAGTTTTCCATGGCTTCTGGCGTTAAGTTCTCCAGAACCTGTACCTCTTCGTCATCGAAGGCATACCCGAAGAGGAGGATTTCGAAGTCCTCGCTCTCCGCGTACTTGTATGCTCCGCATTCTTTCAGATTGACGCTGGAGTATGTCTCCAGGTCGATATGCAGGTACCTCGGCTTCCTAGAGAAGGTCGCCATAGTCGTCCCCCAGGCTGTCTGTTACGGCCTGATCGATTTCATCTTCCCAGTCTCCGAGTGCGTTTCCGTGTCCGCCGAGGTTCTCTCCGTCCTTCATTTTAAGAACTGAATCCAGCCCGCAGGCGATGCCCTTCTGTGCCTTGCTGAAAGGGTAGAAATTGAAGCATACTTTTGCATAGCATCCGCTGTACACTGCTTCTCTGATTTCTTCCGGGCTGAGTGTTCTCTTGCCCTTCTCCAGTGCCAGCACTCCCGGTGCTGTAGATGACTTTGCGGTAAGGATCCAGCTGTTCTTGTAGTCTGCATTTCCTGCGAACTTGTCATCCTCGTCTCCGTCAACCAGGAGACCTTCTCTTGTTCCTGGATTTCTGAGCAGTGGTGTCGCCTTGGCTCTGAAGCCCTGTCCGTACTTCTCGACGCCGCTCTCTACGGCTTCTTCATAGTTCTTCTTGATCTGGTCGATTGTGTACTTGTCATCCTTGCTGATGATCATTCCTGTGCTGTACTTTGGTGTGTTTGCCTCATCAAATGCATACGCTTCTGCTAGGTGTGCGTATGTAAGTCTTACGAGTCCTGTTTTTACTTTAGTCATGCTTTCTTTTCCTCCTTTAGCATTAAGTATTTCTTTTTTGTAAGTCTGTGGAGCTGTCGGATCTTGTCCGTCCTGTAGCGGCTGTGCTTCAGCCCCATGATTTCTATGTTGAGCTGTCTGATCTTCTGGCTCAGCTCCCTGATTTCATCACTCATCCTTCTGTGCCTGCTCGATCAGTTCTTCCGCCTGGTACAGATAGTGAACGATTGTTTTAAGATCTTCATAGACCTCTTTTACCGCTTCTCTCAGATATTCACAGCATTCATAGGCATCATTGAGTGCTGTCTCTCTGTCTCTTGTTACATCTGTGTGATAGTCTTTCATTTCATTCTCTCCTGAAGCTCCAGCAGCATCTCAAGTGCCTTGATGATTGCTGCCTCCTGCTTCTCTGCTACGCTTCTCCAGCTTACGCAGTCGCAGTCGAGCACATCATCCAGGATCTTGTAGATGTCTGCGGCCAGCTTCTGCTTTGTCAGACTGTCTGTCATTTGAATTCCTCCCCGAAGGCCTCGAATGCCGAGGCTTCTCTGATATCTGGTCTCTTGTCGCTCTCCGGTACCAGCGTCGGAGCTCCTGGCGGCTTGATCAGCGTGTCTCCCAGGATCTTTGGCAGTTCATTCCTTCCTGTCAGCTTCTGAAGCTCTGTGATTGTCTTCAGCTTTGTCTCAGTGATGTCCGTGTACTGATATCCTGCGGTCTGCAGTTTCTTCATGGCTTCCAGGTCATCAGTGATCTTGCGTCTGGACGTTCCCTCTACTACCTTGTAGCCTCTGTACTTTGTGCCCGACAGTGCCTGTTCCAGGGCGTATTCCTGCAGGTCTTTGGCCCAGGTGGTCATTTCCTTCAGCCTTGGAAGAAGATCGGCGATTTCGTCGTCTTTCAAAAGCATTCCGTTGAGCATTTTGTTCTTCTCGGCTACTTCTTCCTGCATCTGCGCTCTTGCTCTGCAGTTTGCCTTGACCTTGCAGAATCTGCACCACCCTCCAGGCATCTGCATTCCTTCTCCGGCGTAGGCCATCTTTGCCATTGGCCTTACGGTCCCTTCCAGCCATTTCTCCAGGTTTTCCACGGTCGTCGTGTATGAATCGAAGTGGTCGATACGTGGCTGGTAGATATGAACCGTGATGTTTCTGAATCCGTACAGAGGTTCGTAGATGTTCATTGTCCCTGCTGCATAGAGTAATAATTGAGAGTTGTGATATGCATTTACCGGTACTCCCGTTCCATACTTGAAGTCGATAACATGCAGCGTGTCTGTGCTTACGACTACAGCGTCGCTGGTTCCGAATCCCTCAGGTATCCATTTAGAAAGGTCAACCTCTACCTCTACGAACAGCTGCGCGCATGGGTCTTTCTTCTTTTCGGCGTTCAGTACCTCGATTACGTAGTTCCTGTAGTTCGTGGTCGCTTCATCCATCTCTCCGTCCGGGCACTTCACTTTCTTTCTCGGATGACCCTCCAGGTAGTTTGTCAGCTTCTCCTCGGCCTTTGAGTGCGCCAGAGTGCCCTCTGCAGCATATGCAGAGGCTTTCTCTGGTATCGTTTCCTCCAGTCTTGCCGATGGAGTGCAGCAGAGCCATCTCTCAGAGCTGGATGCGCTGAGCAGTGCGTGTCTACTTGGCATTGATGGCCTCCATCAGTTCAGGGTACTTTTCCTTAGGCATGCTGGAGACGCTTCTTGCGCCCAGCTGGCTGAGGATTCCCTTGAATACCTCAGGGCTGTTCTTCTTGATGAAGTCCGCGCTTGCTGCGATCACTTCTTTTTCGGTGTATTCCTTCACCGGTTCTTCTTCAGCAGCTTTCTCAGTTACCGTCTCTTCCTCAGAGCACTCATTTGTTGTCCATCCACCTGTCGTGTTTCTCCAGGACACTCCGCCTTCTTCCTGTTTGGCCTCAGGCTTTGGCTTCTTTGTAGCTTTGGCTTCCCTGTGTGCCTGCTCGACTGCTTCATCGGCTTCTGCATCCGCCTTGATCTGCGGGTTTCTGCTGAGGAATGCCAGCAGTTCCTGGCATTCTTTCATTTCCGACTGCGTGTACTTGATACTTACATCAACAAACATTTTTATTTCCTCCCTTTTGTCCATGTTCTGTTGTTCCCTCTATATCCATCCAGCTTCCTTCATCATCTTCGTGCTGGATTGGTGAGATGATTGTGTGATCATGCATCTCTCTGATCAGGTAGTCCCTCAGGCCTCGAATCTGCTCCAGGCTTTCGTTGCGGTATGAGACTTTCTGGTCCCCGATCTGCGCTGTAAATCTGTACTTCTTTTTCGACATCCTTGTCTCCTTTTTTGTGCTTGTGCTATAATATCTATGTGTGTTTGTGCTAGTATTTGACTTCGTCATCAAATGCTAGCCCTTTTTTTTTTTTTTTTATGCCCTCTCGTGTGCCTCGATGATCTTCTTTTCGCTCAGTCCAAGGCACCCGATGGCTCTTTTTGTCAGCATGAACCGTCCGCCACCTATGCATTCCAGCCCTTCTGCCTCTATATCTGACAGGAGCCCGTTCCACAGTTTCGTTGCGGTCTTGTACCCGCAGTCCATGAACTTCTGGAACTCCTTTTTATTCATGTAGCCGCGGATCAGCATCCTGTACCTGAAATCTTCCAGTCTTTCTTCGCTCATAGGCTCAGGGCTCCAAGCTGCAGGGCTACGATCAGCAGGATTGCTGCCGTCAGCCCGCAGATCAGCATGATGTCTGTATTGCTGAATACTTCTCTTACCGCTTCTTCCTCATGCTGCTTTCTGTTCATGAAGCTTGGAATCTCGAGCGGTTTCTCGAAATGTTGCACCTCTAGAGGCTTTTCTTCAGTCATTGTTTGCACCTTCACTTTCTTTTAAAATCTCATTAACATCTGCGCCTAGCGCCTTAGCTAACTTGTGCACGCTTAGCAGTCGACATGGCTTGCCGTTTTTCATGTTTTGAATGGTTTTTTCTGTAAGCCCTGAAATAGTGATCAACTTTCCGACTGATATGCCATTTCTTGCTTGTAGAATCTCTATTTTTTTCTTGTCTACTGTGAGCATTTTTCCGTGACCTCCTCATCTTCTTCAGGGAAGAACGTGCGTGTTCTGATTCCTTGCGAGTCGTTCTTCTCTTCTTCTAATTCTGGAAAGAATGGGCGGAGCAGTTCTTCTGTTTCCTTGTCCAGCTCCTGTTTTTCTTTCATGGCTTCTGCCAGGGTGACTGCCTCTTTTTCTTCCTGGCCGGCTGACAGTTCGTCTGCCCAGCTCTGCGCTTTCGCTAACTTGATTTCCGGGTCCAGTGGGATATCGGTGATTTCTGCGGTGTTCATCAGCCCTGCGTAGAGGTCGATTACCAGCTGAAGTCCCCAGTAGGAATCCTGCATGCTTGGTCCTTTTAGCGCTTTTGCGTATTTGAGGCACGCCTGCGCAAGGTCTGCGGCGTCCTCTGCTACCTGTCTGTAGAGCTCAGGTTTGCTCATGTGATCCTGCACGTACTCCTGTGCGATGATCATCTTGAGATTTTTCTCTGCGATCCTTCTGTTGCTTTCCATTTCTCTTATTCCTCCTCTCTAAGGGCTTCTATCTCTGTGAAGCTGTCCAGCGTCTTTTCGACATGCTCTTTTAAGGCTTTCACCTTGTCGTAGTACTCTTTGTCCTTCCATGTTGTGAAGACCTTGTTTCTTAGAGTGCGGAGCTGTGAGCTCAGGCACTCATCCATAACTTCCAGGTCATCCTTGTTCAGGATCATTGATGCTGCTGCCAGTACTGTCGTCATCTTTCTTGTCCTCCCTGCTTCCTTCGGCTGTCATCTTATCGGCTGCCTGTAGTCCAGCTACATAGCCTTCTAGAAATGCGAATTGCTTCGGCGTGACTTTACTTATTTTGGAGCCAGCCTTGTTTGCAAGTGTGATAGTAGCTTCGCGTGATTCACTCATCGTTTTCTCCTCCATTTCTTTACATTTTCATCTTGCATTGTCATAATACTTTAAATATTAAAGTCCATCAATAAAAAACTTGAAATTTTAAAGTTGTATGATAATCTTAAATCGAGGAGGTGACTTATGCTTGGGGTTCGTATAAAACAGGCAAGAAAAGCGCTAGGTTTAACTATGAAGCAATTTGCGGGCCCCCTCGGTCTATCAGAATCGGCAATTAGCCGTATTGAATCAGGATCAGCTAATCCATCGGAGGGTGCCATTAAATTAATGTGTGCTGTCTATCATCTGGATTACTTCTGGCTGACCGAGGGTAAAGGAGAGATGTTTGTTAACGATTCCGACGTTATTATTGAAGAGCTCGCAAAAATTAAGGGGTGGAATTCAGAAACCGTTGATCTTTTAAAAAAACTATTTAGTCTTCCGACAGATAAATTTAACTTAGTAATGGATTTAATTGACACTATGAAGTCAGACTAAAAAAAAGAAGAGCAGTAGCTTGTTTCGCTACTGCTCTTCTTTCGTCATGGCACCTTTCTCTGCTACCTGCGTGTGTTTGTGCCGGTGCCGTATCTCAACCAGAGCCCGTGTATAATGGCATACGTTCTGCGTAGACCTTCCGGGCTCATGTGTTGGATCATGAACTGGATTTGCTCCATCATAGGCTAGCTCCTCTCTGAGATGTTCTAAAGTTTAGCACTTTTGCGTGCTGCGTCAACCTTTTAGATTATTTTTTATTTGCTGTGCTATAATCTTTTTGTAACCTTTAAGATTAGGAGGATTAAATTATGAACGAATCTATGCGAGATCTGCTGGCTCAGAGATTGCCTGAACTTTTGAAAAAATCCGGGGCTTCCCGCAAGGAACTAGCGGCCTTCTGCGGCGTTTCAGAGAACACCGTTTCTGCCTGGGTGCGCGGACTAAAGACTCCGCGTCCAGAAAAGATGTCCAGGCTTGCGGAGTTCTTCAATATCAAAGCTACCGACCTTATAAGTCATTCTTTAGACAGGGAGCTGCGTCCCGTACGCTTTCTTCCGCTTATCTCACCTAACGGATCCATTGTTGAATCTACCGTTCCAGGAAGCTATGGTGCTTTGGCGGAGGGAATAGATGCCGACTATGTATGGATCTGCCCGGATGATTCCATGCATTCCGCGGGCATCTGTCGCGGGGATGTGTGTCTGATCAAGGGTTCCAGCGCTGTCCGTGCTGGGCATCCGGCTCTGATCGTGCTGGACGGCTGCACAATGATCCGCTTCCTGGAACAGTTTGAGTCAGCCATGTATATCCGTCCAGCGTATCCTTGCCTGCAGGGTGTTCTGCTCACGGGTGAGTGGTCTTCCAGGCTCCGCATTCTGGGCTATATCAAGGCGCTCAGGCGCGAATGGAGGCGAGGATAAATGTCTGTATCTAAAGATAAGAAACGCGGCACCTGGCTTTATCATGGCTACTATCGCGATGCTACGAATGCGCGCCGGCAGTACTGCCGTCGTGGCTTTGAAACAAAACGGGAGGCAAAAGAGGCGGAGCGTGCCTTCCTGGAGGCATCTGTCAAGGTTCGCCCTTCGATTACCCTGGACGAGCTGGTTCTTCGATATCACGAAGAATACGAGATCCTGGGAATCAAAGAGGCGACCCTTATATCAAATGAAAGCTATTATCGCAATCATATCCAGGAAAGCCTTGGAAAAGTTCAGCTCTCAAAGTTTACCGCTCCGCTTGTCACACAGTTCATGTCCGGCGTTGCAAAGCGTAAACAAAAAAACGGCACTCTCTATTCTGTTGCAACGATCAACAAAACGAAGGAAGTGCTGTCTAAATACTTGAGCTACGCCATGCGCCTTGGCTTTATCGACTATAACCCCTGCATGGCCGTCGGTCGCTTCAAGCGTCCATCTGATTATAACACAAAGGCGCCGAACTTCTGGGAAGTAAAGACGTTTAAGTACTTTCTTTCCTTTGTGGATGATCCTTTCTGGGTGGACGTGTTTACGTTCCTCTTTGAGACGGGCGTGCGTGAAGGCGAGTTCTTAGCCCTGCAGTGGTCCGATGTTGACCTTGGTGCCGGCACGATCAGCATAAAGAAAACGCTGACTTATAAAACCCTGGACAGCGGCTGGGCTCTCACGTCTCCAAAGACGAAGAATTCAATCCGCCGTATTGATCTGCAGGATTCGCTCCTGGAGCTCCTGCGTCGCCGTTACGCTGCGTCTTCCTGCGTGGATGGATTCTCGTCCGACTTCTTTGTTTTTGGCGATGTAGCGCCTATGTCGCGTCAGAAACTGGCATCAAATCTAGACAAGTACATCAGGCTCGCTGGTGTTCCGCGTATCACACCTCACGGCTTCCGCCACTCCCATGCATCGTACCTGATCCGTTCTGGAAAGATAGACGATCAACTTATCGCTGACCGTTTGGGCCACACTGTCGAAGAAATGCGCAAGACATACGCTCATATTTACGAGGAGTCCAGGCACGACTTGAAGTCAATTCTGAATGAAATATTCTGATTTTGTGTATCATTTGTGTATCACGAAAAATAAAAACCGCATAAATATGCGGTTTTCTGGGTGTTTATGGAGCTGACGGGAGTCGAACCCGTGTCCAAGAGTAGTCCCACATTCAAGCTTCTACAGTTTAGTTCACTGTTAGATAAGACAACGAACAAGTCAGTGAACACACATTCGTTGAATTTGTCTATTCATTTTCATGCATTTCCTATAGACATTAGAAACACCCTATCCACGTGGTCCTGGCATACCAGGTGCGAATTATGATCAGTGGCCGATCATAAGACTGTGCTATGCTGCGTAATTGTTACGACTTAGGCAAAAGCGTAGTTAACGTTATTGTTAGCGTTTAAATTTAATTGATGATTAGGTCATCACTCCACTGCAGCCTGAATCAAACATAAACCTGTCGAAACCATGACAACCCCATGAATGATACATGCATACTATAGCATGTATCAATGAAATTTCAAGGCTTTCTCCATTTCTCTTTTCGCATCTCTGATCTTGTCAGACTGACGCTTATCATAGAGATTTTTACCTTTCGCTAAAGCAATTTCCAATTTAGCTCTGCCATTTTTTAAATACATTCTAACAGGAACAACTGTATATCCCTTCATACGGATATTGTCATAAATCTTTCTGATTTCTTCTTTGTGAAGTAAAAGTTTACGATCTCTTTCTTCATCTACATTAAAAATATTTCCGTAACTATAGTTAGAAATATGCATCCCTTTGATCCATGCTTCCCCCTTATAGATACTGATATAAGAATCTTTAAACTGCACTTTACCAGCACGAATTGATTTAATTTCTGTTCCTGTCAATTGAATTCCACATTCATATCGATCTTCTAAGAAATAATCATGAGAAGCTCTTCGATTGAATACTACTGTTTTTTCTTTACCGTTTCTTTCTGCCATTGCTTCTCCTTCTTTCTTTTGATCTACGAACATGTTTTCTACTTGTTGTGGAACGCTTGCGGTTAGGTGTATTGCGACTTGTAGATCCATTCTTTCCAACAAGCACAAAATCCACTTCACCTTTCATCTTATTCGCATCAATACACATTACTTTAACTTTCATACCAACACGATAACAACGATGTGTACGATTACCAATGAGTTGCATACGATCTTGATCATAGCTATAGAAGTCATCATGCATTGCATTCACACTCACAAGGCCTTCGATTGTATTATCAAGCTGCACATAAAAACCATATGCCTGAACACCTGTAATAATACCTTCTGCTTTTTCATTTAAATGATCCAGCATATATTCAGCTTTCTTCATATCATCACAGGCATATTCTGCATCTGTACTAGCTTTTTCTCTTTCAGAAGCCTGTTCTGCGTATTCACTGCATTTCTCTTCATCCATTTTTCTTTGTTCAAGATCCAGACAGCCTTCAAATGAGTATTTCCTTAACATTCTATGTACTGCTAAATCCGGGTATCTACGAATTGGAGATGTGAAATGTAAATATTCCTCTTCTGCCAGACCAAAATGTCCAACACAAGCATTGTCATATTTTGCCTTTGACATGCACCGCAATAGCATCATACTCAATACAGGATATTCACTACTGTTTTTTACAGACTCTAAGTATCTTTGGATTACATTTGGATGAATATCTCCCTTTGGAAGCACAAGTTTATGACCAAGCAATTCAGATACACGTACAAATTCACGAATTCTCTTTTGTTGAGGTTCCTCATGAATACGATAGACACTTGGAATTTCCTGCCACTTCATAAAGTTGGCAACAGAAACATTCGCCGCAATCATACAGTCTTCAATCATTTCTTCCGCATGACCTCTTGTTCTTGGACGTACATCTGTTGGATGACCATCTACATCAACAATGATTTCACTTTCTACAGAATCAAATTCAATTGCACCTTTATGTATTCTTTGCTTACGAATTGCATCTGCACAATCTCTTAACACAAAAAACAAATCACCGAGATGTTCATATTCTTTTTGCACTCTCTGATTTCCATTCAAGATCTTATTAACATTGTTATATGTCATTCTCTCTGTAGAGCGAATCACAGATGGATACACTTCATAATCCACAATATTACCATCAAGATCAACATTCATATCACATGTTAATGCAAGTCTTTCTACATGTGGATTTAATGAACAGATACCATTACTCAATTCATGAGGAAGCATTGGAACAACACGATCCGTAACATATGTAGAAAAACTTCTCTTTAATGCTTCTGTATCCAAAGCAGAACCTTCTTTGACATAATGAGATACATCCGCAATGGAAACTTTCAGATTATATCCATTGTCTGTTCTACAAACTGATACCGCATCATCAAAATCTTTAGAAGAATCCCCATCAATTGTAACTGTAACAACATCTGTAAGATCCCTTCTATTCTTTTTCTCTTCTTCCTGAACTGTTTGTGGAATATTACGAACTTCCGCCATTACTTCTTCAGGAAATTCTGGTTGAATATCATGATCAAGAAGTACAGAAAGAATATCCACACCTGGATCATCTTTATACCCAATCTTCTTCACAACTTCAACAGCCATAACTTTTCCATAGCTGACAATATTACAAATTACTTTCATTCCATCAATTGGAGTAAAAGAATCATTCTTTAATACTTTAATTGTCTGTTGTTGGAGTTTTTCATCATCAGGAACAAATACCAATCCACGACTCTTTTGAAGGTATGTACCAATGATATGTTCTCTAGAACGTTTAATAACTTTAACAACTTCTCCATACGTTTGCCAAGGAAAACACTTTACAAGAACAGTATCTCCATGCAATGCAGATTTCTGGCTCTTTGCATCCACACGGATAGAATCTCTATCTTCCAGATTAATAAAGCCCATCCCTGCTTTGTTGATAGAAATCTTTCCTTCAACAATTCCAGCCTGTTCTCTATTTTGATATTGCCCACCTTCAGATTTAAACAACTGCCATTCATTGACCAAATCATCCAATGCATTACTTAATGCACTGATTTCTTCATCTGAATGCATCATAAAAGAATCTGCAATATCCGCAAATTTTCTTTTTCCTTTTGGATGTTCATCAACATACTTTAATATTTTTTCTTTTAATTCTTCCATATATTTCACTTAAAATAAAAGCCGGCTGAAAACCGGCACTTTTTAAACAAGACGAATAATAATTACTAATGCAAAGAAGATAATTCCTAATACTAAAGTAAAATTAGAAATCACTTTTTCACTTCCTCTTTCTTTTACATTTGCAAATAAGTTCAATCCACCATTACCAGTGAATGCACCTGACATACCATCTGTTTTACCACTCTGCAATAATGATAAGATAATCATTAGAGCAGATACAATCATTAAAATTGCATCAAGCATGAATAGCTCCTTTCGTGCGCTTAGAAATTATAACACTGCTTTTCATCCTATGCAATGTTAAGAGCCATAGGAACAGCCGTTATCACAACCCTTTGCTGCATTCTCTTCCTGTGCCTGTTTAATCACAAGTGCATCTTTTGTCAACGTATCTTTTAATGCTTTAACTTTTTCACTTGTCCAATAATCCTTGACTGAAATTACATCTGTATCATTCGTATTGGACTCACCGTTCCACGAAATAATTTCACCGTTTTTTATGAAGACGACCAAAGGTACATAGATCAATGGTTTACCATCATTATCATATAAGACAATGTTTGGATCATCACTCTTGTTATGATCAATCAATAACTGTGCAATTTCATCATAGAAAGATCGATCATTTTGCTTATCATTCCGTGCATTATAATAGTTGGCACGCATTTCAGAATTTTCTAACACTTCATTCAGCATTGGAATATATGCCTGACACCAAGGACACTCAGGAAAACTAAAGTAAAGAATTCCTGTACCATGTTCAATAAATGATTTCAAATCCTCTTTCTTCATAATGTCAAAAGCATTTTCATCTGGAAGATTATCATAAATATCTTTCAGAACAACATCACTGTTTTCTGAACCACCCGTTTGTTTGGTGCTTGTTGATGTTGAAGGATTTGCTTGAGAACAGCCACTCAACAATATTCCCATACATAATAATGTTAAAAAAATCTTTTTCATTTTTTCACCTCATGAAACATTCTACCGATGTTTTGTAGATCTTTCAATGTATGCACAGATAAACACTCTGAATTTTATGTGAAAAATAGAGTAGAGTGAAGTAAATTAA
>OLSA01001746.1_pt1 | contig 17312 bp, 11 predicted proteins | sample 1672731 | NCBI WGS metagenome assembly OLSA01 (sample SAMEA3136718, study PRJEB25190) | human gut metagenome | biome: human gut; feature: human-associated habitat; material: faeces | place: Austria | collected 2013
CACAATAGGAGGGATATTCAGTCAGATCGTTCTTCTGATTCTGGCAGTGATTGTGCTGTATCCGCTGGCATTTATGTTTCTGACATCCGTAAAATCCAATCTGGATGTTTTGACGAACCCTTTTGGCATTACGACCTTTAAACCGGAAAACTATGTTTCTGCATGGAAAATCGGTAAAATTGGAAGCTTTTTCATGAACAGTGTTATTATTACGATTATGACGCTGGCAGTGCAGTTGATCGTTATTATACTCGCATCCTTTGCGCTCGGGAAATTAAGACCGTGGGGCAGTGGATTCATTGAAATACTGTTTTTGTCCGGACTGTTTATCACATCTGAAATGCTCACAATCCCCAACTTTACGACGCTGAAAGCGTGGGGACTGAACGGGACGCGGCTTGCGTTGCTGCTTCCGTATGTTACGCTGGGGCTTCCGACGGCAACCTTTATTATGATTAACTATGTAAAAGGCCTGCCGAAAGAGCTGGATGAAGCAGCACTGCTGGACGGCTGCTCCCTGCTGCAGAACCTGTTTCGGATTACGCTTCCGCTGTTAAAACCGGTTATCGCTACCGTAATGATTTTTAACTTCCAAGGTACCTGGAGTGAATTCTATTGGGCACTGATTGAAATTAAAAAGGATTCCTTAAAAACGCTTCCGCTTGGTCTGATGAACTTTAATTCCATGTACAATACGGATTATGGTGTACTGTGTGCAGGTCTGTGTATCGCGACCATTCCGGTGGTTTTGTTGTATCTGAAGTGTTCCTCTTATTTTATCGGCGGTATGGTAGCCGGTGCAGTTAAGGGATAAATTTGATGGACTATAGGAATTGATACGAGGAGAAAAAAGACATGAAGGATTTTGAAAACGATTTAATTTATTATCCCAATCCGGATCCGATCGAGGAGCCGCGGTTTATTTTGAATTCCGTAGAGGAACTGGAAAAATCAACAAAATACAGTGTTATCTGCAATGGAACGGAGCGCGTGGTATATCATACAGACTCCTTTGATTATGTTGTTGTAGTAGATGACGAAGCCTATGATCTGGAAATTTCGATTCATACACCCTTTGAGAAGCTGGCAATTCGTCCGACCAGCTTTGGAATCGTTCCTTCGGTAACAGGGGAGACTGTTCAGATTCATCTCGACGAGCCGAAGAAATTTACGGTGGAGACAGACGGCGGACTGCATGACGCACTGTTTGTGTTCTGTTCCCGTAGAATTGAGAAACCGGAAAATACGACGATCTGTTTTGAAAAAGGAAAAGTATACAATGTTGGCGTCCTGACCTTAAAGCCGAACGACACGGTTTATATCGAAGAGGGTGCCGTGGTATCCGGTTGTATTTATGCGGATCATTGTGATAATATATCTATTGTAGGAAACGGAATCGTCAATGGAGCCTGCTGGCATCTGCCGGACAGTAATGCCCATCGGTTTTTTATCTATATCAAGTGGTGCAACAATGTTCTCTTAAAAGGCTTTACGGCAGTAGACGGACCCTCCTGGCATGTGGTTCCGGCGGCATGTGATCATGTTGTCATTGATGATATGAATATCATGTCAAGAATTGTAACAGGAGATGGTATTGATATTACGAGCAGCCAGGATGTGGAGATAAAGAATTGCTTTATCCGTTCGACGGATGACAGTATCTGTATTAAGGCGCATGGGCTGATTGCGGATACTTCGACTGTTCGGGATGTGACGAAAGTATATGTCCACAACAACGTACTCTGGAATGCAGAGCCGGGCAATGCAATTGAATTAGGCTACGGGCTCCAGAGTGAGATCCACGATCTCGTATTTGAGGATTGTGATATCATTCACTGTCAGTACGAAGGAAATATGGGCGGCGCAGCGATTTCTATCCATCAGGCGGATGGCGGTCATGTGCATGACGTTCATTACAGAAATATCCGGGTAGAGCAGGCGGAGCAGAAGCTGTTTGATATCAAGGTATTGCTTTGCAAGTATACACAGCAGGTTTCCAAAGGGGAGATCAATGATATTCATTTTGACAACATTCAGGTATTAAACGGCGATATTCCGGTTTCGCTGATCCGCGGATACCAGACGCCGACAGAAGAAGTACGTGTCCATGATATTACCTTTGACAATATTACCTTTATGGGGAAAAAGTGTGAAACCTGGCAGGATCTTCGTTTGGTTACGGAACTGGCAAACGATATTTATGTCAATGGCGTCAGAACGTGTAAACAGATGAAATTCTGAAAATGCAAATAGGCATTCCGTAACGGAAAGACAAAACTATTTCTATAAGGAGGAATTTATGGCTGACACAGGTATTTTTTACGGAACAGGAGCAGCGGAGGGTGTGCCGAGTCCCTTCTGTGACTGCCCGATGTGCAATTATGCCCGTGAGCATGGCGGAAAGGATGTCCGCAAGCGTTCCTGCTTTCGACTGGGCAGGAATATTATGATCGATATGGGACCGGATATTTTTACCCAGGCACTTCAATATGGTTCTATGTGTGACATTGAGCATGTTCTGATTACACATACCCATGATGATCATTTTGATTTTACGGCATTGGGCCTTATGAGCATGGCAACGCATCTTCGGACAACACCGGTGCATTTCTATTTTTCGGAAGAGGGCTATCGCTTCATTGAGCTTTTGCGTGACAGTGAGATCGCATTTGGAGGAACTCTTCGGGGAATGGAAAAAAAGGGGATCTATGCCTTTCACAAGCTGAAATATTTTGAGACCTATTCCATAGGGGAGTATGAGGTTACACCGATTCGTGGAAATCACGGCGGGAATATGGCAAAAGAGCGCAGTGCAAATTATGTGCTGAAGGCAAAAGACGGAACAAAAATGCTGTATGGAATGGATACCGGACTGTATGAGGAAGAAACCCTTGATTTCATGAAAAATCAGAATCTTGACATTTGGATCTCAGAATGTACATTCGGAAATCTGAAGCTGCAGGAGGAATGGAATACCCATTTATGTGCGGATACTTTTCTGGAGCTGTTGGATACATTTGAAAAAAATAAAACGATCCGGCAGGATACCAAAATATATCTTTCCCATATAAATCAGTGTCATACGGCGCCTCATGAAAAGCTTCAAGGGATAATGACGGATGCAAAGCCGGAATATCAGATCGTTGTGGCATATGACGGATTGGAAATTCCCATAAGCCGGGATGGAAAATAACTTGCACAGATCAATTCCGAAATTTTCAGAAAAAAGAAAAAGTGTTATAATAAAAGGAGAAAATAAAAATGGATAACATGAATATTCGGAAAATTAACGGTTTTACAGTTCAGCTGGTAGCAGATGGAGTATATGCGATTGATGAATTCGGCATTGCGCTGATGTATCTGATCATCGGAAAAACACAGGCACTGCTGCTGGATACAGGCGTTGGTGCAGGAAATGTACATGCAGTTGTAAAGGAACTGACGGATCTGCCCTGTCTGGTAGTAAACTCCCACCATCATTATGACCATGCGGGCGGCAATGTTTGGTTTGATGAGGTTTATGCACATAAAAATGCGGTCAGCGTTTTAAAGGAGCAGAACTGTCAGGAGGTACGCCGCGCCTTTATCGAGAGACAGCTGAGTAGAGAAGAATATAACGGAGAAGCGTCTGTAGCAGATACGATTTCTTATCTTCATGAGTATCGTGTGAATCCCATCGAGGAAGGAAAGGTATTTGATCTGGGGGGACGTAAGCTGGAGGTGATCGAGACCTTCGGACATACGAAGGATGGGATCTGCCTGCTGGATTCTGAAAACCGTCTGCTGTTTTCCGGCGATTCGGTAGTCAGCACACCGACTCTGATCACGGAGCCCTGCAAATCGGATACGATGGAGCATTATGCAAAAGCGTTGAAGCATCTGGAGGGCAGAGAAGCTGAGTTTGATCTGATCTTCCCGGGGCATTATGTGCATCCGATTCCCAAAACCTATTTAAAAGAGCTGATCGTATGTGCAGAGAAAATCCTGGAGAATCCGCTGTATGGCACACCGGAGAAAAATCACATGTCAGATCAAATCGCATATCGTGCATTTTATAAAAAGGCATCCATTCTTTATACAATGGATCGCGTAACCGGAGAAAAGGCACCTCAGGAATAAAGGAAAAATGTAACTGCGAGGGTACTGAACAGTTTACAAAAAAATCTGCGGAGCAAAAAGGGCGGGCAGAAATAAAAAAAGGAGCTGAGATTACGTATGGAACAGAAAAAAGGAACACAATGGGTACCCAAAAAACAGGAGGATCCGGGACTTCTTGCCCGTCTGAGCAGACCGACGGGACCGGTAGATGTTGTCCTGGATACCGATACCTATAATGAAATTGACGATCAGTTCGCTGTTTCGTATCTGATTTGCTCTGCAGAAAAACTCCATTTACAGGCAATCTATGCAGCGCCGTTTTTTAATGAAAAATCCACAGGCCCTGCAGATGGAATGGAGAAAAGCTATCAGGAGATCTTAAATATTCTGACGCTGATGGGAAAGGACGAGCTGAAAAAGAGTGTATACAAAGGCTCGACAGGCTACCTGCCGGATGAAGAGACGGCGGTAGAATCTCCTGCAGCGGCAGATCTGGCGGCCCGTGCAATGAACTATACTCCGGAAAAACCGCTGTATGTGCTTGCAATCGGCGCCATCACAAATGTGGCTTCTGCAATTTTGAAAAATCCGGATATTATCGACCGGATCGTGATCGTATGGCTGGGCGGCAATGCACTGCACTGGCCGGAAAACAAAGAATTTAATCTGTATCAGGACGTTGCCGCGGCAAGGATCATTTTTGAGTGCGGAGCCGCATTGGTGCAGCTCCCCTGTTCTGGTGTTGTATCGGAGGTTACGACGACAGGACCGGAGCTGGATGCCTATCTGAAGGGAAAAAACCAACTCTGTGATTATCTGGTCAGCACGACAAAGACGGAGGGACGCCGGTGCAGTAACGAACTGGCATGGTCTCGTGTGATCTGGGATATCACAACCGTCGCATGGCTGCTGGATGAGCGCTTCATGGAGGATTATCTGATGCCCAGCCCGATCCCGGAATACGACGGGCATTATTCTGTGGATCCGAAGCGACATCTGATGCGTTATGTTTATCATGTAAACAGGGATAAAGTTTTTTCGGATCTGTTTACAAAGCTGGCGAATTTTGGCTGAAGAGGGACAGGTATGAAAAAAGAATATCTGGAGCGTATTTACGCAGGCTGGTTAGCCAAAATCATAGGTATCCGTTATGGAGCGCCGGTAGAAGGCTGGACATATGAGAAAATAAAAAATATCTATGGAGAACTGACAGACTATCCGGTGGACTATCGGGACTTTGCAGCGGATGACGACAGCAACGGACCGTTATTCTATCTGAGAGGACTTGAGGATGGCGGACATGGAGCAGAAATGACAGCGCAGGATGTTGCAAATGCGCTGTTAAATTACGCACCCTATGAGCATGGATTTTTCTGGTGGGGCGGTTACGGAACGAGTACGGAGCATACGGCATATCTGAACCTGCGCAGCGGCATACCTGCGCCGCGAAGCGGCAGTATTGCGCAGAATGGAAGTACAATAGCGGAGCAGATCGGCGGACAGATATTTATTGATACCTGGGGACTGGTTGCACCGGGCAATCCAGCGCTGGCTGCAAAGCTGGCCAGCAAGGCTGCGAGTGTAACGCATGATGGCAATGCGTTATACGGCGGTATTTTTGTGGCTGTGTGCATCAGTGTCGCATTTGAGGAAAAAGAGATCAAAAAGATTCTGGAAACAGGACTTTCCTATATTCCGTCAGACTGTGAATATGCGAAGATCGTACGGACAGTAATGGAGTTTTATGAAGAGCATCCGCAGAACTGGAGAGACTGCTTTGCCTACATTCATGCAAACTACGGTTATGATAAATATCCGGGAAATTGTCATATTATTCCGAATATTGCAGTTATGATTCTGGCGCTGTTATATGGAAACGGCGATTTTTCAGATACCATCGCTATCGTTACAATGTGTGGATGGGATACCGATTGTAACGGTGGTAATGTGGCAACCATTATCGGTGTCCGAAATGGTCTGGAGGGGATTGATTATGACCGCTGGAGAAAACCTGTGCATGATCTGCTGGTCTGCTCCAGTGTGATAGGCTCCTTAAACATCATGGATATTCCCTATGGAGCATTGTATATCGGGAAAATGGCATATGAGCTTGCAGGGGAAGAGCTTCCGGAGCCGTGGAAGGAGCTTGCAGAGAAAAGAATTCACAGCTGTCATTTTGAATTTCCGGGATCTACGCATTCCATGCAGATTCGGGTGGACAGCGTGACGGATGAGAAGGATCCGATCACGAGAGAATGCTGTGTCTGCAATACAGACGAGTCTGCACATAGCGGCAGCAGAAGCCTGAAAGCGACGGCAGTTCCGGTAAATTCCGGAGAACGTGTTTTTGTATATCAGAAAACTTACTATGAGCCGAAGGATTTTCACGACAGCAGATATGATCCCTGTTTCTCCCCGCTGGTTTACCCTGGGCAGACGGTACATGGAAGCGTAATGCTTCCGGAGTATGCCGGGGAAGCGGACTGCAGCCTGTATGTGCGGGATCTGCGGAGTGGAAAAATTTTTACCGGCAAAAGCGTACGTCTGAAAAAGGGCTGTTGGCAGGAGCTGAGCTTCCAGATTCCGTCCTGGGAGGGCGCGCTGATCGGTGAGATGGGAGTCTGCTTTGATCTTTTGATGGGAACGCAAGCAACTCAGACCTTTGCAGGACTTTTGGATGATCTGTGGGCAGATGGAACACCGGATTATCGGATCGATTTTTGCCAGGAAACGACAGAAGTGTGGACTGGCTTACATAAAGAAGTCAGCCAGTTTACCAGACTGAAGGGACATCTGTATTTGGATCAGGGAGCATTGCATCTGTCCTGCGCAGATTTTGGAGAAGCGTATACCGGCAGATATGACTGGAAAGACTATACGGCGGTATTTGAAATGACTCCCCTGACAGGCGAAAACAATATGGTAAATGTGCGCGTACAGGGGGCGATCCGTTCTTATGCAGTTGCACTCCTTGCGGATTCTAAAATTGCACTCCTGAAAAATGAAAATGGATATCGTGTTCTGACAGAGACAGCCTTTGACTGGAAAGCTGGCAGGGATTATGAGGTTTCTGTTTGCGCACAGGGAGCAAGACTGCATGCAGAGATCAAAGAAGTGCCGGTTGGATGTAGACAAAACCAACAGCTGCAGACAGAGACTGCTGTACTGGAATATGAGGATACGGACCATCCTTATCTGCAGGGCGTGGTTGGCGTGTCTGTTCGAAACGGAAGCCATGCAAAATATTCTTCGATACGGATGAGGTGTAATTCGTCAACTACCCACGACCTAAAGGTCATGGGCTTGTAACTGCCCAGTCGTACTAACGGTTTACACCTCCGACCTTTAGCCCCAATAGATACTGCTATCTAAAGTGGCGTTACATCATAGGGTGGTTGACAGCACCCTTTGTAGCAGAGTTTACTCTGTTACAACTGTATTAGGTACTTGGCTATCTGCAAGATAGTCTATTCCCATACGATACAGATTCATAGCTCCAATGCGGTCATCATTAGATTTATAACCACAGTTTTTGCAAGTAAACAGATGCATCTTCTTATTGCGGTTAGCCTTTTCAATGTGTCCACAACAAGGGCAACACTGACTTGTATAGCGAGGATCTACCTTAATAACAGAAGATTGATTCTGTTTTGCTTTGTAGATTAGTTTTTGCTCAAGGTCATAGAAAGACCATGATACAGAAACATAACGGTCTTTTGTTTTAACACGTTCTGTAGCATTACGAATACCTGATAAATCTTCCAATACAAAGAGAGTGTGCTTGGGGTTATTTTTGACGAGTGCCTTTGATACCTGATGGTTAATATCCTGCATCCAACGGTTTTCTCGCCCACCAATAGCTTTTATTCTTCGTCTTGAAGATGAGGTCTGTCGCATTTGGAGTTCTTTACGAAGTTTGGAATAATTAGCACGTTTTTGCTTCATAGCCTTACCACTAACAAATCCAGACTTGTTTTTGCTGTCATAAGTGGCAACAACAAAGTTAATACCTCTGTCTATGCCCACAACATTACAGATGTCAGAAATATTACTTTCTTCGACATCGTAGGTTACTGGTATGTGAAGATAATACTTGCCATGCTTATTTACAAGTTTAGCTGTACCAAACTTATAAATCGTATGGTCGAAATACTTAGACATTCCGTCTGCAAAATAAGATAACTTCACACGACCGTTTAGCGTATTGATTGAAAAGCAGTTTTGTGTTAAGGAATAATCTCTGTTCCAAACCAAATCATACTGAGGCTTTTTGAACGAGGGTTTCATCCATTCGTTTTGATTCTCAAGAATGGTCTTATATCTGGCGATAACAGTCTTCAAAACAGACTGAGCCATTTGCGATTTAAGGTTAAAATTTTCTCGTAAAGTAGAATACAAAACCTTATTGAGCGAAAACTGCTTTAAGTCATGAGTACGGAACACATAGTCTGAAACATAATTGCAGGCATTACGATAAACAGACATAGTTTCATCAAGCAAAACCTTATCTGTTTCATCTACGACTATTTGAATTTTAGCTGTAATAGTCATTTGTTCCATATATGTACTCCTTTCATAGATATTTCACTAAATATATTATATAATAATAATTAGTGAAAATCAATGTTTTGAGGTGACGTGAATTATGGATAATAGATACAATCGTCATAACAGACGGAAATACAGCCTTAAAGTACATATAGTTCTAGTAACCAAATATCGTAAACAATTACTCAAAGATTCTATCGCTGATGATGTTAAACAAAAGATTTTCGATATTGCTAATACTTATGGCTACGAAATTATTGCTATAGAAACCGACAAAGACCATATACATTTCTTATTAATTTACGATACAACAGATAGGGTTTGCGATATTGTCAAAATTGTAAAGCAAGAAACAACGTATTATTTATGGCACAAATATGGTTCGTTTCTGTCTAAACAGTATTGGAAGAAAAAGATATTTTGGTCAGACGGATATTTTGCTTGTAGCATCGGAGAAGTATCGTCAGCTACCATACAAAAATATATTGAGAGTCAGGGGTAATGACTAAAGATTTACAAGGCTCCTCCCACCACCTGAAGGTAGTGGGTTTCCGCCTATGGCAAACGAAAGGATTTAATTTATGAAAAGAAAACAGGTGACAGCAGCATGCCTGATGGCGGCAACGATGCTGTTTTCAGGCTGCACGCCGAATATCAGTGAATATGCAGCGCGAGCGCAGCAAGCCGGAAAGAGCTTTTGGGAAGGGAAAACAACAGACGCTATGGCGCAGGATAGCGATGCTGCGGCAACAGCAGATGGCGAGACGTCTGAAGCAGGCGAAATACAGAATGTCAGTACAGGAACCGGTACCGCTGCAGCGAACGATGATGAGGTGCAGGATAGCACCGCTGCGACCGATGGTGGGACACAGGACGGCATAACAGCGACCGGCGGCGAAGCGCAGCACGGCGATACCGCGGCAACAGCAGACAGCGAGATGCCTGCGGCCGGCGAAACGCAGACCGACACCGCTACAGAATCTGCGGCAGCAACAGCTCCTCAAATTCCGGCCCTGATGACAGAAGTGACCGACTCCGTTTATGAAGCATACGCGCAGAAATCGGATGCGTTTACCGGTAAGCTGGCGGGACACGACCGCTTAAGCCGCGCAGAAAACGCAGCGCTGACGGCAGTTCTTTCGCAGAAGGAGTACGGTGACAAGACGCTTTGCCTGCAGAACATGGCGAAGTATGACAGCAACGCAAATGAAAGCTTTCTGCTGATGTTTGAGAGCACGCCGTTGACAGCGCGCGGGCGGATTTCCGGCGATCTCTGGTATTATGACGGCGAGTCGGCAAGGCTTCTGGAAAAAGGAATCGTCGTGACCGGACTGCAGCAGGTGACGGGAATTGGGAATCCGTTTGTTATTCTGGAAACGGAAGTCTCCGGCAAAAAACAGGCGGCTGTCTGGACGGTAAAAGATCAAAAGTGCGAAAAGCTTCTGGAGGATGCCGAGACGATCGAAGCGACAAAGGACGGCGTTTGTACGTTTTATCCTGCGGAGAAGACTGTGTACGATCCGCTTGTTTCGGAATGGGACAGTGCAGAAGAGACGGTTCCTGTTTATTATGAAAGAACAGCGGACGGATTTGCAGAGCGTTCGTATCGGGAGCTGACAGCGTCGGAATATTTGGCGTATGTGTCTGCAGAGGATTCGGATGAAGAGGCACAGGCGTGGAAGGAAAAGCTGGAAGAGCAGTTCTACACGCAGACGGATGAAAATACAGAATATACCTATTGGTTTTATGCAATTGGGGAGGATAAAATTGCCTATCGCTGCAGAGAAGCCGGGCAGTCGGTCGGACAGGAAGAAGGAATCGATCATGCGGTTGCGAAGTACAGCTGGTGTATCAGCAGCCTGGATCAGGGAAAGCTGACCAAAGCATCGGAGACGATCAGCGGGGATGGATTTTTCTTCCCGTCGAGATTGGAGCAGGAAGAAGCGCTGGAGAGCCTGGAGGATATTCCAAACGAATTTACGAAAAACCGGTTGAATAAAGTGCAGAAAACAGCCCGCGCGGCGGTCGGTCAGGCGGTTGCACAGATTCTGGAGGTACAGGAGTACCCGGACGATGCGCTGTGTTTTGCAGAGACGGCGGATTACGATGGGAACGGCAAAAAAGAAACGTTTGCGGCGATCGGCAGGTACGACGGAGCGTTCGGCGCGCCGGTATGCGACCTGTGGTTTGTCGGCGCGGACGGCGCAGTTTTGGAAGAAGAGAATTTTGCTTTTAAGGAGCTGGAAAAGTTGGGAAGCGCTTTTGTGCTGTATCGTGGCTACGAAGTGTCCGGCGTCAGCGACATGTTGTTTGGCGTGCAGGAGCAAGGAGCAGTGCGCCTGTTAAAACAGATGGGGCACTTTGAGCTGGATGATGACGGCGATCTGATGGCATGGACTGCCGGGACAGAAGCCGCGCCGGGATATTATGACATCAGCCTGCGCACACTGACAGAGTATCGATTAGAAGAAATCCGTGAAAAAGAGCTGTTACAGTATAAAAACGGCAAAGCAGTGTTAAAGAGTATCCTGCGGCAGGTTGGATCAGATTCCGGGAAAATACAGATTTTATCCGGGGAAAACGATAGGATTCATGTCAACTTTTCGGACGCGGAAGGAAGCTGGTACGAGACATGGAAAGTGGAAAACGACAGACTTGTACTGACAGACAGCGGAGAAGGCAGTGTAAAAGAGGTTCATGAAAGCGGTGATGTGTCCGGACAAAACGCAGTCAGTCAAAACAGCGCTGTATCTGACCGGGAAGCAGACAGTATCAGTGAAAACAATGCGGCAGCATCCGACCGGACAGGCAGCATCGGCACGAAGTCTGTGACAAAGAGCGGGCAAAAGTCAGAAAACGGGACAGAAAGTCCTGCCTTTGACTTCGCTGCGCCCGATGGGACAGCAAAGGAAACTCAGACAGAACAAGAATAGGAAATTACAAAAATATGGCATTTGCACATTTGCACGTCCATACAGAGTACAGCCTGCTGGACGGTTCCAATAAAATCAAAGAATATGTAAAACGAGTCAAGGAGCTGGGCATGACGGCTGCGGCGATTACCGACCATGGCGCAATGTACGGTGTGATCGATTTTTACCGTGCGGCGCGGGCAGAGGGTATCAATCCGATTTTGGGCTGTGAGGTCTATGTTGCGCCCAATTCCCGTTTTGACCGGGAGATTACCGGCGGGGATGACCGGTATTACCATCTGGTGCTTCTGGCGGAAAATAATACTGGTTACGCGAATCTGAGCAAAATCGTTAGCCGCGGTTTTACGGAGGGGTACTATTACAAGCCGCGTGTCGATATGGAGGTTCTGGAGGAATTTCACGAGGGAATTATCGCGCTGTCTGCGTGTCTGGCAGGTGAAGTGCCGCGCTATATCCAGAAAGGACTGCCGGAGGAAGCAAAAAAATGCGCATTAAAGTATCAGTCGATTTTTGGGAAGGATAATTATTTTCTGGAACTGCAGGATCATGGGATCCCGGAGCAGCAGACCGTAAACATGGCGCTTTTACAGATGTCGCGAGAACTGGACATCCCGTTAGTATGCACGAACGACGTGCACTACACCTATGCGGAGGACGCAAAGCCCCACGATATCCTTCTGTGTATCCAGACCGGCAAAAAGCTTTCCGACGAAAACCGGATGCGTTACGAGGGCGGTCAGTATTTCGTCAAAAGCGAAGAAGAGATGAAGGGACTGTTTCCCTATGCGTGGGAGGCAGTGGAAAATACACAGCGGATTGCAGACCGCTGTCATGTGGAAATCGAGTTTGGTAAGACGAAGCTGCCGCATTTTGATGTACCGGAGGGCTATGATTCCTGGGGATATTTGAACAAGCTGTGCACTGACGGCATGAAAGAGCGCTATCCGGAGGACGACGGCACGCTGCAGAAGCGTCTGGAATACGAGCTGGGTATTATCAAGCGCATGGGATATGTGGACTATTTCCTGATCGTGTGGGATTTTATCAACTATGCCAGAGAAAACGGTATTCCGGTAGGACCTGGACGTGGAAGTGCAGCTGGAAGCATCGTTTCCTACTGCCTGCATATCACGAATATTGATCCGATCCGTTATAGCCTGCTGTTTGAGCGTTTCCTGAACCCGGAACGCGTTTCCATGCCGGATATCGATATCGACTTCTGTTATGAACGCAGACAGGAGGTCATCGATTATGTCGGACGCAAATATGGAAAAGAAAAGGTTGTGCAGATTGTCACATTCGGTACGCTGGCGGCAAAGGGTGTCATCCGCGACGTCGGGCGCGTCATGGATCTGCCGTATTCCTTTGTGGATTCTATTGCAAAAATGATTCCGAATGAGCTGAACATGACGATTGATAAGGCACTGTCAATGAACGCAGAGCTGCGCAAGCTCTACGAGAGCGATGAACAGGTGCACGTGCTGATTGATATGAGTAAACGGCTGGAAGGATTGCCGCGCCACACCTCGATGCACGCAGCAGGGGTTGTGATCTGCCCGGAGGCGGCAGATCATTTTGTACCGCTTTCACGAGGGTCGGATGGTTCGATCACAACGCAGTTTACGATGACGACGCTGGAAGAGCTCGGACTGTTAAAAATGGACTTTCTGGGGCTTCGAACCCTGACAGTAATCGACCACGCGGTCAAGATGATTGAGCATGACACCGGTGTGAAGCTCGATATGGAGCATCTGGATTATAACGATAAAAAAGTGCTGGATTCGCTCTGCACCGGCAGGACGGACGGCGTGTTCCAGCTGGAAAGCGGCGGGATGAAAAGCTTCATGAAGGAGCTAAAGCCCCAGAACCTGGAGGATATTATCGCGGGTATTTCCCTGTACCGTCCCGGGCCGATGGACTTTATTCCCAAATATATTAAGGGAAAAAACAATCATGACGAAATCACCTATTCCTGTCCGGAGCTGGAACCGATCCTGTCTCCGACCTACGGCTGTATCGTGTATCAGGAGCAGGTTATGCAGATTGTGCGCGACCTCGGCGGCTACACGATGGGACGAAGCGACCTGGTTCGTCGTGCGATGAGCAAGAAAAAGCAGTCTGTCATGGAAAAAGAACGGGCGAATTTCGTTTACGGCAATCCCGAAGAGGGCGTGCCCGGCTGTGTGGCCCGGGGCATTCCGGAAAAGGTCGGTCTGGAAATTTACGCGGAAATGATGGATTTTGCAAAATACGCGTTCAACAAGTCCCACGCTGCATGCTACGCGGTTGTCGCTTACCAGACGGCTTACTTGAAATATTATTATCCGGTGGAATTTATGGCGTCCCTAATAACTTCTGTAATCGATAACCCCGGAAAAGTGGCGGAATACATTCTGGTCTGTCGCCAGATGGGAATCGCGATTCTGCCGCCGGATATCAACGAGGGAGAGCCGGGATTTTCGGTATCGGGAAAATCAATCCGGTACGGACTGACTGCGATCAAGGGTGTAGGACATCCGGTTGCGGACGCGGTGATCGCAGAGCGGAAGCAGCGGGGCGTGTTCAAAAACCTGCAGGATTTTCTATCCAGAATGTCCGATACGGAAGTCAATAAGCGCAACGTGGAAAACTTTATCAAAGCGGGTGCATTCGACAGCCTTGAGGGAACACGCAAGCAGTTTATGAGCGTATTTGTGCAGCTGATGGATCAGAATCAGCAGAATCGGAAAAATAATATGGCGGGACAGCTTTCCTTATTCGATCTGGTGGACGAGTCGGAAAAGAAAAACTATGAAATCCGCTTTCCGGATGTCGGGGAATATTCGAAGGAAATTCTTCTGACCTTTGAAAAGGAAGTGCTCGGTGTGTATGTCAGCGGGCATCCGCTGCAGGAATACGAGCAGCTCTGGCGCAGGAATATTTCTAATACGACGGCAGATTTTATGCTGGATGAGGAGACAAACAGCGTCCATATTCAGGACGGAGCAAAGGCGGTTATCGGCGGAATTATCGAGGAAAAGAAGATCAAATATACCAAAAACGATAAGGTGATGGCGTTTTTACAGGTGGAGGATCTGGTTGGAACGATTGAAGTTATCGTTTTCCCGAAAACCTATGAGCAGTACGGCAGCAAGCTGATGGAGGATGAAAAGGTTCTCCTGCGGGGGCGCGTTTCCGCAGAGGAGGACAAAGACGCAAAGCTGATCTGTGAATCCGTGCAGACGTTTGACGAAATCCCCAAAAAGCTCTGGATTAAGTTTCCGACGATGGAAACCTATCAGCAGCAGGAAAAAAAGCTGCTTTCGGCAATCGCAGCTTCTGACGGCAAGGATACCGTGGTGATTTATGTGGAAAATCCGCGCGCGATGAAGCAGCTTGGGGCGAATCAGACCGTTCATGGGGACGAGGCGCTTTTAAAGCAGCTGGAAGAGTTGTTTGGAGAAGAAAACGTAAAGCTGATGTAAGTTTCACAAAACCATTGAAAAGAAAGCCCGTTTCGATTAAAATAAAAAATGGTTTTACGGATTTTGAAATCTTAAGATTGAAGTCCAGCCCGCAGCGGCAGACAGGAGGAACAATGGCAGCTAAGATAAAGACAATTGGAGTTCTTACAAGCGGCGGAGATGCGCCGGGTATGAATGCGGCAATCCGTGCGGTTGTTCGGAAAGCGATTTGCAACGGCGTCAAAGTAAAAGGCATTAAAAAAGGCTATCAGGGCCTGTTAAATGAAGAAATCATAGATATGGATGCCCGCAGCGTTTCGGATACCATCCAGAAGGGCGGTACGATTCTGGGAACCGCACGTTGTCTGGAATTTAAGACCGAAGCCGGACAGAAAAAGGGCGCGGAGATCTGCCGCAGACACGGCATCGACGGTCTGGTTGTTATTGGCGGCGACGGCTCTTACAGAGGTGCGCAGGCGATGTCCAGACTTGGGATCAATACGATCGGTCTGCCGGGCACGATCGATCTGGATATTGCATGTACCGATTATACCATTGGCTTTGACACTGCTGTTAATACAGCCATGGAAGCGATTGACAAGGTTCGTGATACTTCTACTTCCCATGAGAGATGTTCAATTATCGAGGTTATGGGTCGTGGAGCCGGACATATCGCATTATGGTGCGGTCTTGCAAACGGTGCTGAGGAGATTCTCCTTCCGGAAAAATATGATTACGATGAGCAGCGTCTGATTGATCAGGTAGTCAACGCAAGAAAGAACGGAAAGCAGCACTATATTATTGTAAATGCTGAGGGTATCGGTCATTCACAGAGCATGGCAAAGCGTATCGAGGAAGCGACAGGTGTTGAGACACGCGCAACGATTCTCGGACATATGCAGCGTGGTGGAAGCCCGACATGTAAGGACCGTGTCTATGCAACCACAATGGGTGCAATGGCAGTTGACCTTCTCTGCGAAGGAAAGAGCAACCGTGTCATTGGACATAAGGGTGGCAAGTTTGTAGATTTCGACATTGATGAAGCTCTGGCTATGAAGAAAGATGTCGATGAGTACATGTACGAAATCTCAAAGACACTGGTATAGTTATTCCTTTTATTGGAGAACATAGTGCGGCAGGGAATTCTCTCTGCCGCATTTTTAGGTTTGAAATCAATGGGATTTTCAAGGAGACGGGCAATGGACAACACCAAGGAAATTCTCACACTGGCAGTAGAAATCGGGGACGCGATGCTGCGGTGCGGAGCAGAAATTTACCGGGTGGAAGATTCTGTGATACGCATATTGGAAGCTTTGGGCCTGGATGATTTTGATGCTTATGTTTTATCCAACGGAATTTTTGCAAGTGCAAATGAGAGCAGGGAGGATGCTTGCAGTGTGGTAAGATATGTTCCACTTTCGGCAACCCATCTGGGGAAACTCGCTGCTTTAAATCAGCTGACCCGAGATATCTGTAATCATAAATGTTCGGTTGCAGAGGCATCAGAGCGGTTGAAACAGTGCAAAAAAATTCCGGTTTATGCGAATGCGGTACAGTTACTGGCATGTGGAATCGGTTGTGCAGCGTTTACCTTTATGTTTGGAGGGCATCTGCCGGAAGCACTGTATGCATTTTTTGTAGGGCTGATAGAGCAGCTGGCATTGTTTGTGTGCCGGAAGCGTAAAGTTTCCAGATTTTTAACGAATGTATATGTCAGTCTGCTGATCTCTTTGCTTAGTCTGCCAGCGGCCGCGGGTGTGATACCTGTTTTGCATGACAAAGTGGTGATCGGGGCAATTATGCCGTTAGTACCTGGAATTGCACTGACAACATCCATTCGTGATTTTTATAATGGCGATTATTTGTCCGGAACGATCCATCTGATTGATGCACTTCTTACGGCACTTTGCATTGCAGTGGGCATTGCACTGCCGATTCTGTTGTTGCGATATGGAGGAAACTTACCGGTATGAGTTATGTGCTTCAGTTTTTTATTGCAGCGGTTGCCACGGTTACTTTTGCCATTTTGTTTGCGGCACCGAAAAAGGAACTGGTTTTCTGTGGCGTATCAGGAGGGCTTGCCTGGCTGGTTTATTTTATTTTGTACAGGCAGTCGGGGAATGTGGTTTTGGGCAGTCTGGTGGCAACCTTTGTTTTGACAATTTTAAGTCGTATTCTGGCAGTAGCAAGATGCAATCCTGCCACGATTTATCTGGTATCCGGGATTTTTCCACTGGTTCCGGGAGCCGGTATCTATTATACGGCATATTATCTGATATCCGGAATGCCG
>OLSA01001749.1_pt1 | contig 17299 bp, 6 predicted proteins | sample 1672731 | NCBI WGS metagenome assembly OLSA01 (sample SAMEA3136718, study PRJEB25190) | human gut metagenome | biome: human gut; feature: human-associated habitat; material: faeces | place: Austria | collected 2013
GACGCGATCGATTTCAAAAAGAACAAGTCGGCGGAACTGGCCTTGGACCAGTTGACCAAGCAAGGCGGGGACTATCGGAAAAGGGCCGACGGGAAACGAGAATCCACTCTGAACGCGCACAAGGAAATCAAAAACGTCAGAAAAGCCAGTCGGTTCTCATGCATGTTCCAACTGAAAACCATCCTGGAATGCAAGCCGGAACTCATCGAACAGGCGACGGCGAACGGATACGTCGCGAACCTCATGCGCGCTATCGACCAGCACGGCACGCAGGGTGATGCGGAACGCATGCTCAGGCACCTCGGATACACGGGGCCGATACCGCCTGCGGGAACGAACAGGTGAACTGCGGCGATGAGCCATCGCCGTATCCGCCGATGAGGATTACCAAGAAACAGTCACCAGGAACATCAGAGTTCGACTTGCCCTTTATAACGTCAAGCAAACCACTCTTGCTGAAGCGCTATTACAAACGCAAGCGGGTTTGAGCGCCAAAATAAACCGGAAATCAGAGTGGACAGTTGCCGACATAGCGAATGCAGCCGCATTCTTCCATGAACCAGTAGAGAATTTAATAACCTCTTCTACTTTGGATGCAATCAGTGGAGGCTCAGAATATCAACTGGCGCATTATGCGCCAGTTGATATTTCCCGCCAGAAGACAGCAGCTCCGGCCGGTGCGCGTTACCTACGCAAGCCGGACGAGAACGAAGGCAGGCCTCATGGTGCTGTCGGACCGCGCGCGTTCATCATGCCATTGGATGTGAATCAAATGAATTTGGTCCCCGCTTCTCCGCGAGGACCCGTTTCAAGCTCCCCCACACACGCTCGAACGGCGTGGCTTGGTCGAGACTGAGAAGTACCACGATTCGCGCGGCATGTGGCTGGTTGTACGCCGAAAATCGGAGGACCCGGTGCCCGCTGACCTCGCTCGCATCCTCTGTCCGGAACGACTTAAGAGTCTGCTGTCCGTCTATGGTGTCTGCTCGTCCGAGCAATGGCAAAAGAAGATTGACAACGCGCGAGACGTTCTTAAGGACGAGCTGTGGCAATGTTTCCTTGACACCGGATTGTCGATTGATAAGGCTGAAGCCGTGATGGTCATGATGAAGTCCGGCATGTTCTATTCCGCGAACGGTCAGTCCCAGGCTGACCAGCTTAAGGCCATGGTCGACTCGCTGAAAGAGCAAATCGGCCGTTCCTGACCCGCCGATTATCGGTCGTTAATTCGCCGATATCGGGTCGAAACCCCGGCGGCGAATTAACAGACCCTATAAAACGGCGGTATTCCGCCGTTTTCAGGCGTCGGCCGCGGAGCAGGGTGCAAGACGCCCATGGTTTCTTTTTGATGGCTAAAGTTTTTCGTTTTGCTTGGTTTTGATGTCGATATCTGTTTTTGGTCTGTTCTGTCTTTTGTTCTTGGTTTTGTGTGGTTTCTTTTTTCATGGTTTTCCTGCTTGTTGTCCTGGTGTCTTTTTGCTTGTTTGCTTATTCCTAATCTCATATCCGATGAGTTCGTTCCCGGCTCGCATTTCCGGCCGCCCGGAGTCGGAACCGTCCCATAGTGTGCGTGCTTGCACGCCAGGGCCAATGTCGGACGTAATCCACTGAAGCCGATATCGGTTCAAATAAATGGTTCAAAATAGATGTTTGGCTTCATTCCAACGATTCTCGATTTTTGGTCCTTGGTTCAAAAACGAAATGGTCTTGGCCTGCTTATTTTTGAATCGATATCGAAACGGGCATATTGGCTCCGATATCGGTATTAGCATCAATGGTCCCCGGGTTTTGGTCTGCCGCTTCATCGCGGATGACGGACCATGAGAATGGTCTCTAATCCGATATCAGACGGGTCCATTTGGTTTTTGAATCCCGACCCACAGCCCATAGAGACCGATACCAGCCAGATCATACCGACATAACGACGGGAAATATCAGTTGGCGCATTATGCGCCAACTGATATTTGAATCCTCATAGATAGCTTCAAGGATCAAGGGTCACGATCCTTCCTAAGTCAGCCTTCGTAGGATGCGTACCACCTGCACACATTCCTCACGGTGAATATCTGATGTCCCATTCTGAGACATCAGATATTCTGCACTCCGCCGACCGCCTCTCACGCCGCAAGCTTTTTAAGTGTTGCATAGTTTTTATATGCAACACTTACTTTTGTAGGCTGTTATGTTTCAGGATAGCGCCGGCATAGCTTATCTTTGGCTTTATCGCAATGGGTTTGTCTGCGGCAAAACCGAACCGCAGACAAACCCATCGAACATGTCACTTATTCCATTCCTTCGGCCAGCAGGTGGGTTTGGTCTTCTTCTCGTTGAGCGCGGGCAGGCCGTTCATGATGTCGACGGTCTCCACGCTCACGCGGATGACCTTCTCGACCAGATCGACGATGTAGCGCGGGTCGGGCGAATACTCATTCGGGTCGTTGACGATGCCGCTCTTCTTGTCCGTCGTGATCTGGTAACGGTCTATCAGCCAGCCGATGGCGGTCTTGCCGTTCACCACATATTCATAAGCGCGTGGCGGGATGCCTTCGATAGTCAGGTTCTCGGCCACCTGCAGTACGGTTAGGTCCTTGACCTTCTTGCCGGTCTCGGGGTCCGTGACCCTGCGCGGATACGTCATTTTCACCGTGCGTCCCGGATCCGTGGAATCGCCGAACTCGGTGACCTCCCACGGCTTGACCTTCTCGTAGCCGAGGTGGAGCTTGGCGAGCTTGCGCCCCGCATCACGGAACGCAGGGAAGTCCATGGCCAGCGGGATACGCGGCAGCTCCTTCGCCAAGTTGTTGCCGAACCGACGCCGGTACTCCCTGCTATGCAGGATGCCGTACACGTAATAGAATATGTCTTCCTTGGTGATGCCGGGTATCTCCGGATACGCCTCCTGGAACACCTTCAATCCAGCGTCGGTGATCGCGTCGTGCCGAACGTACTGTTCGCCTTTGCTGCTTTTGTCGAACACCAGCGTGCCTTGGTCATCGCCGAAAAGTGTGTTGTACGCGACGGGAACATCGCTGGGCTTGGCCTCCTCATACCAGTACAGGGGGAAGCACTGGCCGTGGTGCATCACCTCAAGATCCGGCACATCATGGGTGATGAATGCGCCGCGTTCGCTGACGATGATCTCAAGGTTCTTCGCTCCGCGGTACGGGAACAGCTGCGGCTGCAGTCCAGGTCTGTCATTGATTTGCGTATCGAACCATCCGTTGGTCTTGCAGAACGGACGGTACGACATGGTTGATATATGGTCGTCGTTGAAATTGATTTTTTTGTTCCGTTTGATTCGAGAATATAGGAATTCCGACCACGAGATACTGGATTCGTCCTGTTTGACGGTTTGCCGGGGGAGCTGTTTCTCAGCGGTTTCTTGATAGGTCTTCAATTCCGTATTGAAGAAGGTGATTGTCTTCTTCATGTTCGCGGTGAGTTCCGGTTTTGAGAAGTTGTATGCCCATACGTCACGCTGGGTCTTTACGCCTGCGGACCATGTGGAGAACAGGCCGGTCGGCAGTTTCTTCACGCCTTCCTGCACGCCCATGGGAATGAAGCTGAGATAGCTGTCGTCGCGCTGGTCGAGCCAATCGCCGTGTTTGTCCTGGTCGAGCGTCGTCCATTCGGGATCGTGATCGACCGCTTCCTTGAGGATGCGGAACTTTTCGTCGCGTGTCAGGTAGTCGCCGATGTCATGGTAGTGGATGGCGCCGTTTTCGTCGGAGTTGGGGTTTTTCACCAGCATGGTGATTGCGATGGTGGCTCGGGAGCCGGATGCGAAGATTTTCCCGCCCTCGCGGCGTGATTCCTCTCCTTGGGTGCGCTGGTTGCCGCGCAGATTGTACACGTAGATGGAGTTGAACTCCTCCTTGAAGCAGCGGCGCACGCCCGCGCCGGCGGCTCCGGTGAGCCATCCGCCGTTGGACACGAAGCACACGATGCCGGAGTCGCCGATTCTGTCGGACGCCCAGCGGAACGCGCGGATGTAGTGGTCGTACAGCGAGTTGTTCAACGTGGCGTCGCTGTTCTTCACGTACGTGGATTCGATGCGCCTGTCAAGGGTCGGGTATTTCGTGTTCCGGTTGCCGGTGTTGTTGATGTCGCCGGCACGGTAGGGCGGGTTGCCGATGATGACCTTGATTGGCAGTCGCAACTGCTGTTCGACGCGTTCGGTGTTCTCCGCGAACATGGTCGTATCGACCGGGTCGTCGGCCTCGCCCATTTGGAATGTGTCCGTCAGCAACGCCCCGGGGAATGGCTTGTAGTCGCCGCCCATACGGGAGTGGTAGGACTGTTCTATGTTCACGTCCATGATCATCGACGCCAACGGCACGATCTCGTTGGAGTGCAGGTCGTGCTCGTACTTGTACGGCAGGTCCTCGTCATCGATGAGACTCTTGTCCTCGATGAGGCGGCACATGTACGTGCCGGTGCCCGCGAATCCGTCGAGCACATGCACACCCCGGTCGCCCAGACTCATGTCGAATTCCCTCTGCAAGGCGCGCTGGACCATGTGCAGTTGGGCGTCGACCACTTCCGCGGGCGTGTACACGATGCCGAGCTCCGCGGCCATGTCCTTGAATGCGATGGAGAAGAAGTCGTTGTAGATCTCCTTGATGAGGTTCTGCCGGGCCTGGTCGGACACGACCTGCGACGCACAGGCCTTGACTGAATCGTACAGGTCCGCGAGCCTCGAGTCCGCGAACCCGCGTTCCAGTCCCGCATCGTACAGGTCGTCCAGCGCACGGTCCATACCCTTGACGATGGGGTTGTTCGCGACGACCTCGGGATTGTCGAACAGGGACTCGAAAATCGGTCGGGTGATCTCGTGCTGGGCGAGCACGCTGACCGCCTCGGTCTCGGTGTAGTTCGAATTCAGGCTGTCCCGCAACCCCTGGAGGAACCGGGCGAACCCGTCGGACGCCTTGCCGGATCCGACCAGATGGGCGATCGCCTCGGCGCGCGCCGAAGCCACGTCGGCCACATCGCGGGTCCATTCGCCCCAGTACACCTTCGTGCCGCACTTGCGCACGATCTGCGCCTGGATGGAGCGTGCCAGTTCCCTCAGACTATCGACGTCCAGCTCGCCCTGCGTGGCTTCCTCGTCGCCATTGTCCGTCTCATCTGCGGAACCGGAATCCGCGGGGGCTTCGCCGTCGCCGATATGCGGCTTGGATGTCTTCTTCCTGCGTTCGTTGACGCGGCTGTCGTCGAGGATCTCGACCTCCACGATGTGGCTCAGCGCGTCGGTGTCACCCAAGGCTGCGGCGTTGATCTTCGCCTCGAGGCGTTCGTCGTGGCCACGCAGCGCGTTGACGACCTGCCAGACGACCTGGTATTCCGGGCTGTTGGCCAACGATATGGTTGGATCGACGCCCTTGGGCACGAAGATCGGCAGGATGATGTACCCGTATTCCTTGCCCTCGGCCTTGCGCATGACGCGTCCGACGGACTGGATGATGTCGGTGCGGCTCTTGCGGCTGCTCAGGTAGATGATCGCATCCAAAGCGGGCACGTCGATGCCCTCGGCCAGACAGCGAGCGTTCGACAGGATGTGGCAGGAGCCGTCGTCCTCCGCGAGCACGGCGAGCTTGTCCGCGCGGGTCAAGGCGTCCATGCCGCCGTCGACATGGTCCACGTCGAACGTGACGTTGCCGGCCGCGTCCATGAGCGCGTCGCGTTCCTCCCTGTTCTCCTCGCCCAATGCGACGGTGTACGCGTTGATCACGTTCTGGAACTCGTTGCTGAGCTGCTTCGACGCCTTGATGCTCGACGCGAACGCGATCGCGTGGCGCAGGAGACGTTTCGCGTCTCCTATGTCGACCTGCGCGTGCCGTCCCATGGCCTTGAGGCCGCTCGCGTGAGTGCGGTCGAACAGGGCCTTCCAGATGCCGATGAACTTGGCCTGGTCATCCACCTTGACCTCGATGGCCGAGCCGAGGTGCTGCTGCATGGTGGCGGGAAGCATGTCCTCGCCGACGTTCATGACAACGATCTTGTAGTCGGTCAGGATGCCCTTCTCCACGGCCTTGCCGAAGCCGAGCGTGTAGCACAGGCGCCCGTACATCTTCTCGTCGTCCATGCTCGCGATCGCGACCGCGCCCATCACGTCGGCCTTCTTCTTCGCGCTCGTATCGTAGATGCGTGGGGTCGCGGTCATGTACACGCGTTTCGCCGCGTGGATGAACCCGTTGTCGTGGACCTTCTGGAAAGCGCCCTCGCCGTTGACGACGCCGGTGGTGCGGTGCGCCTCATCGCATACGATCAGGTCGAAGTCGGGCAGGCCGAGCTGTTGGGCGCGGGCGACCACGTCGATGGACTGGTAGGTGGAGAACACCACGTTCAACGCGTCGTCGCGCCTGCGGAAGCGGGAGGCGATGGTGTCCGCGTTCGTGGTCGCGGGATACGGGATGTCGGACAGCTGGCCATAGCTCTCGTCGTCCTTGAGTTTGGACGCCTTCCCGTCGGAGCACACGACGTACGGGTTGATGCGGCCGCGCACCTGGTCGACCCATCCGCGCATGGTCTGGGACACGAGGCTGATGGACGGGGCGAGGAACAGGACCGTGCCGCCCGGGCACAGCTCCTCCGACAGTCGCAGCGAGGTGAGCGTCTTGCCTGTGCCGCACGCCATGACCGCCAGCGTCCGGTCGTGGTCCTTCAATTCCGTCTTGATCGCGTCGATGGCCTCGCGCTGGTAGTCGCGCGGCTCGAACACCTTGCGTGTGTCGGCCGCGTCGCCGGTGAACGGGCTCCAGTCGATGTTCGCGTCGCGGATCCATTCCAGGTCGATGCGCGTGATGTCGCGGTCCTTGTGGTCCGTGATGTACGTCTCGAGATTATGGCTCACCGCGGGCGCGGTGTCCGCGATGATGAAATGCTTGTATCGTGTGTCGGCCATCGACGCCATGAAGAACGTGGACACGTCCTTGTCTGACAGCGTCTTTGAATAGCATTTCGCCTGTATCGCCCAGTACTCGCCGTCCGTGTCCTGCGCGACCAGGTCGATGCCGGTATCCTGCCTGCCCGGGTTCGTGGGCGCGTCGTCCCACATCCACACATGCTCGAACCGGTCCCTCCACGCTGGGTCCTGGGTGAGGAACCATTGCACGGCGCGTTCCCACCTCGTGCCCTGCTGGCGCTTGTCCACCGACTCCTCGACGATCTGGTCGAACACTTCATCGACGCTGACGGCCATGGCTGACTCCTCCGATTGGCTTATAAATCCGTAGCTTAGTTTAATGGATTACAAGTATTCGCCTAATAAAGGGCAGTGTGGATTTCTCCGAGAAGATGTCTGTGGCCCTCAATGCGCCAGTAGCATTTAGAACGCTAATGGCACGTTCAACAAGCCGTTCTTCGGGGCAAGTGCCCTTGAAACCGCTGAGGCTAATCAACGTTCAGAGACTTCGTCAATAAAAGATTGAATCGCCTGATTCTATTCAGAATATGTGGCTAAGCATTGCGAGATGTCCGAATCGCCGCGCTCCTTATATTTCTGGATAAGGTCCCTGAATGTGGCGTTTGAAGGGAGTCCTATTGCCGAAGCAAGATAATGACGAGCGAGATCGACGTCGCCTGTCGCCGGCAGGCAGGCTAGCGCTAAGGCATCGCGTATATCGCTTTTGCCTACAGTGCGCATGGGGATGATACTGAATGATTCGTCATCGTTGAATAGGCAGAATGCTTCCTGTCCTACGTTTACTACCCCCTCTACAATGAATCGTCTGATTGTTCCAATAGTTATGACGCTACTTGTCCAGGCGATTCTTTGAAGTCCAATGGGAGAAGAAAGGTGCTTGACATCGCCAGGTTTCAAGTGAAGTATGTTGGCTATTGCCTTAGTCGCATAGAATCCGCTTCCATCCTTAAGTCTTTGCGTGACGGTGAATCTAAATGCCCATCCCTTGTCTAGCCTGAAAAGCTTTGCGGCGGAATATGGGTCGACAGAGGACTTCGCGCCATTCGAAGATCTTCCTAGGAACACGACATTCTCTCGTACGGAGAAAGGTCCTTCGTTCAGTTTGGCCCATAAACTGCTTTTAGAAAAGGAGTATCTATCAAGTAGTTCATCGATTAGCGCGTCATATTGCATCGACCCATCATGAGCGTTCAGCATATCGGTGATCGTTTGCTCGATGCTGTTATATTCATCAAGACCCCAGTCGCGCAAACCCCACATTCTGACATCAGTCCGTATGACGGAACGCGACTTGTAGAGTTTTTGACGGAAACCTTTCGCACTAGTGTTTGGATCCACGATTGCTTGCAGTTCCTCAGTTGGCATAGGTTGATTTTCTATCTCCAGGATCGCTTCGGCATATTCTCCGATGTTGCTACACAAAATTAAATGGTCCTTGTAGAAAGTAATTCCGCAATACTTGGCCCAGTCGATAATGTCGGCGAGTTCATCATCATACGTTTTAAAGGCAAGCAGAGCATCCTTGTCGAAAACGCCGTGCTGACTTGCTTGCTTGCCTAGTCTGTCCTTGAACAATCGTTTTGCTTCCAGAATCGATGGTGTGGCTAGCCAACCGTCTTTTTCCTCATATGTGAACCTGCAATAGTTACGTAACACCCATTTGACAGGAGTTGTTGAATTTGGGAGATACTTTTCAAACTCGGGAAAAACAGTGTTCAGTCTCGATGAACGTATGAATTTTTTGTCGTTTGTGAACAAGGAGGACAGCTTTTCATCAATGGAGAACTCATCAAATACGGGTTGCATCCTGTCTCGAAGGTTTTTCTCTATTTGCCGGATTCTTTCCCTAGTTACTCCCAGATCTCCTCCGATGGCTTCGAATGAACGCGGTTTTTCCATGAGGAAACGCTCATTGAATATTTTGTATTCACGCTCATCAAGATTGCAAATTGCGCTAGATAAGGCTAAAGGAAAATTGTCCAGTTGGATTGGCTCTTCATCTTCATCGGAATCGCTATCTTCAATGGAAATGTAGTCATCTAGGTTTTCTAATGATTCGAAAAGCTCGGTGGAAAATCCGATTTCGTCCATAGGAAGATTGTCATATGTGAAGGCGTTGAGCCTGTTGACTGCCTGTTTGATGCCTATTGGCATTTTAGAGTCGTAAAGCACAAGGAAGGGCCCTTCATTCCCTTTTCCATGAGTCTTCTTCCAATCCGTTATCTTCTTAAGGTTGCTCATCAAATCGGAATTAGTGTCACCGAACAAATCCGACTCGTTCAGAGTGCCGTTTTCTTCGCTTCTCATAAAGCCTCAATTCATTCGCGATAGACTCATGCTTATACTACCTATTTGATGATGGCCCGAGAATCTCGCATGCCTTTTGTGGAAGCAATGCTGCTTGATTTTATACAAGTCCCTTCCGTTGTCACGCTGACCATGCTTGCATTCTTCTGCTCGTGGTATTGGTGCTGTCCTTAAAAACAAACCGCGGAAAATCAACGTTTTCTATGCTACTGGCCTGCGTATGAAGCCACCGACTTAAATAAAAAAACTTTGTGTTGAGGATTGGGATGAGGGATACGCCTAATGTCGGATCTATTGCCTCATGGCGGATCAATGTCAAGAAATATGTATGGGCTTGTGGGCTGACAGCCTTGTTTCTGGGTAGTGAACGATTTCCAAATTGGCTGTTCTCCGGCTCGGAACCCATTTCTGATGGGATTCGGACTGCCTGATCGCGTTACCGTTTCGACGAAATTATCAATTGCGGAATAATTACGCAGTTGATATCACACTTTTTAAGTGTCGCATCGCTTCCATATGCAACGTTTGTTCTGGCAATTAATGTGATTGGAGTCGAATTGGAATATCTGACGGGCCATTGTGACCCATCAGATATTCCGTGCTTAAGCGCCTTCATACGTGCTGCTTGTCGGTCTTCGTCATGGCAGCATGGGCGTATGAAAAGCAAGAAGCTGCCGCCCCAAAAGCCCTACGCTTCGCTCCGGTCTGCTTTTGGGTTGCCTAAAAATGACCCATGATCCATATCTCGTTGCATCTGATTTGGTCGGATCTGGCGTGGAAGTCGGGGCAAAGCATATGTAACGGACCCATGACCCTTGGAATTATTAGGTTTGTGGCTTTTGAACAGAAAATGCACACTATAGACAACTCTATAAAGTGTAAAAGTGTAAGCAAAAACGTTGAAATTCTAACGGTTTGTTACTCTTTTCAAAACAGTGAAGAGTAAAAAGAGTAAATGTGTAAAAGTGTAAATCAGAGGCCCTGATAGGCGCTTAGAGTGACAAATAGAGTGCTACAATCAAACCAGTAATCGCTGAAAGCCTTGCTATCACTGGGTTTGAGGATAGTTGTTAGGGAATCTCGTATTCTCCGCCCGGATTGAAACCCCGGAAACCGTTGAAAACATTCGGTTTCTGGGGTTCCTTCTTTTCCACTCCGTTTTCCGGTTCCTTCCAGATTCCCTCCGAATGCTTCTTTCGTTGGCCTCGGTTTTTTGAATCGTCCCGTATCGCAAGTCTCGCGTGTACGGGCCGGCATCCAGGAAAGTCTCTGATTGCCATGCTGCGGCTTATTGGTGCCAGTCTGTGGTCTCAATAATGGGATTGTTTGCCCTCATATGTCGATATTTGATTGCGATTCGGTGGGGGAGTTGCGTACATCGTCGTTTTACGCGCACTTTTGCGCTGCGCTACGTTACGCTCGAAATCGTGACGTTGAGAGAAAGAAGCACGACGATGGTTGACAAGACGGCTGCCGGCAGCCAGCAGACTGACCAACGCGATGCTGATACTCATGACTCTCTGGCGGTGCTTGCCCGACGCCGTTCGAATTCATCGCCAATTGCATTGCAGAGTGATGTGCAGGCCGCTCCGCAGGAAAAGCAGGAAAAACAAGAAAAGCAGAGCGAAGCTGGGTCTGCCTTGCAAACGGGCGAGGATGCGAATGATGACGCGAATCGTGCGGAAGAATCGCAAACCGTGAAAGAAAAAGACGCTGCGGATGGTCCTGATAATACGCAGCAGCCGCAGATGGCATCCATAAGCGCCATCACAACGCAGGTTTTGCCACCAAGCTTTATTCCGACCGCAACCGGTCGTATTCGTCCTGTAACGGGCGCTTTTCCCGCAGTTCAGTCCGCTTCGCAGACGGAACAGGCGCAGCGCAGGCGATCCATCCGCTCGTTGGCCGCGGGGTCGTTGCGTAGAACCAACATCGGCAATGCTGAAAAGGCCGGCGGTGTGGGGAGCGCGGGTAGTACCGGACGGACGGCGGGGAATGGCGATACGCCGTCGCCGCGAATCGCCAGCAGTGCTCCCCATTATGCGAATTGACCAGTGGACTGATCAGAACGGCCAACGTAACAAATCAGTGGGAATACTGGACATACACGCGGTTCACGCACGGTACGCGCGCTTCGCGCTGCATTGTACGTCGCTATACTACGTCATTCCAATTGAATCGCAACAATGCGTATAGCAGATGAAAAGCACATACGAAAAACGCGCATGAAAAAACGGTCCCGATATATTCGAGACCGTTTTTCATGAGTCGATGAAGCAAACGCTGTCCGGCAGCGAGCCGGCTCAGTCTTCGCTGGTTTCGCGCTTATACTGCACGAACGTCTTCATGGCGTAGGCAAGGCCGGCAAGCAGCAGAATGGCTGCGCAGGCAAGGGAAATGCCGATGCCGGTTTGTGCAAGCTGTCCATATTCCGACTTGGTCAGCGCGCCGGTGGACGCGGCGGTTTGATCGCCGGAAGCTGTGACGGATCCAGTTGCAGCACCATTCGCGCCAGTGTCGGCAGCCGTGCGCACAGTGCCAGTGGTGCCGTTGACTCCAGTAACGGTCGTACCGGCATTCGTTCCAGCCGTGATGCCATGCGTGCCGGTAGCAACGGATGAGCCGCCCTGCTGACCCGTCTTGGAGTTCGCGTCCTTCAACGCCGCGATGAACGACTGATGCCACTGGTGGCTGCTCGCCGCGAACGCATCATGCTTGGTTTTAAGCTCGTCGTGAGTCTCTTTCATGTCGGCATGCATCTGGTTCAGATGGGTCTGCGTATCCTGCATATCCTGATGCAGAGTGTCGTGGCGCTCCTGACCGCGCTTAACCGCGCCATCGATCGCATTCTTCACATCCTCACGGTCCTGCTGATAGTTCTGCCAAGCCTGTTCGTTGTACTGGCGGAGCGCATCGGCGTCCTCGTGCGCGTTCTGATGCAGCTGCTCGGCGTGCTGCTTGGCGGTATCGATGTCCGACTTGATCTGCTGGTTGGTTTTGCGCACATGCTGTACGGCATCGCACGTTTTGTCGGTGCACACGGCCATATCCTGGTCGATCTGCCCGCTGATGGCGGTGCTGCCGGCCAATCCGTCCGTAGACGGTGCGACTTCACTGGCCGAAGCCGCGGAAGGCAAGGCGGCCATGCCGATGGTTAATATTCCCGCCGCTGCAGCTGCTGCAATACGATTCCTCATGGTGATTCCTCTCTCGCGCACGTCGTTGTCCGCGCGCTTACGTTCGTTCCGTACGCCATAGTAGGAGGGCGCGGCGCGCGAATAAACCAATGGAAAAACGGCATTTGTCTAGTTTTCGTTTGGAATATTGTTTGCTCAATCGATGATTTAAAAAGATCTATAAATGGCGATTGCGCCATGGAACGCGGCATGGGCCGTGTTGCGAAACGTGCGCATACATGCCGGTTGGAAATGACGGTTGGAAGTGCCGGTTGGGGGCCGCTGGTTTTGATGCGTACGCACCTTTGGCATATACGTGCTTTTGACGCATATGTACCCCCGTATGGGATAGAATGGACGATGGATTGTGGAAGAGACGGGGTATGCTCCGTTTCCCCATATATATCCGTGTGTATATGACATACGCGCGGATGCGTCGTGCCGGGCGGTCAGTCGCCTGCGCGGAGTGAATGAGACAATTTGAAGGGAATCCCATGGGGATCAAGAAGAAAGTGATCGCGACCGTCGCGGCTGTGGCGACTCTCGGGTCGCTGGGCATCGCTGCGTCCACCGCCGAAGCCGGTACCGGCTGGAGCGCACTGAGCGATCAGGAAAAGAACTCGTCATACGGTTTCTTCGTCTGGAAGTCGGAGAACGCGGCGACGCAGGCTGAAAAAGATGTCGCAGCAAAAGCCGCCAACATTCTGAAAACCGCGAAGTATGCCAGCTACACCAAGATTGGCGCGGAAGGTGATGCGACAAGCCTTGATAATTTCAAGGAATCGATTACCGAGACTCAACGCATCAATGATTTTCGTGCGGCACAGTCGGATGAGCCTTGCCGTACTGATCTGCAGGCGGGCAACGGTCGTAAATGCAATGATGCAAGCAAGCGTTTGACTCCATTGCAGGCAAATGACATTTTGATGGCAATCGCACAATCAAATGCCAACTATTCAGCAGTATCGATGGATCATGCTGATAGGAATGGTGCTGGCTGGAATGTTGCGGAGAACCTCGCTTGGGGACCATTGCAATATTCAAATTATTATGCTCAATTTCAGGAAACACGAATTGAGCAGTGCCAGCCGGGTCAATCTTATTCGGCATGCAACTGGTACTGGAATGAAAAGCCTCTATACGATCAGAAGGCCTCTGGTGATGGTCACTATCGTACTTTGACGAACAAGGATTACGAATATACCTTGACCGGTGTGGGAATCAATTCCCACACTGCTGCATATGGTCACACCGTCGCACAGGAATATTCCAATGATCTCTTTGCGGAGTACAACCATCAGGTTGCTCCGGTAGTTTCGCTAAGTACTTATACGCAGGGAATCAACGCATACGCCAAGCTGGTGCGCAAGATCGCCAAGGTCTCGGTGAACCCGACGACCGTTACCGTCGCGGCGAACAAGAACGCCAGCACGGTGGATCTTTCCTCCGTCAAGGCCACCGTCACGTATAACGACAACACCAGCGACACCGCCACCGTCAAGTGGAACAATCTTTCCCAAGACCAGCTTGCGATTCTGCACTCCCGTAAGGGTGGCAATTTCACCGTCAACGGTACCATCGACGGCAGTTTCGACGATGGCGTAAGCAACACGGTGTCGGTGACGGTCAACGTCACGCCTGCCAGCATCGCCAGCGTCGCGCTTTCCGAAAATGAAGTGACCGTTCCGTCTGGCACCGATCCGAAGGATGCGCTCGCCGGCCTTACGGCAACCGCGACTTGGAGCAACGGCGAAACCTCCGCTGTTACGGTGGCATGGGATAAGGCGAACAAGGCTGATTACAGCAAGCGTGAGGGCGGAGACATCGCCATTCACGGCGCTGTTGACGGCTATGCGGCTGGTGTGGATGCCACTGTGCACGTCACGCCCGCCACTATCGAAACCGTCAAGAATCCCGGCAACATCACGTACGTGATCGGTTCCGCGCAGACACCGCAGTATCCGACGACGGTGAATGTGACGTATTCCAACGACGATGCCGACATTGCAAACGTGGTCTGGAATACCGATGCCGTGAAGCTCGATCAGGCTGGCAAGTATGTGGCGATCGGCACTATCGACGGCACTGATAAGAAGGCGTCGCTTACCGTCAACGTGATCGAGGCGACCATTGATTCGTTTGAGAATCCGGCTGCGGTAACCGTTGACTCCGGCAAGTCGCTCGACCTGTCCGGAACTACCGTGCGAGCCAAGTATTCCAATGGTTCCACCATGGATACTCCGGTGCGGTGGAATAAGCTGACCAAGGCCCAGCAGGATACGTTGGATGCGATCGCCGGTGGTGATTTCACCGTCGAAGGCACCGTGCAGGGCGCCTTCACCGACGCGAACACCAGCAAGACCGCCAAGGTCAAGGTTCATGTGAATCCGGCCAGGGTCTCCGGTGTCGTCATCAAGGGCACGGATTCGGCGAATGCCGATGTGCAGTTCAAGGCGCTGAAGTCCGAGGCCGCGTTGCGTGCGCAGCTGCCGACGACCGCGGCCGTGTCGTGGACCAACCATTCCGAGACCACGGATGCGGCGATCGTATGGTCGGCGTTGACCGCGAAGCAGAAGAAGATTCTGCAGTCTCGTCAGGGTGGTTCGTTCGACCTGACCGCCACCGTGCAGGGAGAGACGTTGACGGCCCACATCACCATCGCGCCGGCTACCGCCGTCAAGGCGGCTGCGCCCGCTTCCAAGGCAATCACCGTCGAAGCGAAGTCCGATCCGACCGCTGTGCTTCCGCAAACCACGGAAGTCGAATGGAGCAACGGCGATACGACGAATAGCGGTATCGCGTGGAACGTTCCCGAAAATGCGACCGCCAAGCGCGGAACCAAGACGATTACCGGCACTGTCGAGGGTCTGAAGGTTTCCGTGAAGCTGGAAGTCACCGCCCGAATCGTCAGCGTCGCCGGCAATGTGGACGTCACCGTGTCGAACGGTGTGGACCCGACCGGCAAGCTGCCGAAGACGGTTCAGACAACCTGGTCCGATGACGAAGTCTCCGATGCCAAGGTGACTTGGGACGCCATCGAAAAGTCCGCATACACCAAGCGTGAAGCCAACACCTTCACCGTGCAGGGTTCGGTTGAGGGCACCACGCAGAAGGCCGTCGCAACCGTGCACGTCGAGGCGGCGACCATCACCAAGCTGCATGCTCCGGCCGCGCTGACCTACGTGATCGATTCCGCCGACCAGCCGGTTTTGCCGGCTACGGTGAAGGCCGATTACAGCAATGGCGATACGAATATCGACGTTGCCGTGGCAAGCTGGGACGGTGTTGACGGTATCGACTACACCAAGGCCGGCACGTACACGCTGACCGCGCACGTCGACGGCACCGCCGAAACCGTGGCGCAGAAGATCATCGTCACGGCTGCGACCATCGATTCCGTTTCCAACCCGGCTGCTGTGACCGTTGATTCCGGTGCCGCGCTGACGTTGCCGAATACGGTTTCGGCGAAGATGTCCAACGGACAGAACGCGAAGGTGGCGGTGCAGTGGAACGCTCTGACCGCTGCCCAGCAGGATACGTTGAATGCGCTCGCCGGTGGTGATTTCGAGGTCGAGGGTACCGTGCAGGGTACTTTCACCGACGCGAATGCCAGCAAGACCGTCAAGGTCAAGGTGCATGTGAAGCCGGCGGAAGTTTCCAAGGTGGTTCTCAACGGTACTGATTCGGCTAATACCGATGTGCAGTTCAAGGCGCTGAAGTCCGAGGCCGAGTCCGAGGCCGCGTTGCGTGCGCAGCTGCCGACGACCGCGACTGTGTCGTGGAGCAATCATGCCGAGACCACGGATGCGGCGATCGTATGGTCGGCGTTGACCGCGGAGCAGAAGAAGGTCCTGCAGTCTCGTCAGGGCGGTGCGTTCGATCTGACCGCCACCGTGCAGGACGAGACGTTGACGGCCCACGTCACCGTCGCACCGGCCAGCATCGAATCCGTTGCCAACGTGGAGGATCGTACCGTGATCATCGGCACCACGCCTGCCGCGCTGCCGGGCAGCCTGAAGGCCGCTTACAGCAACGGTGACACGGACGATGTTGCGGTTACGTGGAATGACGCCGTCGACTACACCAAGGCTGGCGATTACACACTGGAAGGTACCGTGAACGGTTACGCAGGTAAGCCCACCATGCTGATTCATGTGGTCGAGCCGACGATGACCAAGCATGATGCCGAATTCAAGGTGACCACCAAGCCGGGCGTTGCCCCGCAGCTGCCGGCTACCGCTTCGACCAGCTGGAATAATGGCCAGACCATCACCGCTCCGATTACTTGGAACGAGGTGGCGGCCGACGCTTACGCGAAGGGTGGTGCCACGTTCGATGTTGCCGGCACTTACACGGTCAACGGTCAGACGATTGATGTCGTGGCTCATGTGACGGTGGAGAATGAGGTCAAGCCTGAACCGGAGCCGGATCAGCCGACCAAGCCTGATCAGAAGCCGGAGCCGAAGCCGGAGCCGAAGCCGGATCAGCCGACCAAGCCCGCTGAGAAGCCGAACCAAAAGCCCGGACAGCAGCAGGGTTCCAACACCCAGAACGGGAAGAAGGATCAGCCGACCGCCGCTCAGGGCGCTCAGACCAAGCAGAATAAGCAGTCCGAGCAGGCTACGTAGCAGTCCAAGCAGCAGCAGACCGCCAGCACTGGCTCCAACGTGTTGTGGATCGCCATTGCCGTTGTGGTTCTGGTAATCGCCGCCGTGTGCCTTCTGGTGGCCATCCGCAAGAAGCACTGAGCACCAGATGCCAGGCGCTAAGCGGCAACCCGCTTAGCAACGCGTAAAGTTGGGGTCTCTCATTGACAATCCAATGAGAGACCCCGGTAGTGCCCGAAAAGTTACGCACTTTGGATCATGGCCGTCCATGGAGCGATGAT